>BNJT01001880.1_pt1 | contig 104139 bp, 201 predicted proteins | sample 8540491 | NCBI WGS metagenome assembly BNJT01 (sample SAMD00202455, study PRJDB9452) | human saliva metagenome | host: Homo sapiens
CCGAGCTGAATGGCTTGGGGTTTTTGTTTATGGAGTTTTCAATATTTTAGCAAAGCGTTGATTCTATGATACAATCATCGCTGTAATTTTTATAAAACAAGAGAAAATATGACCGCACTTAATGTATTAATTTATCCAGATGATCACCTAAAGATTGTTTGTGAGCCAGTTGTCGAAGTCAATGATGACATTCGTAAAATTGTAGATGATATGTTTGATACGATGTACCAAGAAGAAGGCATTGGTCTTGCTGCTCCACAGGTAGATATCTTTGCAGCGTATTATTACGATTGATATTGAAGGTGACAAACAAAAATCAATTAGTGTTGATCAATCCAGAAATTTTTGGCTTCTGAAGGTGAAACAGGCATTGAAGAAGGTTGTTTATCTATTCCTGGATTCCGTGCTCTAGTGCCTCGTAAAGAAAAAAAGTCACGGTAAAAAGCGTTGAGATCGTCATGGAAAAGAATTTACGCTTGATGCAGATGGGTTTTATTAGCAATCTGTATTCAACATGAGATCGATCATTTGAAACGGTATTTTATTTGTGGATTATCTTTCACCGTTGAAACGTCAACGTATCAAAGAAAAAAATTAGTGAAATATAAAAAAACAAATTGCAAAACAATAATCAAAAAGTGCGGTATAAAATGACCGCACTTTTTCCTATCAACGCCATAACGTAGAACATTATGAAACCATTGAATATCATCTTTGCCGGTACGCCGGACTTCGCAGCACAACATCTTGCTGCACTCTTAAATTCACATCACAATATTATTGCTGTTTATACGCAGCCAGATAAACCGGCTGGTCGTGGTAAAAAATTGCAGGCGAGTCCTGTAAAACAATTAGCAGAACAGCATCAAATTCCTGTTTATCAACCAAAATCCTTGCGTAAAGAAGAAGCACAAGCAGAGCTTAAAGCGTTAAATGCTGATGTAATGGTTGTTGTCGCTTATGGTTTAATTTTACCTCAAGCAGTGTTGGATATGCCTCGTTTAGGTTGTTTAAATGTGCATGGCTCTCTCTTACCACGTTGGCGTGGCGCAGCACCTATTCAGCGATCTATTTGGGCGGGTGATCAACAAACAGGTGTGACAATTATGCAAATGGATGCGGGTTTAGATACTGGCGATATGTTACACAAAGTGTATTGTGATATTGATGCGCAAGAAACCTCCGCCTCGCTTTACCATAAATTAGCTGAAATTGCGCCGTCTGCATTGATTGATGTTTTGGATCATTTGGAAGAAGGGAAATTCATTGCAGAAAAACAAGATGATAGCCAAAGTAACTATGCAGAGAAACTTTCCAAAGAAGAGGCTAAATTAGATTGGTCGCTATCGGCAGCCCAGCTTGAACGCAATATTCGCGCGTTTAATCCTTGGCCGATTAGTTTCCTACAATTAACCGATGAGCAAGGTAATGAACAAACCTTAAAAGTTTATGCTGCTGCCGTGTTGCCACATGTAGATAAACCAGCTGGGACGATTTTAAGTGTCGATAAAAAAGGTATCCAAATTGCCACGAAAGAAGGCGTTTTAAATTTATTGCAACTTCAGCCTGCAGGCAAGAAACCTATGTCTGTGCAAGACTTCCTCAATGGTCGAGCAGATTGGTTCCAGGTTGGTAAGGTTTCTAAACTAATGGTATTTCAACGAAAAAAAACGGAAAAATCGACCGCACTTTCGGTACGCGCTATTGCTGCTCAAGTGATTTTACAGGTTTTAGATCAAGGTAAGTCCTTATCAACGTTGCTTCCTGACGTGCAATCGCAGGTAAAACCACAGGATTTTCCTTTATTGCAGGAAATCACCTTTGGTATTTGTCGCGTATTGCCTCGTTTAGAAAATATTATAAAAAAACTATTAGATAAACCATTGAAGGGTAAAGACCCGCATCGTGCACTGCTTGCTATTGGTGGGATTGTACCAATTACTTTATATGCGCGTGCCCGCTCATGCGGCTGTGGATGAAGTGGTGAATGCCACAAAATCATTGAAATCGGATAGTTTCCGTGGTTTGGTTAACGGTGTATTGCGTCGCTTCTTACGGGAACAAGAAGATATTCTTGCTGTAGTAGATAAACATTGGCAAACGCTTCATCCCGAATGGTTTGTGAATAAACTCAAAAAAGCTTATCCGAATTGGCGTGAAATTATTGAGGCGAATAACCAAAAGCCACCAATGTGGTTACGGGTCAATCAACAGCAAAATAACACGAAAACTTACCGCACTTTGTTGGAAGAGCAAGAGATAGCAGCATTTGAATGTGATAATCCCACATGCTTTGCGTTTAGCTCAACCGCTTTCTGTCTCGAAACTACCGAATTTTGAACAAGGTGCGGTGACCGTTCAGGATCTTAATGCACAATGGTCGGCCTTATTGCTTGAGCCACAAAATGATGAATTAATTTTAGATGCTTGTGCGGCCCCAGGTGGGAAGACTACACATATTTTAGAGATGGCACCGCAAGCGAAAGTGATTGCGCTTGATGTCGAGGCTCATCGCTTAAAACGTGTCGAAGAAAATCTTACCCGTTTGAATCAACAGGCGATTGTCGTTTGTGGTGATGCGACCGAGCCTGAAAAATGGCTTGCGGAAATAGGTTTAAGTGGTGCATCCTTTGATCGTATTTTATTAGATGCACCTTGCTCGGCAACAGGGTGTGATTCGTCGTCATCCGGATATTAAATGGCTACGTCAAGAAACGGATATTGCTCAATTGGTTGCCTTGCAAGGACAAATTCTAAAAGCGCTTTGGGCAAAATTGAAAACCTAATGGTATTTTTGCTTTATGCGACTTGCTCGGTGCTTCCCGATGAGAACAGTCAGCAAATACAGCATTTTTTAGCTGAAACACCCGATGCAGAATTAATGCCATTGCCGTTTGAACAAACGGAAAATACGATTGGAATCCAATTCCTGCCACAAGAGAATGGCGGTGATGGGTTCTATTATGCAAAATTGAGAAAACGGTCAGCTTAAATGAATTTGCCTTTAATTGATGTCGTCATTCCTTGCTATAACACTGAACAAACGCTTGTTCGTGCAGTGGAGTCTGTGTTGCTGCAAAGATAATCTTGGTCGTCTTTGGCTGATTGATGATGCGTCGACAGATAATACATTTGCATTAGCCTTACAGCTTGCAGCACAATATCCTGACAGAATTTCTGTCGAGCAAATGCCGAAAAATAGTGGTGTCGCGATGGCTCGAAATTTGGGGTGCGATGCTCTCTGCTAAAAGTGCGGTCGATTTTGTTGCATTTTTAGATGCGGATGATGCATACGAACCTGGAGCATTAGAAGTGGCGGCGGCAACCTTTCATTTTCAGCCAGATACTTCGGTGGTGAGATTAGCATTAAAACCAATAAATTTAGCCCAACGTTATGCTGAACACCCTAATTTTGATCAGGCATGGCAATATATGCGCATGACCTGCGGGGGAAATATCGTTTTTCAATAAAGCTTTTTTTCTTAGCATGCGGCGGATTTCCAACACATCAATTATTTCGAGAGCTCGGCGGTGAAGATGGCGCTTTAGGCATTGCAACCACTAAAACGGCAAAAAGTAGCGACATTATTTGAAGATGTAGGTGTTCTGCATTTTTGTCGTGAAGGTATGCATGCAGAACGTTTACTCGATGGGCTGTTATTTGGTAAACAAGATCCAGCGATTACAGCCGAAAAAATGGCTGAAGCTGAACAAGTAACAGCGACCATTTGTCGCCGTATTGAAGCATTAAAGTGCGGTCTAAATTCAGCTGAAATTGGTATCCGACCTTTGGTTGTGGAGAGAACAGAATGAAAATAATCATCTTAGGTGCAGGGCAAGTAGGCACAACGCTTGCGGCAAATTTAGTGAGTGAAGATAACGATATCACACTGGTAGATAATGAATCTCAACATTTGCAGAATTTGCAAGATAAGCATGATTTACGCGTAGTTAAAGGTTCCCCTTCTTCCCCTAAGGTTTTGCGTGATGCAGGAGCCGCTGATGCAGACTTGATGGTTGCAGTAACGGCATCAGATGAAATCAATATGATTGCTTGCCAGTTGGGATATACCCTTTTCAATACCCCAACACGTATTGCACGTATTCGTAATGCGGAATATTTGCGTGAGAAAGATAAATTATTTAATGATGAAAACGTCCCCATCGATCATCTGATTTCGCCAGAGAAATTTAGTTACAGATGAGATTACACGCTTTAATTGCTTATCCAGGTGCGTTGCAAGTGGCGCATTTTGCCAATAATCGAATTAGCATTGTGATTGTGAAAAGCGTATTACGGCGGTCCGTTAGTGGGCTATGCGTTATCCGCTTTTTAAAGAGCATATGCCACATATTGATTGCCGTATCATTTCAATTTTACGTAATGATAAATTAATTCGCCCGCAAGGTTCGACCATTATTGAGGCAGGCGATGAAATTACCTTTATTTGTGCGACAGAACACATTAAAAGCGGTAATGAGTGAGTTGCAACGCCTTGAGAAAACCTACAAAGCGTATCATGATTGTGGGCAGCGGGAATATTGCCTCAGGTGTTGCAAAAACAGCTAGAAGATAAGTATCAAGTGAAAACTCATTGAGCGAGACGGTGAAAAAAAGCAAAAAGTCTTGGCTGAGAAACTCTCTAAAACCCTTGTTTTCCATGGTGATGCTTCTGATCAAAATTTACTTTTTTTGAAGAGCATATTGAGAACGTCGATGTCTTTTTTTATCATTAAGTGCGGACGATGAAGCCAATATTATGTCGGCGTTACTGGCAAAACGCCTAGGGTGCTAAAAAAAGCCATGGTGCTTATTCAACGCATGGCATATATCAATTTGATTCAAGGTGGAACCATTGATATTGCGGTTTCACCACAACAAGCGACAATCTCCGCTTTATTAGGACATGTGCGTAAAGGGATATCAAAAACGTGGCATCTTTGCGTCATGGTACTGCGGAAGCCATTGAACTTGTGGTACATGGCGATTCGACAACATCCAATGTGGTTGGAAGACAGATTGGCGATATTAAAGCTGCCCAGTTGGGTGCAATGATTGCGGCAATTTTACGTAAAAAAATGAGGTTATCATTGCTCGTCGTCAGGTTGACTATTGAAGAAGGTGATAGTGTCATTGTTTATATTAATGACAAGAAATCTGTGTCAGAAATAGAAAAAAATTATTCCAACCAAGTGCATTTTTTTATTTAAATAACAGTTTACTTTTTTTAATCTAAAAAAATCTATAATACGCACTCTTTTAATTTTTTTAAACCAACACAAAAAGGAAATTTTTATGAGCTTTCTTAAAGAATTCCGCGAATTCGCAGTACGCGGCAACGTAGTAGATATGGCAGTCGGTGTGATCATCGGTGGTGCTTTTGGTAAAATCGTAAGTTCACTTGTCGGTGACGTAGTAATGCCTGTATTAGGTATTTTAACAGGTGGCGTGGATTTCAAAGATTTGAAAATCACGTTAGCTCAAGCTGTAGGGTGACACTCCAGCAGTAACTTTAAACTACGGTGCATTTATTCAAAAACGTATTTGACTTTCATCATCATTGCATTTCGCAATCTTCATGATGATCAAAGGTATCAACAAAGTGAAAAAAACCAGTAGAAGAAGTAAAAGGTCCTTCACAAGAAGAATTACTTGCTGAAATTCGCGATTTATTAAAAAAACAATAAGAATTTAATCCAAATAAAAAAGGTTGGTATTTTACCAACCTTTTCTTTTACCTAAAATTTAAGCTTTTAATAATAATGCGACGGCCTCGCAAGCAATACCTTCACTTCGACCTGTAAAGCCAAGTTTTTTTCTGTTGTGGTTGCTTTTAACATTGACTTGCTCAATATCACACTGTAAATCTTCCGCAATCTTCGCTCGCATTGCATCGATATGAGGACGCATTTTTAGGGGCTTGTGCAATAATAGTTACATCCACATTACCCACCTTATAACCTTTTCTCTTGTACCTGGCGGAATGCTTCTCGTAATAAAAACACGGCTATCTGCATTTCTTTATATTGCATATCGGTATCAGGGAAGAGTTTACCAATATCACCCTAATGCTGCCGCACCTAATAAGGCATCCGTTAAGGCATGTAAGGCGACATCACCATCAGAATGGGCAATAAATCCCAGTATGGTAAGGCACTTCAACGCCACCAATAATTAAAGGGCGATCTTCACCAAAGGCATGAACATCAAACCCATGTCCAATTCGTATCATAGAGTTTTTCCTTGTTAAATAAAATTCGGCTAAAGCTAAATCTTCTGGACGTGTCACTTTAATATTATCACTTCGCCCTGCGACTAAGTGCGGTTGAAATCCGGCAAGTTCCATCGCAGAGGCTTCATCTGTAATATTAGCACCTTGAGATAGCCCCTGTTTCAAGTGCATTTCTTAATAGATCGCAACGGAAAAAAATTGAGGTGTCTGAGCAAGCCAAAGTTCTGAGCGATCTTCTGTTTTAATAATATTTTGTTGTTTATTCGCGCGTTTAATCGTATCGACCGCTGGAATAGCTAAAATAGCACCTTGCTCATCATCGATTTGGAGCAATTTATCTAAATCTTGATGGGTTAAACAAGGTCTGGCTGCATCATGCACCAATACCCAAGCATGGTCATTTTTGATTGCGTTGAGTCCATTTAGAACTGATTCAGCTCGTGTTTCTCCCCCTTCAACGAGGGTGATGTTTTGATGAGGGAATAAGGTAATTTCAGAAAGATAGGGGATCATTTTTTTCCTACTGCAAGAATAACGTGATTGATTGCAGGGTGGGATAGAATGACAGAGAGTGTATGTTCCAGAATCGTCTTGTCTCAGGATTTTCAGATATTGCTTCGGTTTGTTTGCTTGCATACGGCTTCCAACACCCGCAGCAGGAATGACGGCAATAATTTCGCGGCTCATTATTTATGCTCTTTGACGATGTGATAGAACACTTCGTTTGGTTTGACCATATCATGGCTCATGCGTGCACGCTCTTCAATAGATTCAAAAGCCTTTTGTTAATCCTTGAATTTCGGCGGAAATCATTTGATTTCTTTGTGAGAGCTTTTTCATTTTCAGCTTTATTCTCTTTGATTTGAGCTGCCACATCTTTGTAGTCAAAATAGCCGTTTTTTTACCAAACCAGAGATCGTACTGAAATAGCACGAGAACACCCACTAAAATTCCAATGAAAAGACGCATAAATTACCTATTATTTCTGAAAACTTGGGATAGTTTACCGTGAAATACAGCGAAATGCGATGAAAAAGTGCGGTTAAAAAAATAAGATGATTTTTTTGAAAGTGATCTTATTCGGGCTTATCAGGTAACTTAAAAACTTAAAAATGTGATCTCTCTCACAAATCAGTTATAAAGTTTGATAAACCCATAGTCACTGCCCGAAATAGGCTTGTTATACTTTTTGCTTGTCATTATGACTTTTTAACAGAAGGAACAATCAATGAAAACAACATTAAAACTTACCGCTATTGCAGCGATGTCAGCATTTATTTTAACTGGTTGTGCGACTCAAGATAAGAGTGCAGAAGCGGATGCGCAGCTTCAACAACAAGCGGTATTAGGTCTTAACTGGATTCAACAATCAGGTGAATACCAAGCCCTTTCTTACCAAGCATACAATGCGGCAAAAAGTGGCATTTGATCACGCTAAAGTGAAAAAAAGGTAAGAAAAAAAGCTGTTGTGGTGGACTTTAGATGAAACCATGTTAGATAACAGCCCTTATGCTGGCTGGCAAGTTCAAAACAATAAACCATTTGATGGTAAAGATTGGACTCGTTGGGTAGAAGCTCGTCAATCAGGTGTAGTACCAGGTGCAGTAGAATTCAATAACTATGTAAATACCCACGGCGGTAAAATGTTCTATGTTTCTAATCGTAAAGACAGCAATGAAAAAGCAGGTACGATTGATGACATGAAACGTTTAGGTTTTAATGGTGTTGAAGATTCAGCGTTTTACTTGAAAAAAGATAAATCACCAAAAGCAGCACGTTTTGAAGAAATTGAAAAACAAGGTTATGAAATCGTCGTTTATGTGGGTGATAACCTAGATGACTTCGGTGATGCAATCTACGGTAAACAAAATGCAGAACGTCGTGATTTCGTTGCACAAAACAAAGCGAAATTTGGTAAAACATTCATCGTTTTACCTAACCCGAACTACGGTGGCTTTGAAGGTGGTTTAGCGAAAAGATTACTTCAAAGGTGATTCAAGCAGCAAAGTGAAAGCACGTTTAGATGCGATTAAAGCTTGGGATGGTAAATAATTCCCTTTTTTAGATAAAGCAACACCCGCAGAGATGCGGGTGTTTTGTTTTAGTCGAAAAGTGCGGTCTATTTTCGCATCATTTTTTCTTTATGCGCTGCGAAGTCCCCACCTTTCGCAAGCATGCGAAGCTGTAAGATAACGCGCTCTTTTAGCAAATCTTGTTCAGCTTTGGTCATATCTAAGGCATTGGAGCCCTGCCGTGAATACGATGGTTACCATGCCTTCTGCCTGAACATAAGAGACATATTGAGAGTAGTGATTTTTCTTCGCAATGTATTCAGCTAATTCATCGACAAAGTGTTTGATTTCACGAGCGGCTGCGGTACGGAACGCTTGAGAGGTCCCCGAACTTTCACGTAAAAGCAAACGGAACACGTTGGTGCTGTGAGTGATAAATTCAAAAAAAGGTTTCCACGGATACGCGGATCACACTACCGCCAGCATCAATACGTTTACGCGCTTGGCGCATTAATTGACGGAGGGTTAAACCTGCTTCATCTACCATTTCTAATCCGAGCTCATCCATATCGCTAAAGTGGCGATAGAAAGAAGTTGGTGCAATGCCCGCTTCACGCGCAACTTCACGTAAAGCTTAAATTAGAAAAAGCTTTTTTTCTGCACTCAACTGATTGAATGCGGCGTCAATTAAAGGCTCGACGGGTTTTTTTCTTTTTGAATTGCTCGAACACCAGCCATTTGGGTTTTCCTCAGCTTATGATAAATTATTTTTTTATTCGCTAAAATTGATTTAACTTGTTCACTGACCGCACTTGCAACGCGTTCATAGCGATTACGTAATGGTGAGCCTGGGCGGTAAACAAGCGCAATAGTACGAGACGGTTCTGGCGAATGGCAAGGAATATATTTTACACCTGCACGTGTGCCTTCATTTAATACAGCAAGTTCTGGCATAAAGGTGATGCCTGCATTAGCTGCCACCATATTACGCAAACGTTTCAAGGCTAGTGGCTTGGAAGTGAGAGTCTTCTTTAGCACCCTGCCGTAAAAACAATAATCGAGTGCTTGATTACGTAAGCAATGCCCATCATCTAACATGAGCATTTCTTGCCCTTTTAAGGTATTCATGGCAATTTTGCTTTCTGAAGCCCATGGATGTTGTTCTGAAACAGCGAGTAACATTTTTTCATCAAAAATAGGCACTTCGATAAACGCTTCAGTTTCGGGTACGCGAGCCACAATCGCACAATCTAAGCGGCCAGTTTCTAATTGTTCTAATAGTTGATGAGTTTGAGCTTCGTAAAGAAAAAAACTTCTAAATCTGGGAAAGTTTCTTTTCAATGTTGGTACAATGTAAGGAAGTAGGTAAGGGCCAACAGTTGGGATTAATCCAATGTGTAATGGACCCTGTCATTTCTTTTACCTTGATTGCTAGCCATTTCTTTTGAGTAATTTTTACTTCGCGTAATACAGTGCGAGCTTGATCGACAAGTAACATACCAGATTGCGTGAAGAGTACTTTACGGCTAGTACGTTCAAGTAAAATAATGCCTAACTCATCTTCGAGTTTGCGGATTTGGCCACTTAAAGTGGGTTGGCTAACATTGCAAGAATCCGCCGCTCGACGGAAATGTTTAAACTCAGAAAGGGCTACTAAGTATTCTAAATCACGAATATTCATAGGGTTCTCACTTTATAGAATATGTCAATTAAAAGGATAGAATTAATTGATTATGACTATATCACAAAACTTTCTATAATGCCTATCAAGTTTTTAGGACAAATTCATTTAACTAACAGAGGAGACACATTATGTCTAATATGGAAGGAAAAAAAGTCCCACAAGTTACATTTCGTACTCGTCAAGGTGATCAATGGGTTGATGTGACTACATCTGAATTATTTGATAACAAAACAGTTGTTGTTTTCTCATTACCGGGTGCGTTCACGCCAACTTGTTCATCTTCTCACTTACCACGTTATAACGAGCTTGCACCAGTGTTTCAAAAAAACATGGCGTAGATGATATTTTTAGTTGTGTCTGTAAACGATACGTTTGTGATGAATGCGTGGAAAGAAGCTGAAGAAGCACACAATGTAAAATTCATTCCAGATGGCAACGGTACTTTCACTGAAGGTATGGGCATGTTAGTTGGAAAAGATGATTTAGGTTTTGGTAAACGTTCTTGGCGTTATTCTATGCTCGTGAAAAAAATGGCGTAGTGGAAAAAAATGTTTATTGAACCAAATGAGCCAGGCGATCCGTTTAAAGTATCTGATGCCGATACCATGTTGAAATACATTGCACCAGATTTCCAAGTGCAAGAATCAATCGCCATCTTCACAAAACCAGGCTGTCCCATATTGCGCGAAAGCAAAACAACTTTTACGTGATAAAGGTTTAAGCTTTGAAGAAATCGTATTAGGTCAAGATGCAACTATCGTGAGTGTACGTGCGGTTTCTGGTCGTGCAACTGTGCCACAAGTATTTCATCGGTGGTAAACACATCGGCGGTAGCGACGATTTAGAAAAATACTTTGCATAATTGATTGCTAGGTAGGAAATTTTTTTATATTTTTGATTATTAGGAACATAAGTTAAAAAGGGAGCGAAAGCTCCCTTTTTGTTGTTTGTGATTTTGTTTTTATATTCTTAAGCATTAAAGCCAATGTAGCAAACCGAAACTAAAACAATGTAAAAAATGACCGCACTTAGTAGCAATAATTTTACGGCAAGTTTAGGTTTGTACTGATGCAATTTATAAAGTAAGCGTGCAATCAAAACCAAAACAAAGGGATAAACCCAAAAGATAATCGAGAAAAGATCGATCTGAAAGTCGCTTAATGTTGGGTTTTTCGCAAAAGCAGTGGAAAGCAGAGAGGCCATAGGCCACAGTAAAATGGGTAAACAAAATGCCGCGATTCCCCAAGCGAAGCCGCTAAATCCTGTCGGCATAGTTTGTTTTTTCATAATGAACCTTATATGATTGACGAAAAATAAAAAGGAATATAACAAATGCCGTCTTTATTTGATAGTGAAACCGATGCGCCAGAAGAGAAAAAGTATTGAAACGCACATTGAGCGCACAAAAAAATCACATTTATTTTGACCGCACTTTGCGCGGTGATTTATTTCTTGCAGAATGTAGGATTTGAAGAGCTAATTGTGGATTTATTCCATTATCCAGCTTATTCTTGGGAAGATCAGGAAATATGGCGTTATTTCACACATGCTATTGTTCATTTGTCGGTACCCCATATTTTATTTAATCTTTCGTGGTTCTGGTTATTTGGTGGCGCGATTGAACGCCGATTTGGTTCTTTCCATTTTTTTATTATTGGTCTTAGTGTCTGCCGCAGTGAGTGGCGCTGTACAGAATTACTTTTACCGGTCCAGCCTTTTTTTCGGATTATCTGGCGTCGTGTATGCGGTGTTAGGTTATGTGTTGGTGGTGGACAAATTGCACCCGCATAGCTTTTGACTTACCGGAAGGCTTTTTTACAATGTTACTGGTAGGGTCTTGTCTTTGGCTTTATTAGTCCGTTGTTTGGTATTAATATAGGCAACGCAGCTCATATTTCAGGCTTTATCTTAGGATTGGTTTGGGGATTTCTGCAGAGTAAAATTAATATTAAAAAGTTTAGCTAATTCAAATTTATAGGCATTTATATGAAACAATCATTACGCCATCAGAAAAATTATTGAGCTTGTGACGCTAAAAAGGGCTATGCCAGCACAGAAGAGCTGGTTATCGAGCTGGAAGTCAGTCCTCAGACAATTCGACGCGATCTGAATATCCTTGCGGAACAAGATTTAATTCGACGCCATCATGGTGGTGCGGCACCTTCTTCTACCGCAGAGAATTCCGATTATATTGAACGTAAACAATTTTTCCCTTCCCAAAAAAAAGCGCCATTGCCCGCGAAGTGGCAAAACGTATTCCAAATGGTGCATCCTTTATTTATTGATATTGGTACCACGCCTGAAGCTGTAGCAAGTGCTTTATTAAACCATGAACGGTTACGTATTGTGACGAATAATATCAATGCTGCTCATTTATTACGCCAAAATGAAACCTTTGATATTACGATGGCGGGCGGTTCCTTACGTAAGGATGGGGGCATTATTGGTGAGGCAACGGTTAATTTTATTTCGCAATTCCGTTTAGATTTTGGGATTCTCGGGATTAGTGCGATCGACCTTGATGGCTCATTATTGGACTATGATTATCACGAAGTCCAAGTGAAGCGAGCTATTATAGAAAGCTCGCGTCAAACTTTATTAGCGACCGATCATTCGAAATTCTCTCGACAAGCGATTGTGCGATTGGGTGAGCTCAAAGACGTGGATTATCTTTTCACTGATGATGTGCCAAAACAAATTGCGGATTATTTAGAAAATAGCAACACAAAGTTAGTGATTTGCAAATGATATAAATGGGAAGTGCGGCCAAAATTGACCGCACTTTTTTTGTAGGCATCCATGCTTAGCCACTGCTGTTTCGACCAATCCAAAAATTAACCCCATTCATGCCAACATCCTTATTAATATGAGATAAGGCTAATTTTGCTGCATATTAAATTATTAAATTTTAGGGATAAAAACGGACGACAAATCATTCGACTGCCAATTCTTTATTTAGGACTACGGGGAAGGTTTGCTTGAAGAGTCAAGAAAGACAAGATCTTGATAGATCAAGTGGAGTACATCGAGATCCCTCTCTAAATGTAATTTATTTATACTGCTGTTTTTTTAAAAAAAGGGAATATTAAAATTACAAATCTGTGATCGAGATCACAATTTAAATGCAAAAAGAAAAGCCGCTTATTTTTTTGTTTAGAAAATAAGCGGCTATTTTACTGATTTTTTTATCGATTTAAATTCACAGCGCCTTCATAACCAAGTTGTCGCCACGCCTCATAAATCGTCACGGCTACTGAGTTAGATAAGTTCATGCTACGGCTATTTGCTGTCATAGGAATACGGATTTTTTTGCTCCATTGGCATACTATCTAAAAATAGACATGGGAATACCACGTGTTTCAGGGCCAAACATCAAGTAATCCCCTAATTCAAATTGCACTTCGCTATGTGCAGGGCTGCCTTTTGGTTGTGAGTGCAAAAAGACGTTTCGGTTTTTTTCACTTTCTAAAAAAAGGCTTCAAAGGTTTTTATGCTTTTTTTGATTTCAGCAAATTCATGATAATCCAAAGCCGGAACGACGTAATTTTTTTATCATCCCATGTAAAAGCCAAGTGGCTCGATTAAATGAAGGCGAAAGCCAGTGTTCGCACAAAGACGAATAATATTTCCCTGTATTTTTGTGGAATTTCAGGTTCGTATAACACAATATCTAACATAATGATTTTCCTAATCTTTTTGATACAGGCGGTAACTCACCATACCTGTGGTTTTTTTCTTTTTAGTAATTGCCAATTGTCAGGCACGCTAAGCGGTTTATCTTTTTCTGTTTCAACATAAATCAACGCATGAGGGTAACAGCCAATTCTTTTTCCTCCAAGAGGGCAATTGCTTGTTCTGCTAAAGCCAAAATGAAAAGGTGGATCTAAAAAAATACCACATCAAAGTGCGGTTGATTTTTGCACTTGTTTTTAAAAAAATTCTAAACTATTTTTGATTGATTACCTGAGCTTGTTCACTCGTTGTTTTTTTAGCGTTTGCAAATTTTTTTCTTTAATTGATTTGCCACATTTTTTTATCTAACTCTAAAAACGTCACCTGTTTCGCTTGGCGAGAAAGGGCTTCAAAACCAAGTGAGCCACTGCCCGCAAAGCAATCAAGACAATGGCTATCCACAATGTAAGGCATCAACCAGTTGAATAAGGTTTCTTTTACGCGATCGCCTGTTGGACGCAAACCTTCAGCATTTAAAACCGGTAATTTTTCGTCCACGCCAAAGACCCGCGATGATTCGAACTTCGCCTTTGGCATTTTTGAACTTGCATTTTTTTCATAAAGAAACAGATTTTTTTAGTGAAAATTGTGCTTAGTTTAGACGATTTTTTTGCTAGAATAGGCAGTATTTTTTTACAGATTTGTGTTTAAGAGAAGAATTTATGTCAGAAGAAAAAGAAAAAAAAGGTGGATTTTGGGCCTCCCTTTTTGGTCGCAATAAAAAAAGCAAGAAGAACAAAAAAATTGAGCCAATTATTGAAGAGCCATCTGTCGAACCTGCCGATGTTTCACCTGAGGAAGAAATTGTTCACGCTGAAGAGAACGTTCAATTAGAACAAGTTGAACAGGAAGAATTACAGGAATTAGCTGAACAACTGCAAGAAGATAAAGCAGAAGAGGTCGTTGTTGAGCATCTTGAACCTATCGTAGAAGAAGTGATTTCACCTGAAAGTGCGGTCAATATTGAACCTGTTTTAGATACACCGGTGATTGAAACAATTGACGAAGAAACGGTAAAAACAGAAGAAATTTCAACCGCACTTTCCTACAGAAGAGCCAGCAGAAAGCATTATTGAACAAGATAATGTCATTGAAGATCTTCCTGTGGTTGAAGCTGAGATTGAGCCTGAAATTGTTGACGATGTTAAAGACGAATTCCGTTCAGATATCAATACCGAAACGCAAGAAAAAAACCAAGTGAAGGTGGCTTTTTTTCAGTCGTTTAGTCAAAGGCTTTACTCAAAAACCAAACAAAAATATTGGTGCGGGTTTCCGATCTTTCTTTTTTTAGGCAAAAAAAAATTGATGATGATTTGTTTGATGAGTTGGAAGAGCAGCTTTTTAATTGCCGATATTGGCGTGCCAACAACTAATAAAATCATTAAGAATTTAACGGAGCACGCAAGTCGTAAACAATTACAAGATGCGGAATTACTTTACCAACAACTTAAAAGTTGAAATGGCGGAGATCTTAAAACCCTGTCGCGCAGCCGCTAGTTATTGATACCACTAAAAAAACCGTATGTTATTTTTGATGGTTGGCGTAAACGGTGTAGGTAAAACAACCACAATTGGTAAATTGGCTCGCAAATTCCAAAATGAAGGCAAATCAGTCATGTTAGCAGCAGGGGATACTTTCCGTGCTGCTGCAGTAGAACAACTTCAAGTATGGGGTCAACGTAACAATATCCCGGTGGTGGCACAAAGTACGGGTTCAGATTCTGCGTCGGTGATTTTTTTGATGCGATGCAATCTGCCGCAGCACGTAACATTGATATTTTTAATTGCGGATACGGCAGGACGTTTACAAAATAAAAATAATCTCATGGATGAATTGAAGAAGATTGTTCGTGTCATGAGAAAATACGATGAAACCGCACCGCACGAAATCATGCTTACCTTAGATGCGGGTACAGGGCAGAATGCAATTAGCCAAGCTAAACTCTTTGATGAAGCAGTTGGGACTAACCGGTATCTCATTAACCAAAGTTAGACGGAACAGCAAAAGGTGGGGTAATTTTCGCCATTGCAGATCAGTTTAATTTACCAATTCGTTATATTGGTGTGGGTGAAAAAATTGAAGATTTACGCGAATTTAATGCAGAAGAATTTATTGAAGCATTGTTTGTTCACGAAAAATGAAGAATAAAAAAAGGAATAATAAAGTGATTCGATTTTCAAATGTCTCTAAAGCTTATCACGGTGCGACTCAGCCGGCCTTGCAGGGTTTGAATTTTCATCTTCCTGTCGGAAGTATGACTTATCTTGTTGGGCATTCTGGCGCGGGTAAAAGTACCTTGCTTAAATTAATCATGGGAATGGAAAAGGCGAATGCCGGTAATATTTGGTTTAATGGTCATGATATTACGCGTTTGTCTAAATATGAAATCCCATTTTTACGTCGTCAAATCGGCATGGTTCACCAAGATTACCGTTTATTAACGGATCGTAGCGTGGCAGAAAATGTGGCGTTGCCATTGATTATTGCTGGCATGAATCCCGAAAGAAGCACATACACGTGCATTGGTTGCACTAGATCGTGTGGGCTTACGTAGTAAAGCGAATTATATGCCGCCACAAATTTCAGGTGGGGAACAACAACGCGTGGATATCGCGCGTGCAATCGTACATAAACCGCAACTTTTATTAGCGGATGAGCCGACAGGCAATCTTGATGATGAACTTTCCTTAGGGATTTTTTTAATCTTTTTGAAGAGTTTAATCGTTTAGGCATGACAGTATTGATTGCGACACACGATATCAATTTAATTCAAAAAAAACCAAAACCATGTCTTGTACTTGAACAAGGCTATTTACGCTATTAAGGATAAAAAATGACAAGACGTATTGATGCTTCTTTTGGCGTGCAAACTGCCTATACTTTGCGTTCTGTTTGGGGCGATTTGGTAAAACGTAAATTTGGCACATTGCTAACAATTTTAGTCATTGCCGTGTCTTTAACGATTCCAACGGTGAGCTATTTGTTATGGAAAAAAATTTACATTTAGCGACGACTCAATTTTATCCGGAAAGCGAACTCACAATCTACTTTACACAAAAAAATTTAAGTGAAGAAGATGCTAACTTAGTGGTGGAAAAAAATCCGTCAACAAGAAGGCGTGGAATCTTTAAATTATGTTTCTCGCCAAGAAAGCTTAAAAAGAATTTCAAAAAGTTGGTCTGGTTTTGGTGAAGAATTAGAGATTTTTAGATGATAATCCATTACCGGCCGTCGTGATGGTGAAGCCCTCTAAAGACTTCAATGCATCTGAAAAACGAGCAGAATTACGTACCAATTTAAATAAAATTAAAGGCGTGCAAGAAGTTCGTCTCGATAACGATTGGATGGAAAAATTGACCGCACTTTCGTGGTTATTTTGCACATGTGGCAATTTTTCTGCACAGTGCTAATGACAATAGCCGTATTCCTTGTTATCGGAAATAGCATTCGTTCTGATGTTTATAGTAGCCGTGCAAGTATTGATGTGATGAAACTATTAGGCGCAACGGATCAATTTATTCTTCGTCCTTATCTTTATACAGGCATGATTTATGCGGTGTTGGGCGGATTGATTGCAGCACTGTTTAGCAGTCTTATTGTCGGGTACTTTACTTCAGCGGTGAAAGTATGTGACGGATATCTTTGCGGTTACATTTGAGCTCAATGGATTAGGCGTTGGTGAGCTAATCTTCTTATTAGTCAGCTGCTTGATTATGGGCTATGTTGGTGCTTGGATTGCAGCAACAAGACATATTGCAATGTTAGATAACAAACTATAGATTTCATTTATATTAAAGTGCGGTCATTTTTTTGTCGTGTTTTTCAGCTGAAAAAAACATTCGGGAAAAATGACCGCACTTTTTTTGTATGTGAAATTAATTGAACAAAAAAAGCTTGCATAATTAGGGTGTTTTTTTGTGTAATATCCACGGGCTTTCAGATATTGAAAAGCCGTTTAATGTAATCATTTATTAAACGAGTATTACGATATGTAATACTAACAATGTTTCCGATTTGGAGACTATATAACAGGTAACTTACACCTCCTTTTTCTATTTTTGAAGTTAGAATTGTGATTGGTGTTAGTTTTTTTATTAGCTAAATTTTTATTGGAGCTCTGGTCTAATGCAGAACCAAAGAATCCGTATCCGCTTAAAAGCTTTCGATCACCGTTTGATCGATCAATCTACTGCGGAGATCGTAGAAACAGCTAAACGTACTGGTGCACAAGTTCGTGGTCCAATCCCTTTACCAACTCGTAAAGAGCGTTTCACCGTGTTGATTTCTCCACACGTGAACAAAGACGCGCGTGATCAATACGAAATTCGTACACACAAACGTTTAGTAGATATCGTAGAGCCAACAGAAAAAACTGTTGATGCATTAATGCGTTTAGATTTGGCTGCCGGCGTGGACGTGCAGATCAGCCTAGGTTAATTAAGAGGTTATTACAATGATTGGTTTAGTCGGTCGTAAAGTTGGTATGACCCGTATCTTCAATGAAGACGGTGTTTCTGTACCAGTTACCGTTATCGAAATCGAAGCCAACCGCGTAACTCAAGTTAAAAACTCTTGAAAACGATGGCTATACTGCAGTTCAAGTTACTACTGGTTCTAAAAAAAGCGAATCGTGTAACTAAACCTGAAGCAGGTCATTTCGTGAAAGCAGGTGTTGAAGCTGGTCGCGGTTTATGGGAATTTCGTACTGAAGGTGAAGAATTCACTTTAGGTCAAGAAATCAATGTTGACATCTTTGCAGATGTTAAAAAAAGTAGATGTTACTGGTACTTCTAAAGGTAAAGGTTTCCAAGGTGGTGTTAAACGTTGGAACTTCCGTACTCAAGATGCTACACACGGTAACTCTTTATCACATCGTGTACTTGGTTCTATTGGTCAAAACCAAACTCCAGGTCGTGTGTTTAAAGGTAAAAAAAATGGCAGGACATTTAGGTGCTGAGCGTGTAACCGTTCAATCACTTGAAGTTGTTCGTGTAGATGCTGAGCGTAAATTGCTATTAGTAAAAGGTTCTGTACCTGGTGCTATCAATGGCGATGTTATCGTTAAGCCAGCAGTTAAAAGCATAAGTCTAGGAGATAGAGATGGAATTACAAGTTGTAGGTGCAAACGCACTAACTGTTTCTGAAACTACCTTCGGACGTGAGTTTAACGAAGCTTTGATTCACCAAGTTGTTGTTGCTTATGCAGCAGGTGCTCGTCAAGGTACTCGTGCGCAAAAAAACTCGTGCTGAAGTGTCTGGTTCAGGTAAAAAAACCTTGGCGTCAAAAAAAGGTACAGGTCGTGCTCGTTCTGGTGATATCAAATCACCAATCTGGCGTTCTGGTGGTACAACCTTCGCGGCTAAAACCACAAGATCACAGCCAAAAAAAGTGAACAAGAAAAATGTACCGTGGTGCTATCAAAAGCATTCTTTCTGAATTAGTTCGTCAAGACCGTTTGGTTGTTGTTGAAAAAAATTCGAATTAGATGCACCAAAAACTAAAGTTTTAGTACAAAAAAATTAAAAAGATTTAGCAGTTGAAGATGCGTTAATTATCACAGCAAGTTTAGATGAAAAATCTATTCTTAGCGGCACGTAACTTATATAAAGTTGATGTACGTGATGTTCAAGGTATCGATCCAGTTAGCTTAATCGCTTTCGATAAAGTGATTGTTACTGTTGACGCTGTGAAACAAATTGAGGAGATCCTAGCATGAGTCAAGAACGTTTGCTAAGCGTGCTACGTGCACCGCACATCTCTGAAAAAGCAACTAACAATGCTGAAAAAAATCTAACACTGTTGTACTTAAAGTTGCTTTTAGATGCGAACAAAGCTGAAATTGCTGCTGCTGTTGCTCAATTATTTGAAGTAAAAAGTTGACTCAGTTCGTACTGTGGTTGTTAAAGGTAAAACTAAACGCCGTGGTAACAAAATGGGTCGTCGCAGCGACTGGAAAAAAGCTTATGTAACTTTAGCCGAAGGCCAAAACTTGGACTTCGTGGACAGTGCAGAGTAATCGGAGGAAATTAGAGAATGGCTATCGTTAAATGTAAGCCGACCTCCGCTGGTCGTCGTCACGTTGTTAAAATCGTGAACCCTGAATTACACAAGGGTAAACCTTACGCGCCTCTTCTAGATACTAAATCTAAAAACTGGTGGTCGTAACAATTATGGTCGTATTACCACTCGCCACATCGGTGGTGGTCATAAACAACATTACCGTTTAATCGATTTCAAACGTAACAAGTTAGATATCCCAGCGGTTGTTGAACGTTTAGAATATGATCCAAACCGTTCAGCTAACATTGCTTTAGTGCTTTATAAAGATGGTGAACGCCGTTATATCTTAGCACCCTAAAAGGTTTGTCAGTTGGCGATCAAATCCAATCTGGCGTTAACTCACCAATTAAAGTGGGTAACTCATTACCAATGCGTAATATCCCAGTTGGTTCAACAGTACATAACGTTGAATTAAAAACCAGGTAAAGGCGGTCAAATCGCTCGTTCTGCTGGTGCTTATGTACAAATCATCGCTCGTGAAGGCAACTACGTAACTTTACGTTTACGTTCAGGCGAAATGCGTAAAGTATTAGCTGAATGTGTTGCTACAATCGGTGAAGTTGGTAACTCAGAACATATGCTTCGCGTATTGGGTAAAGCTGGTGCTAACCGCTGGAGAGGCATTCGCCCCTACAGTTCGTGGTACTGCAATGAACCCAGTAGATCACCCACACGGTGGTGGTGAAGGTCGTAACTTTGGTAAACACCCAGTAACTCCTTGGGGCGTTCAAACTAAAGGTAAGAAAACTCGTCACAACAAACGTACTGATAAATTCATCGTACGTCGTCGTGGCAAATAATTTAAATTAATAAGAGGATAAGCCATGCCACGTTCTCTCAAGAAAGGTCCTTTCCTTGACCTACACTTGTTGAAGAAGGTAGAGAAGGCGGTGGAAAGCGGGGATAAAAAACCAATCAAAACTTGGTCCCGTCGTTCAATGATCATTCCTTCAATGATCGGATTGACCATCGCAGTCCATAATGGTCGTCAGCACGTTCCTGTTTATGTATCTGATGAAATGATCGGCCATAAATTAGGTGAATTTGCACCGACTCGTACATACCGCGGTCACGCGGCAGATAAGAAAGCTAAGAAATAAGAGGTAAATAGATGGAAACTATCGCAAAACATCGTTACGCTCGCACTTCTGCCCAAAAAGCTCGCTTAGTTGCCGATTTAATTCGTGGTAAAAAAGTTGCGCAAGCATTAGAAATCTTAACTTTTACTAACAAAAAAGCTGCGGCTTTAGTGAAAAAAGTATTAGAGTCAGCTATTGCTAACGCAGAGCATAATGATGGTGCAGATATCGATGATCTTAAAGTTGCTAAAATCTTCGTTGACGAAGGTCCTAGCATGAAACGTGTTATGCCACGTGCTAAAGGTCGTGCAGATCGTATTTTAAAACGTACTAGCCACATCACTGTGGTTGTGTCAGATCGTTAATAAGTAGAGGAATAGCAATGGGTCAAAAAGTAAATCCAAATGGTATTCGCCTAGGTATTGTAAAACCTTGGAACTCTACTTGGTTCGCGAATACACAAGATTTCGCCGACAATCTTGACGGTGACTTCAAAGTACGCAAATTCTTAAATAAAGAATTAGCAAACGCTTCGGTTTCACGTATTACTATTGAGCGTCCAGCTAAAAGTATTCGTGTAACAATTCACACAGCTCGCCCTGGTATCGTTATCGGTAAAAAAAGGTGAAGATGTTGAAAAAAATTACGTAACGCAGTATCTCAAATCGCTGGCGTTCCGGCTCAAATCAACATTGCTGAAGTGAAAAAACCGGAATTAGATGCAAAATTAGTTGCAGACAGCATCGCTTCTCAATTAGAACGTCGTGTAATGTTCCGTCGTGCGATGAAACGTGCGGTACAAAGCGCAATGCGTTTAGGTGCTAAAAGGTATCAAAGTTGAAGTTAGCGGTCGTTTAGGTGGTGCAGAAATCGCACGTTCTGAATGGTATCGTGAAGGTCGTGTACCTCTACATACTCTTCGTGCGGACATCGATTATAACACTGCAGAAGCTCATACTACATACGGCGTAATCGGCGTTAAAGTATGGATCTTCAAAGGTGAAATTTTTGGGTGGAATGGCTGCAGTTGCGCAATCAGAACAACAACCCTGCCGACAAGCCTAAAAAAAGGCTCCGCGTGGCAAAGGTCGTAAGTAAGGAGAAACGCTAAATGTTGCAACCAAAACGTACAAAAATTCCGTAAAAGTTCACAAAGGCCGTAACCGTGGTATCGCGGGTGGTACTGAAGTTAGCTTCGGTACATTCGGGTTAAAAAGCAGTTGGTCGTGGTCGTTTAACCGCTCGTCAAATTGAAGCGGCTCGTCGTGCAATGACACGTGCAGTTAAACGTCAAGGTAAAATCTGGATCCGTGTTTTTCCCAGATAAACCAATTACTGAAAAAAACCATTAGAAGTCCGTATGGGTAAAGGTAAAGGTAACGTTGAGTACTGGGTAGCCTTAATCCAACCGGGTAAAGTACTTTATGAAATGGATGGTGTGTCTGAAGAGATCGCAAGACAAGCATTTGCATTAGCAGCTGCTAAATTGCCAATCAAGACTACCTTCGTAACTAAGACGGTGATGTAATGAAAGCTCAAGATTTACGTACAAAAAAAGTGTTGAAGAGCTGAATGATGAATTAGTGAAACCTTTTAGGTGAACAATTCAAATTGCGTATGCAAACAGCCACCGGTCAGCTTCAACAAACCCATCAGGCTAAACAAGTGCGTCGTGATATCGCACGCGTTAAAACCATTTTAACTGAGAAGGCGGGTGAGTAATGACTGATAAAATTCGTAGCGTACAAGGTAAAGTTGTTAGCGACAAAATGGAAAAATCTTTCGTTGTTGCTATTGAACGTAAGGTAAAACATCCGTTATACGGTAAATTTATCCGTCGTACAACTAAATTACACGTACACGATGAGAACAACGAAGCCAAATTAGGTGATGTAGTAGAGATTCGCGAATGTCGCCCTCTCTCTAAAACCAAATCTTGGACTTTAGTTCGTGTTGTTGAGAAAGCAGTTATTGCTTAATTAACAAGTTAAAAAATAAAAGCCAATGGTTTATACCGTTGGCTTTTTTCTTTCTAAGACTTGCTAAAAAAATAATGAAAAATTTGACCGCACTTTAAACACTCTGATTTAAGCATAAAAATTTTGATTGCGTTTCTAGCTTGATTTTTGGTAAACTCCGCCACCTATCCGCCATATATCTTTTATAAGGTATGGATAGGTTCGTCCCGAAAAGGGTGTATTATTAACTTAACGGAGCATAAAATATGATCCAAGAACAGACTATGCTGGATGTTGCCGATAACTCTGGTGCTCGCAGCGTAATGTGTATCAAGGTTCTAGGGTGGATCGCACCGTCGTTATGCTGCTATTGGTGATATCATCAAAGTTACTGTGAAAGAAGCAATTCCACGCGGTAAAGTTAAAAAAAGGTGATGTATTAAAAGCAGTTGTTGTGCGCACCAAGAAGGGTGTTCGTCGCCCAGACGGATCAGTCATTCGCTTCGATGGTAACGCTTGTGTAATTTTTAAACAATAACACAGAGCAACCAATCGGTACTCGTATTTTTTTGGACCGGTGACTCGTGAACTTCGTTCTGAGAAATTCATGAAGATCATTTCTTTGGCACCAGAAGTACTGTAAGGAGAAGTGAGAAATGGCTGCAAAAAAATTCGTCAAAACGATGAAGTAATCGTACTTGCCGGTAAAGACAAAAGGCAAGCGTGGCAAGGTAACTAAAGTGTTACCAAACGGTAAAGTGTTTGTTGAAGGTATCAACATCATCACTAAACATGAAAAAAACCAGTTCCTGCTTTAGGACAAGCTGGTGGTTTAGTGAAAAAAGAAGCGGCTATCGATGCTTCTAACGTTGCGATTTTCAATCCAAAAACAAACAAAGCTGACCGTGTAGGTTTTAGATTCGAAGACGGCAAAAAAGTACGTTTCTTCAAATCTAACAATGAAATTATCTAACAAACTGGAGTAATGCGATGGCGAAACTGCATGATTACTACAGAGATCAAGTAGTAAACGAGTTAAAAAATAAATTCGGCTACAAATCTGTCATGCAAGTCCCACGAATCGAAAAGATTACCCTGAATATGGGTGTGGGTGAAGCATTGACCGATAAGAAATTGCTAGACAACGCAGTAGCGGACTTAGCAGCAATTAGCGGTCAAAAACCTTTAGTAACTAAAGCTCGTAAATCTGTTGCTGGCTTTAAAATCCGTCAGGGATATCCAATCGGTTGTAAAGTAACACTACGCGGTGAGCGTATGTGGGAGTTCTTTGAACGTTTAATTACAATTGCTGTTCCACGTATTCGTGACTTCCGCGGTTTAAGCGCGAAATCATTTGATGGTCGTGGTAACTACAGCATGGGTGTGCGTGAACAAATCATCTTCCCTGAAATCGATTACGATAAAGTAGATCGTGTACGTGGTTTAGATATCACTATCACAACTACTGCTAAGAATGATGAAGAAGGTCAAGCACTACTTGCTGCCTTTAATTTCCCATTCCGTAAATAAGGCAGGTTATAATGGCAAAACAATCAATGAAAGCACGCGATGTAAAAACGCGTTAAATTGGCTGAAAAAAATTCTTCGCTAAACGTGCAGAATTAAAGAAAAATCATTTCTGATGTCAATGCCTCTGACGAAGATCGTTGGAATGCAGTGTTAAAAGTTACAAACTTTACCACGTGATTCTAGCCCTAGTCGTCAACGTAACCGTTGCCGCCAAACTGGACGTCCTCACGGCGTTTTTACGTAAGTTTGGTTTAAGCCGTATTAAGGTTCGTGAAGCTGCTATGCGCGGTGAGATCCCAGGCCTTAAAAAAAGCGAGCTGGTAATATACCACTTTATTTTTGGAATCGGAGAAAAAAAGTACAATGAGTATGCAAGATCCAATCGCAGATATGTTGACCCGTATTCGTAACGGTCAAGCTGCGAACAAAGTTGCAATCAATATGCCTTCTTCCAAGCTAAAAGTGGCAATTGCCAACGTATTAGCTGCTGAAGGTTATATCGAAAGCGTTAAAGTTTTAGAAGGTGCAAAAACCTGAATTGGAAATTACTTTAAAAATATTTCCAAGGCAAACCGGTTGTAGAAAGCATCCAACGTGTAAGCCGTCCTGGTCTTCGTATTTACAAACGTAAAGACGAATTACCAAAAGTTATGGGTGGTTTAGGTGTTGCTGTAATTTCTACATCTAAAGGTGTTATGACTGACCGTGCAGCTCGTCAAGCGGGCTTAGGCGGTGAGATCATCTGTTACGTAGCTTAATAGAGGGGTAGGAAAATGTCTCGTGTTGCAAAGGCACCTGTTAATATTCCCTGCCGGCGTTGAAGTTAAACTCGACGGTCAGCTATTAACAGTAAAAAGGTAAAAAAATGGCGAGTTATCTCGCACAATTCATAACTCAGTTGAAGTTAAACAAGATAATGGTCAATTTACTTTCACTCCACGTGAAGGTTTTGTTGGAGCGAATGCTCAATCGGGTACAGCTCGTGCATTAGTTAATGCAATGGTTATCGGTGTTACTGAAGGCTTCACTAAGAAATTACAACTAGTGGGTGTTGGTTACAGAGCTCAAATTAAAGGCAACGCAGTTGCATTAAGTTTAGGTTTCTCTCACCCTGTGGAGCACACTTTACCAGCAGGTATTACTGCAGAATGCCCTTCACAAACGGAAATCGTTTTTAAAAGGTGCAGACAAGCAGTTAATTGGTCAAGTTGCAGCAGATATTCGCGCTTATCGCCGTCCTGAGCCTTATAAAGGTAAAGGTGTACGTTACTCTGATGAAGTAGTACGTATGAAAGAGGCTAAGAAGAAATAATTAAGGTAACACTATGGATAAGAAATCAGCTCGTATCCGTCGTGCAGCTCGTGCACGTCATATGATGAGAGAGCAAGGTGTAACTCGTCTAGTTATTCACCGTACTCCGCGTCATATCTACGCACAAGTTATTGCACCAAACGGTTCAGAAGTGCTTGCCGCTGCTTCAACTGTTGAAAAAAAGCAATTCGTGAGCAAGTTAAATATACCGGTAATAAAGATGCCGCAGCAGTAGTAGGTAAACTTGTTGCTGAGCGCGCATTAGCAAAAGGCGTTAAAGACGTTGCTTTTGACCGTTCCGGTTTTAAATATCATGGTCGTGTCCAAACTTTAGCGGACGCTGCACGTGAAGCTGGTCTACAGTTCTAATGAGGTAAATTGAGATGTCAAACATCGAAAAAAACAAGCTGGTGAACTGCAAGAGAAGCTAATCGCAGTAAAACCGTGTATCAAAAAAACTGTAAAAAGGTGGTCGTATTATGAGCTTTACTGCTTTAACAGTAGTAGGCGATGGTAACGGTCGCGTAGGTTTTGGTTATGGTAAAGCTCGTGAAGTTCCGGCAGCGATCCAAAAAGCGATGGAAAAAGCACGTCGCAATATGATTAATGTCGCTTTAAATGAAGGTACATTACAACACCCAGTTAAAGGTGTTCACACTGGTTCTCGCGTATTTATGCAACCAGCTAGCGAAGGTACAGGTATCATCGCAGGTGGTGCAATGCGTTCAGTGTTAGAAGTTGCTGGTGTACGTAACGTTCTTTCTAAAGCGTATGGTTCAACCAACCCAATCAACGTTGTTCGTGCAACTATTGATGCATTAGCAAATATGAAATCACCAGAAATGGTTGCTGCTAAACGTGGCAAAAACCGTTGATGAAATTTTTGGGGTAATTGATAATGGCTAAAACTATTAAAGTAACTCAAGTTCGTAGCTCAATTGCTCGTTTACCGAAGCACAAAGCTACCTTGCGTGGTCTTGGTCTTCGCCATATGCACCATACTGTTGAGTTAATCGATACTCCGGCAGTACGTGGTATGATTAACCAAGTTTCATACATGGTTAAAGTGGAGGAGTAAGAGAATGCGTTTAAATACTCTATCTCCGGCTGAAGGTGCTAAGCACAGTGCAAAAACGCCTTGGTCGTGGTATTGGTTCAGGTTTAGGAAAAAAACTGGTGGTCGTGGTCATAAAGGTCAAAAAAATCTCGTACTGGCGGCGGTGTTCGTCGTGGTTTCGAGGGTGGTCAAATGCCATTATACCGTCGTTTACCAAAAATTTGGTTTCACTTCAATGAAATCAGCTGTAACTGCTGAAGTTCGTTTAAACGAATTAACAAAAAGTTGAAGGAAATGTTGTCACTTTAGAAGCATTAAAAAGCTGCAAACATTTTAACTAAAGATATTCAATTCGCTAAAGTTATCTTAGCTGGTGAAGTGAAATCTGCAGTTACTGTACGTGGTTTACGTGTAACTAAAGGTGCAAAAAGCAGCAATCGAAGCTGCTGGCGGTTCAGTTGAGGAATAATTAGCAAATGGCTAAACAACCAGGTTATCAAAGCAGAAGTACTAATAGTGGTACTGGTGAACTAAAAAAAGCAGATTGCTTTTTTTGTATTAGGTGCACTTATCGTTTATCGTATTGGTTCTTTTATTCCGCTTCCTGGTATTGATGCCGCCGTGCTAGCTCAGTTAGTTGAACAACAAAAAGGCACCATCATTGATATGTTAAACATGTTCTCTGGTGGTGCATTGAGCCGAGCATCAATTTTAGCATTAGGTATTATGCCGTATATCTCGGCATCTATCGTGATGCAATTGCTTGCTACGGTTTCACCTGCTTTAGCAGAATTGAAGAAAAGAAGGCGCAGCAGGGACAAAGAAAAAAATCACCAAGTATACTCGTTATGCAACGGTGGTTTTTGCTACTATCCAAGCTATCGCAATTTCTACCGGTTTACCGAATATGTTGCCACAGTTAGTGCCAAATATCGGTTTTACTTTTTACTTCACTGCAGTAGTGAGTCTTGTAACCGGAACCATGTTCTTAATGTGGTTAGGTGAGCAAATTACTGAAAGAGGTATTGGTAACGGTATCTCAATTCTTGTTTTTGGTGGTATTGTTGCAGGATTGCCACATGCAATCATCGAAACAGTTGAGCAAGCTCGTCAAGGACAAATGCATCCTTTAGTTCTTCTACTAATCGCTGCTATTGTTTTTTTGCAGTAACTTATTTTGTTGTCTTCGTAGAACGTGGACAACGTAGAATTCGTGTTGAATATGCTAAGCGTCAACAAGGACGTCAAATTTTAGGTGGTCATTCAACTCACTTACCATTAAAAGTTAATATGGCAAACGTAATGCCAGCAATTTTTGCTTCAAGCATTATTTTATTCCCTGCTACATTGACACAATGGTTTGGTCAAAATGATAAGTTTGAGTGGTTAAATGACTTATCAATGTTGTTGAATCCTGGACAACCTTTATATCTTCTTGTTTATGCGGTAGCGATTATTTTTCTTCAGTTTCTTCTATACTGCAATGCAATATAATCCACGTGATACAGCAGATAATCTAAAAAAATCTGGTGCATTTATCCCAGGAATTAGACCAGGTGAACAAACATCTCGTTACATTGATAAAGTAATGACTCGCTTAACATTAATCGGCGGTCTTTATGTAACGTTCGTATGTTTAGTCCCTTACATTATGACATCAGCATGGGATGTTAAATTCTACTTCGGTGGTACTTCCTTATTAATCGTTGTTGTTGTAATTATGGATTTTTATCGTGCAAGTTCAGAGTCACTTAATGTCGTCTCAATATGAATCTGCGTTAAAAAAAGCAAACCTTAAAGGTTTTTGGACAGTAATTGTTCATTTAAGTAAAAAGGATAAGCAATGAAAGTTCGTGCTTCCGTTAAGAAGATGTGTCGTAACTGTAAAATTGTTAAACGTGAAGGTGTTGTTCGCGTATTATGCAGCGACCCCTAAACATAAACAACGTCAAGGTTAATTAACATTTCTTCTTGCAAAAGAACCGGTTGAGTAGTTATACTACTCAACTCATTTATGTCCTTGGTATTCTGTTTGAGTATCCTGAAAACGGGCTTTTCAAGATCAGAATACCAAATTAGTTAAAATAATAGGAGTGCATAGTGGCCCGTATTGCAGGCATTAACATTCCTGATCACAAACACGCTGTAATCGCTTTAACTGCAATTTACGGTATCGGTAAAACTCGTTCTAAAAGCATTTGTGCTGCAGCGGGTATTGCTGAAGATGTTAAGATCAGCGAATTGTCTGAAGAGCAGATTGACAAACTGCGTGACGAAGTTGGTAAATTTACCGTTGAAGGTGACTTACGTCGTGAAGTAACACTAAACATCAAACGTCTTTTAGACTTAGGTTGTTACCGTGGTTTACGTCATCGTCGTAGTTTACCGGTACGTGGTCAACGTACTAAAACTAATGCGCGTACCCGTAAGGGTCCACGTAAGCCGATCAAAAAATAGTCGGGGTAAATAAAGAATGGCTAAAACACCAGTTCGTGCACGTAAACGTGTAAAAAAACAAGTTGTAGATGGCGTAGCACACATTCACGCATCTTTCAATAACACAATCGTTACCATTACTGACCGTCAAGGTAATGCTTTAGCTTGGGCTACAGCAGGTGGTTCAGGTTTCCGTGGTTCTCGTAAATCTACCCCGTTCGCTGCACAAGTTGCTGCAGAACGTTGTGCTGAAATCGTTAAAGAATTCGGCTTAAAGAACTTGGAAGTTATGGTTAAAGGTCCGGGTCCGGGTCGTGAATCAACAATCCGTGCATTAAATGCAGCGGGTTTCCGTATCACGAACATCACTGATGTGACTCCGATCCCTCATAACGGTTGTCGTCCACCGAAAAAAACGTCGTGTTTAATGGCGTAATAGGATAGTTGGAGAAAGAAAATGGCAAGATATTTGGGCCCTAAACTCAAGCTCAGCTGTCGTGAAGGCACTGATTTATTCCTTAAATCAGGTGTGCGTGCGATTGATTCAAAATGTAAAATTGATACAGCACCAGGTCAACACGGTGCTCGTAAACCGCGTTTGTCTGACTATGGTAGTCAATTACGTGAAAAAAACAAAAAAAGTTCGTCGTATCTATGGTATTTTTAGAACGTCAATTCCGTAACTACTATAAAGAAGCAAACCGTTTAAAAGGTAATACTGGTGAAAACTTACTAGTATTATTAGAAGGTAGATTGGATAACGTTGTTTATCGCATGGGATTTGCTGCAACTCGCGCAGAAGCTCGTCAATTAGTGAGCCACAAAGCGATTGTCGTAAATGGTCGTGTTGTAAATATCCCATCTTTCCAAGTTTCTGTAAATGATGTCGTTGCTGTTCGTGAGAAATCTAAAAAACAAGCACGTATTAAAGCATCATTAGAATTAGCAGAACAAAGAGAAAAACCAACTTGGTTAGAAGTTGATTCTGCGAAAATGGAAGGTGTGTTCAAACGTGTTCCTGAACGTTCTGATTTATCAGCAGACATTAACGAACATCTGATCGTTGAGCTTTACTCTAAATAATAGTTAAGCTTAAAAGCAAAGAGAGGATAAAATGCAGGGTTCTGTTACAGAATTTTTAAAACCACGCTTAGTAGATATCGAGCAAATTAGCTCTACTCATGCTAAGGTGATCTTAGAACCGTTAGAGCGTGGCTTTGGTCATACTCTAGGGAATGCATTACGTCGTATCCTTCTGTCTTCAATGCCAGGTTGTGCTGTAACTGAAGTAGAAATTGATGGCGTACTGCACGAATATAGTAGTAAAGAAGGTGTTCAGGAAGATATTCTTGAAGTTCTTTTTAAACCTTAAAGGTCTAGCGGTTAAAGTACAGAATAAAGATGATGTTATTCTGACATTAAATAAATCTGGAATTGGCCCTGTTGTTGCAGCTGATATCACCCATGACGGTGATGTTGAGATTGTTAATCCATCACATGTAATCTGTCACTTAACAGACGAAAATGCATCTATTAATATGCGTATTCGTGTTCAACGTGGTAGAGGTTATGTACCTGCATCTGCTCGTACTCATTCACAAAATGAAGATCGTCCAATTGGTCGTTTATTAGTGGATGCTTGTTATAGCCCAGTTGACCGTATTGCTTACAATGTTGAAGCAGCACGTGTTGAACAACGTACTGACTTAGATAAACTAGTTATCGAGTTAGAAACTAACGGGACTATTGATCCGGAAGAAGCAATTCGTCGTGCAGCAACAATTTTAGCAGAGCAACTCGATGCATTCGTTGATTTGCGTGATGTTCGTCAACCTGAAGTCAAGGAAGAAAAACCGGAATTCGATCCGATTTTATTACGTCCTGTTGATGACTTAGAGTTGACAGTTCGTTCTGCTAACTGTTTGAAAGCAGAAACAATTCACTATATCGGTGACTTAGTACAACGTACAGAAGTTGAGTTATTAAAAACGCCTAATCTTGGTAAGAAATCTCTTACTGAAATTAAAGACGTTCTCGCTTCACGTGGCTTGTCACTTGGTATGCGCCTTGAGAATTGGCCACCAGCAAGTATTGCTGAAGACTAGTTTGGTCATAGGTTAAGATTTTTCTGAGAAGGATAAGATCATGCGCCATCGTAAGAGTGGTCGTCAACTAAACCGTAATAGCAGCCATCGCCAAGCGATGTTCCGTAACTTAGCAAGTGCTTTAGTTAGTCATGAAATCATCAAGACTACTTTTACCAAAAAGCTAAAGAATTACGTCGTGTAGTTGAACCGTTAATTACATTAGCAAAAGAAGATAGCGTTGCAAACCGTCGTTTAGCATTCGCTCGTACTCGTAACATCGAAACTGTTGCGAAATTATTCAATGAATTAGGTCCACGTTTTTGCTCAACGTGCAGGTGGTTACACCCGTATCTTAAAAATGTGGTTTCCGTGCAGGTGACAACGCTCCAATGGCATACATTGAGTTAGTTGATCGTCCAGAAGTTGCAGAAGCAGCAGCGGAATAATAATTTGTTATAAAATAAAAAAAGGCTCACTGATGTGAGCCTTTTTTTATATCTCGTTTTTCTAAAATTCAGCTTTAGCTCTGAATGTCATTTTTTTCACCTGTGATAGGGTGCGTAATCGTAAGTTCTTCTGCATGTAAGCATAAGCGAGGCGACATCGATTTAGCTTGTGGGTGAGAATAAAAACTTGTCCCCTAAAATGGGATGTCCAAGCGCGAGCGTATGTAAACGAAGTTGATGCGAACGTCCTGTGATTGGAGTCAGTTTCACTCGAGTACAGTTAGTCGGTAATCGTTTCTAAAACTTCATAAAAAGTGACCGCTCTTTTTGCCAAATACAAAAATCAATGCGTTGACGCGGGCGATTTTTCCCAATCACAAATCATAGGAAGATTAATTTCCCCACTATCTTGTTCTAAGTGTCCCCATACTAAAAGCTTGATAATATTTCTTTTGGCTCACGTTCACGGAATTGACGTTTCAACTCTTTATCTGCCGCTTTACTTAATGCAAATAGAATAATCCCACTTGTGGCCATATCTAAACGATGTGCAGGTTCACAAAATCCAAATTTCTCTTTTACCCGACTCATTGCACTATCGTAGTATTCAGGTTGATTGCCAGGAACTGAAAGTAAACCGCTTGGTTTGTTTACCACGCAGATATGATTATCTTGATAGATAATATCTAAATACGGTTCTAAAGGGGGATGGTATTCAATAAGCGCCATATTATTCCTTGTTTGTCACTATTACCCGAAGGCTATCTAATCGCCAGCTTGCTTTTACTTTAACTCTTCCAGAGAAAGCACGCGTTGTTTTTTTCTAATACATCAATTTCCGCCTGGCGAATATTTTTTTATTTACTGCTTTCAAGGCTATAAGTCGATTGAGTTTCAGTGCTCAATGTTTGATCTGCTAATTTACTGGCTTCTTGAATTTGAGCTTGTGCGATTTCAGTCATTTTTGTGATCGCCTAGTTTAATTAATTGCTCAATATTTGGACGAGCCATTTTGACCATTTTTATTCGCAATGTCTTTACCTAGCGGCTTAAGTTTATTTTTGCAATGTATCAAAAATTAACTTGTCCGGCGAGATCGTTTCCTTTGCTATCCAGCAATAAGCGAACAGGTGTAGGCGGAAGAAAACGATTCAGTTGCAAAACCTTTTTGGTGATTGGCTTTCAATCATATAAATCAATTCAACCAACAGCGTGCCAGCAGGCAGCTGTTTATTGACTAATAATGCCATCGATGCTTTTGCCAATGTCACCAGAAGCGATTAAATCAATGCCTTGGCGTATCATTGGATGATCCCAGGTAAGAAATTCTAATTCCTCACGAGCAAGAGCAAGTTGTCGGTCAAAAGGTTACTGTAACACCTTCTTCTTTTTAGTCCCTGGAAAATCAGGAACAAGCATGGTGCCCGTTGGTGTGATAACAATGCTGTTTTCACCTAAATCATCTTGTTCTACACCAATAATATCAAATAAATTCAGTGCAAAATCGACTAATTGTGGTGAATTATCTGTTTGAGCAATTTCTGCCGCAAGTCGTTGTGCCTTTTTCTCCACCATTAGAATTTAATTCTAACAAACGATCACGTCCTTTCTCTAAGGCTAAGCGCAATGCTTTTGCTTGTTTTTGCGTTTGGAGAATAAGTTGCTCAAAATCCGCTTTATTTTCTGACCGCACTTTTAGTAACGATTCATATTGTTCAAACAATGTCATGCCAATAGGGCAAGTTTGTTCAAAAGCATTTAAACCTTCATGATACCAACGTGCTAAATCTTGCTGCTCAGAGTTTGCGAGGCAAGGTACATAAATTTGTACATCTCGCGTTTGTCCAATACGATCTAAACGGCCAATACATTGCTCAAGTAAGTCAGGATTTTCTGGTAAATCGAAGAGTACGAGATGACAAGCAAATTGGAAGTTTCGCCCTTCAGAACCAATGCTAGAACTCAGTAAAACTTGAGCACCATTATCGGTATCGGCAAAAATAAGCCGCCGCGCGATCTCGTTCAATGATTGACATTCTTTCATGGAAAAACAGCACTGCGAATGGCTTCTTTTTTTCTCGTAAAAATTTGCTCAAGTTGAATTGCTGTTTGTGCAGTTTTACAAATGACTAAGATTTTTTTCATTTCGGTGTGATTTTTAGAAAAATCAATTAACCAATGAATTTTTTTCGTCTACTTCAGCCGCATCAATCGTTATTTGATGGTAAACCCGATGCGGGAAACCTTTCACCCCTTGGCGTGTATTGCGAAATAAAATACGGCTTGTGCCATGTCGGTCGATAAGATTTTTGAATGAGTTCTTGTCGTGCAGCTTTGCTTTCTCATCATCATTATGACAGGCTAAAGCTTTGAAATAATGGTTCGACATCTTGCTCATTGAGTAAATCAGAAATATGATTTTTTTCGACCGCACTTAGCGGCTTCTCTGAGAGTAAAGATTGCACCGCATCGGCCACAGGTTGATAATTTTCCTGTTCTTTTAAGAAGGCTTGGTAATCATAAAAACGTTCAGGATCAAGCAAGCGCAAGCGTGCAAAATGACTTTCCAAACCCAGTTGTTCAGGCGTTGCGGTGAGTAATAAAACGGACGGAATAGCGTTCGCTAATTGTTCCACCAATAAATAAGCGGCACTCGGCGCATTTTCAGACCAAGCCAAATGATGCGCTTCATCGACAATTAAACAGTCAAATTCAGCTTCAATGGCTTGTTGTACGCGATGAGGGTGAGCTTTCAACCAATCTAATGCACAGATAATTAAGCTTTCCGTGCTAAATGGATTGATGGCTTGTTCGGCAAAAATCTTCACAACGTTCTTCATCAAATAATGAAAAATGTAAATTAAAAACGGCGAAGCATTTCGACAAGCCATTGATGTTGCAAGGTTTCCGGTACAATAATTAAACACGTTGTACTTTTTTTCAGCAAAAAGCTGGTTTTGCAAAATCATCCCCTGCTTCAATGGTTTTTACCTAACCCTACTTCATCCGCTAAGAGCACGCGAGGATTGATACGATTTCCCTACCTCTTGCGCAATATGAAGCTGATGAGGAATTAAACCCGCACGATTGCCTCGTAAGCCACGCAAAGGCGATTGAAATTGAGCTTGTTGATGCAGAAGGGTTTGATAACGCAACGCAAAAATGTTCACTGCGGTCAATTTGTGATGAAAAAGAGGCGATCTTTTGCCTGGCTAAAAGAAATTATCGGAGAAAGTTCTTTTTCATTGACGATAATCTCTTCGCCTTGCGCATTTTTTTGACTAAATAAAATAAGAGACCATTCATTTCCTGAACATCAAGGACTTCACCTTGCCAACCCGCTTGGTGATGAAGTTGTTCTCCCTTTATTTAATGCAATTCGGGTTAATGGCGCTTGTGTCACCGCATAAATTCGGGTTTCATCTGTGGCAGGAAAGTGAAGGGTTACAGAACGGAAATCTAAGGCGGTAATCATCCCTAATCCGAGGCTATTTTTCTGTTTCGCTAATCCAACGTTGACCGATTGCAAATGACATTATCTTCCTCTTAATGAATCTCTTAAAATGGGGCGATATTGTAGTCTGATTATAAGGGAATGCAAGGCGAAGGCGAGTAAAAAGCATGAAAAAAATAAAGTGTGATTTTTTTCTCACAATAATTAAATTAAATATCACCTAAGCTTTACTTTTAAAAAAAGTGCGGTGTAAAAATGACATACTTTTTTTCATAAAACAGGAGTGTTCCATGAATTGGACAGAACGACTTAAAGAAGAATTTTTTTATCAGGTTGGAAGCCTTTTTGAAGTGGCATGGGTAGTTATTTTTCCTTGCTGCGCAAATTATTGCTTATGTTCTTGCACCAGATAGCCCATTAGGCATGATTTCGGGTATTGCAGGTATTCTCTGTGTGGTATTGGTGAGTAAAGGAAAAAAATTAGTAACTATTTCTTTTGGGCTTATTTTTTTGCTTACACCTATTTTTTTATGTCGCCTGGGGAAACAATTTTCCTTGGTGAAATGAATACGGTGCTCTATGTGTATATCCCATCACAATTTATCGGTTATTTTATGTGGAAACAACACATGCAAAACGATAATGGTGGTGAAAGTGTGATTGCAAAAGCCTTAACGCCAAAAGGTTGGGCAATTTTACTCGTGAGTGTTGGGGTCGGTACATTCTGCTTTTGTGCAGGCTTTAAAAGCAGCGGGTGGGAGTTCTACAGGATTAGATGGTTTAACCACGATTATCACCGTAGCGGCACAATTATTGATGATTTTGCGTTATCGTGAGCAATGGTTATTGTGGATTGTCTTAAATGTGCTTTCCATTTTACTTTGGGCAGAGCAGCCAGCGATGTACTTAATGTATAGTGCTTACTTACTTAACTCATTATATGGTTATTACAACTGGACGAAACTCGTCAAAGCGGAAAGCCACTAATCACATCAATAAAAAAGGGCATAGTAATATGCCCTTACATTTTTAAATAGAATGCCTTCGTTAACGCAATAAATGCTTCGGTGTACTGATTGTTTTCGTCATAAATCACCAAGCTATCTTTTACCTGTGGTAAATGCTCTCGGCTAAACGTGAGTAACATTCGTTGTGGATATTTCCCTATTTTTGTAATGACATCTGTCTGCTTGATGCAATAAAGTGCGGTTGAATTTATCAATGTTTTTCCTGCCTCATAAGGCAAGACAAAACTAATCTTCCCTTTTTCGGATAAACAACTCGTCGCCCAATTTAACCAATCTAAATGGCTTTGTTGAACATAACGGGCAAGCGCTCGTTCGTCATTTTTACATTCAACGCCTTGTGCAAAATAAGGCGGATTAGCCACAATTAAATCAAATTGATATGCTGTTTGTTGGCAATAGGTTTGCACATCTTGGCGTGTTAAATGAAGGCGATTGTGCCATGGCGAAGCCTTGAAGTTTTCTTGTGCTTGTTGTGCTGCAAGGGGATCAAGTTCAACGGCTTCAATTTGGCAATGCTCATGACTTCGTTGGGCAAGCATTAATGCAACCAAGCCTGTGCCAGTTCCCCATATCAAGAATACGCTGACAATCAGACACATCCGCCCAAGCACCCAAGTAAAAATGCCATCAGTGCCGACTTTCATTGCACAATGTTGTTGATTAATATGGAATTGTTTGAAGGTAAAGCTGCTCATAAAATCTTGCGGAAAATGACCGCACTTTCAGGTATAATCAGCCCCAATTTTAACAAATTAACGCAAAATAATGAATTTATCCCCATTTGAAGAATTCGATCTTTCCCCCGAATTATTAAAAGCCTTAGAAAAGAAAGGCTACACCCGTCCCAACCGCCATTCAATTAGAAGCGATTCCTGCCGCCATGGAAGAGCGTGATGTGCTCGGTTCTGCACCAACAGGTACAGGCAAAACGGCTGCATTCTTTATTGCCAGCGATTCAGCATTTATTGGATTATCCGCGTCGTAAACCAGGGGCGCCTCGCATTTTAATTTTAACGCCAACCCGTGAGTTAGCGATGCAGGTTGCAGAACAAGCGGAAGAGTTGGCGCAATTCACGCATTTGAAGATTGCTACGATTACCGGCGGTGTGGCGTATCAAAAATCATGGGGAAGTGTTTAATTCAAATCAGGATATCGTGGTGGCAACACCGGGGCGTTTATTGCAATACATCAAAGAAGAAAACTTTGATTGTCGCGCGGTAGAAATGCTGATTTTTTTGATGAAGCAGATCGCATGTTGCAAATGGGCTTTGGGCAAGATGCGGAGAAAATTGCCGCTGAAACGCGTTGGCGTAAACAAACCCTCCTTTTCTCTGCCACCTTAGAAGGGGAGTTATTAGTTGATTTTGCAGAACGTTTATTGAATGATCCGTTAAAAATCGATGCCGAGCCAAGCCGTCGCGAGCGTAAGAAAATCAACCAGTGGTATTATCACGCCGATAGCAATGAACATAAAATTAAGTTGCTTGCACGTTTTATCGAAACCGAGAAAGTGAGCCGTGGTATTGTGTTTGTCCGTCGTCGCGAAGATGTGCGTGAGCTTTCTGAAACCTTGCGTAAACGTGGTATTCGTTCTACTTATCTAGAAGGTGATATGGCACAAACGCAACGTAATAATGCCATTGATAAATTGAAATCAGGGAGTTGTTACTGTGTTAGTGGCTACTGATGTGGCTGCTCGCGGGATTGATATTGATGATGTCACACACGTCATGAACTTCGATTTACCTTATAGTGCAGATACATATTTACATCGTATTGGTCGTACCGCTCGTGCAGGAAAAAAAGGCACGGCTGTTTCTTTTGTTGAAGCACATGATTACAAATTGCTCGGTAAAATTAAACGCTATACGGAAGAGCTTTTGAAAGCGCGTATTTTAGAAGGATTAGAACCTCGCACTAAACCACCGAAAGATGGTGAAGTAAAATCCATGTCTAAAAAAAGCAAAAAGCGCGTATTAAAGAAAAAGCGTGAAGAAAAAGAAAAAAATCAGAGGTGAAGAAGAAAGCTAAACTGCGTCATAAAAGATACGAAAAAAACATTGGTAAACGCCGTAAACCAAGCGCAGAAAAAGCGACAGAGAAACAATAAAAAAATAACCGCACTCATTAAGTGCGGTTATTTTTTTGACTATTTATTGACTTGGCTACCGATTACGCCACCCTAATGCGGCACCACCTAATGTGGTTGCGGCATTACCACCAATCATATAGCCTGCTGCACCACCGATAGCGGCGCCAGCTGTTGTATTTTTTTGAGTACGACTCATATTTCCACATGCTGCAAGAGAAATAACAGTCATCGCGATAACAAGTGATTTTTCCAATTAATTTCATAGGATCTCTCCGTGTTTAATATATCAAAACTATCTCATATTGATAGTAATCCCGTAAGACAAACAGAGATGAATGAAAGTTCAGAAAATATGCATTACTTTTCGATGATTTTTTGAAACAATCAATATATTGAATGTTAATCTTTAGCTTTGATCTAATACTTTCGCTACCACTTTCAAATATTCAATCGCCAAACTATGATGCCCTGTACTGGCATTAAACACTAAATCCTCACTTAATACGCCACAGGGCATATCCTCGGGGATCTTACCGTCCTCATAAGCTTGATAATCTTCTCGCCAGTCACCATCAAAATAATAGTGTTCTAAGGTTTTCATTTTTGGTAAGAAAGCTTGCCATTTTTCAAGAAATTGTTCTGCGTCAGCTAAGAAACTCTCTGCTTCATTGAGAAGGTTTTCCATTTCTGAAATTTTATCTAAGCGTGATTGAGGTAACATAGGTTTCTCCAAAATAAGGTAAAAATAAACCGCACTTTATGCGAACAAAGTGCGGTGAGTTTATCACGAGTTTTTTACTTACACATCATAAGTGGTGGATGCTGTATTACCACCGCGACCCGTCCAGTTGGTGTGGAAGAATTCACCACGTGGTTTATCAGTACGTTCATAAGTATGTGCACCGAAGTAGTCTCGTTGTGCTTGCAATAAGTTTGCGGGTAAACGTGCTGAAGTGTAGCCATCTAAGAAGGTAATTGCAGACGCCATACAAGGCATTGGGATACCCACTTCGATCGATTTTGCCACCACTTTACGCCAGTCGCTTAATGCGTTTTCTAAAATGCCTTTGAAGTAGCTATCTGAACCCTAAGAAGATTAAATCTGGGTTCGCTTCATATGCATCACGAATGTTACCTAAGAAACGGCTACGGATAATACAACCTTCACGCCATAATAATGCGGTTGCGCCGTAGTTGATGTTCCAGCCAAATTGTTCAGAGGCTTCACGAATCAGCATAAAGCCTTGTGCGTAAGAAATGATTTTTTTGATGCCAATAAGGCTTTACGTACCGCCTCAATCCATACTTTTTTTATCGCCTTCAACTGGTTGAATTGTTTTGCCAAATAATTGGTTAGCGGCAACACGTTGATCTTTAAAATGAAGATACGCAACGAGCAAAGACGGATTCAGTGATTAAGGTTAATGGAATACCGAAAATCTAATGCATTGATACCCGTCCATTTACCTGTCCCTTTTTTTGGCCCCGCTGTATCTAAAGATTTTTTTCAACTAATGGTTCACCATCAGCATCTTTATAACCAAGAATATCGGTGGTGATATCGATTAAATAGCTATCAAGTTCAGTTTTTTTCCATTCTGCGAAGATAGCTTGCATTTCTTCATCAGCTTAAGCCTCAAACCTTCTTTTTAAGAATTGGTAAGCTTCACAGATTAATTGCATATCGCCATATTCGATACCATTGTGAACCATTTTCACGAAAAAGTGACCTGCGCCTTCACCGCCCAACCCAGTCACAGCAAGGCTCGCCTTGTTCGGTTTTTAGCTGAGATTGCTTGGAAGATTGGTTTAACGATATGGCCATGCTTCGTGGTTACCACCCGGCATGATAGATGGCCCATGACGCGCCCTTCTTCACCGCCCGGAAACACCCGGAACCGATAAAGCGAATGCCTTTTTTTCAGCCAATGCTTTTACACGACGGTTGGTATCTGGATAGTTTGAGTTACCACCATCAATAATGATGTCGCCTTCTTCTAAGTGCGGTAGTAATGCCTCAATGAATTGATCCACCACATCACCCGCACGCACCATTAACATCACTTTGCGTGGTTTTTTTCTAATTTAGAAGCTAAATCTTCTAAAGAGTATGCGCCGATAATATTGGTGCCTTTTTGCTGCACCTTGTAAAAATTCATCCACTTTTGGATGTGGTACGGTTATACGCCACCACTTTAAAGCCATGATCATTCATATTTAAAATGAGGTTTTGCCCCATTACGGCTAAGCCGATAACACCGATGTCGCCTTTTACTGACATTGTTTTTCTCCTGTTGTAGGGTGAGATTGTCTCACCGTAATAAATTTTTCATACTGTGGATGTAAAATGCAAATATTTCATACATTTCTCACTAAAATAATGTAAACATAAAATTTGTATTTTTATTTCTTGTGTAAAGACATATTTATGATTTATATCTAGTTTTTTTCATCTATTAACTTAAATAAATAATCTTGTTCTACTTTTACGATCGTATACCTATAGCCCAATAGGTCTCTTTCACTAGGTAACTCAAGTTGTCTGATATTATTATATTTATCAAAATCTTTGATCATATTTCTGATACAAGCATTGCCTCCATATTTTGTTTTTACTTCTATAGGAATAAAGCTATGAGCACTCTTTCTCTCGAACGATAAAATCAATGGCACATAAAGATTTTTAATTTCTCTTTTTCTTTGATCCATAAAGCATCGTTCTTCACGATAAGCTTTCTTGAACATTATCTTGTGCACAGAGAAAAATAAGCATTTCAACTTGTAAACCAGATTTCCCATCCTGAAATATTTAATTGTTCAATGTCATTTAAAACGATTAATAATATGTTTTTAGCTGAAAAAAACTTCAAAAAAAGTCTTTTTTTTCAAGAAAATCAATAATCTTTATTTATTTTTAAACATTCGTAATTAATTCTCATTATATCATGATAGCACACGCTATGAAAGCGTGCGCTATCAGTAAATCCATCTTCTTGCTACGCAAAAAGTGCGGTTACTTTTTCCAAACGTTTTTTTAACTCTTCGTCCACGCACTCATATGTTGAGTAAATCCAATATGTGGATAATAATCCACGGCTTGCGGAGCCGATAAAAAGCACAATTTTTAGCTTGTGGATGTAACGCCTGTTTGGTGTGTTCAATTAACTGCAAGCCGATACCTTGTTTTTGATATTGTTCATCAACCGCTAAATCAGATAAATAACAGCAGTAGGCAAAATCTGTCACGGAACGTGCCACACCCACTAATCGTTCACCATCCCAAGCGGTGATTAATAAATCCGCATGGTGCAACATTGCTGCGACACGCTTTTCATCCTCTAACGGACGGCGGGCGCCTAATGTTGTTTTATTTAACAATCCAATAAATTGTTTAACTGAAATCGGTTCATTAATTTTATAGTCAATCATTTGTTACTCCAGGTTTTAAAGGTTAAATAGATAAATTATTTAACCGTTCTATGACTCACAAAAGTCGGTAATCCACCCCATGCACTACCTATAAAGCCTTTACCAGAACCAGAAGTATATTCCGCTGTAGTGATGAAAGTTTTGCCATTCCATGCTGCTTCGTAGCCATACCAGCTCTCAGCAAGGCCACTAGATTTATATGATCCTTCTACAATTAAAGCATTAAGCTTCTCATCATAACGTGCAAAGGTGTATTGATCTTCCAATACTTGTTCTACTTTGCTCAATTTATTGTCCATGACCGCATAATAGCCGGTGTAATATGCGCCATCACTGAGACACACCGCCTCAGCTAAAAACTTTTTCCATGCGTAAGTGAATAAAGTGTAATTGTCTTCTGTTCAGAATCATCATGAAGAGACGCACAGTAATCACTTGCACTACTATTAGCGCTTTTTACGCAATAATGCTAATACAGCATCAAATTGTTTTTTTCGCCTCGTTTTTAATTCTGTTTTGCTAGGGTTTTTTTAATATAGGCAACTTGAATTTTTAGGGTGCAGCTTGTGGCGCTAATACAGCATGTTTTCTCTTGTGCCCTTGACGAATTAAGTGCGGAAGGCGTATTTAAACGTTGTTGAAACTCATCCATTTTTGAGCATCGCGGCAGCTGCACCTTTATCAGAGACTTTCTCCTTAAACTCCCCAAAAAAATCACTTCAATACTTGCATTCCCTTTTAGTGCAGTGAGTAATTCTGTTGTTTGTTTTTTTCACTTAATTTTGCGTTCCCATCTTCTGAAATATTTGGAACAGTACCGAGTGATTGACCATTTAAGATAATTTCAGCCGTTTTATTACCCAACATCTTCACGTAATAATGCCAACTGTGCGGTCACAGGTGCTTTCTCACCCGCACTTCGAGTAAATAAAATCGAAACAGGATGCTCAGAATAATATTCCGGATAACCCGCCATATTACAAGTGCCGGTATTATCACAAATTAAATCCCAGTCTTGATAAGTCTTTTTCAAACCCTTTTTAACGATGGCGCAGCCATTGCAGTGAAATGGTAATAGTGAGAGAAGAATAACCTTTTTTTCATGTTATAAATGCCTAAAAAGAAAATTTGTAAAAAAATTTGTCAAAATCTAACCCGCTTACAAGCAGGGCTGTGATTTTTTATTTTACTTTAAGCTCGCTCTACAAAAATCGGTAATCCGACCCCAAGCTCCACCCGCAAAACCCTTTGCAAGAGCCAGAGGTATGTTCTTTCAGTACGGATAAAAGGTTTTGCCATTCCATACAGCTTCTTGCCCAGACCAACAATCTCCAAGACCACGAGCTTTAAAATGATCCTTCTACCTTTAAAATGTGAGTGTTTTTTTATCATAATCAGCATAGTTATACTGGTTTTGCCAGCACTTGTTCAACTTTGCTTAATTTTTCATCCAATACGGCATAGTAATAAGTGGATTGATAAGAGCCTGCCAAACAAATCGCTTCAGCTAGCACTTTACCTTTCGTGAGCGGGTAAAGTGTGATTTGTTTATTCCATACATCATCTTTATGAAGTGCATAACAGTAATTTTCTGAGTTTTTTTCATTCGTCCCTATTACTTTTTACGTAATAAAGCCAATACTGCATCAAATTGTTTTTTTCGCCATGCTTTTAACTCTGTTGTTTTGGCGATTTGTTTCACGCTAACAGCATCAATTTTTGGATGCAGCTTGTGGTGCTAATACAGCATGTTTTTTTCTTTGACCTTGACGAATAAGTGCGGAAGGCGTATTTAAACGTTGTTGAAATTCATCCATTTTTGAGCATCGCAGCAGCTGCACCTTTATCAGAGACTTTTCTCCTTAAACTCACCAAACACCACTTCAATACTTGCGTTTCCTTTTAGCGCCGTGAGTAATTCTGTTGTTTGTTTTTTTCACTTAATTTTGCGTTCCCCTCTTCTGAGAAATTTTGGATCGTACCGAGTGATTGACCATTTAAGATAATTTCAGCCGTTTTTATTACCCAGTTCATCGGGTAATAATGCTAACTGCGCCGTCACAGGTGCTTTCTCACCCGCACTTCGAGTAAATAAAATCGAAACAGGATGCTCAGAGCCATCTCTTTCTTCTTGATAACCCGCCATATTACAGGTGCCGGTATTATCACAAATTAAATCCCAGTCTTGATAAGTCTTTTTCAAACCCTTTTTAACGATGGCGCAGCCATTGCGGTAAGTGGTAGTAATGCGAGAAGAAGATATTTTTTTCATTTTATGAATCTCTAAAAAGAAGTTTTGCAAAAAAAATTCGTCAAATCTAACCGCTTTTAAGCACGTGTTGTTTATTTTTACGATGATATCACTGACGAAAGTAGGTAACTCGCCATGCGCCACCGGTAAACCATTTATAACAACCGCCTGTCATCCAGTCCGAAGTGCGGATAAAAAAATTTTTTTCCATTCCATACCGCGTCTTGCCCATTCCCAACAATCACCGAATGCATGACCTTTGTAAGAACCTCTTACAAACGCATAACCTTGTTTTTTTCATCATAGCCTGCTTCGTTGTACTGCTCCGCTAAGACTTGTTCTACGTTGCTCAGTTTGTCATCGAGTACAGCATAGTAGTTGGTGCTTTGATAAGCGCCTTTTAAAACAAAGCGCTTCAGCTAATACCTTATTCTGAGTTAACGGATAAATCATTATATTTTTGGCTTTCTAGGTCTCCATCATACGCAGCCATCGTGAGCTTTTACGTAACAGTGCTAGCACATGATTAAATTGTTTTTTTCACCGTGTTTTTAATTCTATTGTTTTTGCGGTTGTTCACGCTAACAGCATCAATTTTGGGTTTAACTTTTTGGCGCTAATACAGCATGTTTTTTTCTTGACCTTGGCGAATGAGTGCGGAAGGGGTATTTAATCGTTGTTGGAATTCATCCATTTTTGAGCATGGCTGCCGCTGCGCCTTTGTCTGACACTTTAAGCGTGGTTTTTCCCATAGGTGAGACGAATTTCCGCTCTTTTTTTCAATCCGCTAAGTAATGCCTTGGTTTGCTCTTCAGTCAGCTTATCTGGCTCGTCGTCAGAAATATGCTTGACTTTGCCTAATGATGTACTGTTTAACCAAATTTCAATGTCTTGACCAACTTGAACATCACGGTCGGCTTCACCGAATGGTAAAATAGTGAACTTTCCTTCCACTGCAGCATTTTCACCCTGCCGCGCGAGTAAATAAAATAGAAACTGGATCGTCTCCTTTCTCTTGATAACCTGCCATACGACAAGTGCCCGTGTTATCACATACTAAATCCCAATCTTGGTAGTTTCCAATACCTTTGATTGATGTTGAAGTCGCCATTGCGGTAAGTGGTAGTAATGAGAGAAGAAGATATTTTTTTCATTTTATGAATCTCTAAAAAGAAGTTTTGCAAAAAAATTCGTCAAATCTAACCGCTTTTTAAGCACGTGTTGTTTGTTTATTTTACGATGATATCACTGACGAAAGTAGGTAACTGCCATGCGCCACCAGGGAATCCTTTGCAAGATCCCGTTGTCCACTCTGAAGTGCGGATAAAAATTTTGCCATTCCATACTGCATCTTCACTGTTCCAGCAATCACCTATTACTCGCCCCTTGTAAATGCCTCTTACAAACGCATAACCTTGTTTTTCATCATAGCCTGCTTCGTTGTACTGATCCGCCAACACTTGTTCTACTTTTGCTCAGTTTGTCATCGAGTACAGCATAGTAATTAGTGTATTGATAAGCGCCTTGGCACAGAGTGCTTCAGCTAATACCTTGTTTTGTGTTAAGGGATAAAGCGTTATATCTTGGCTTTCTAAGTCTTCATCAACGCAGCCATCGTGAGCCTTACGTAACAGTGCTAGAACATGATTAAATTGTTTTTCACTGTGTTTTAATTCTATTGTTTTGCGGTTGTTCACGCTAACAGCATCAATTTTGGGTTCAACTTTTGGCGCTAATACCGCATGTTTTTCTCTTGACCTTGGCGAATGAGTGCGGAAGGGGTATTTAATCGTTGTTGGAATTCATCCATTTTGAGCATAGCTGCCGCAGCGCCTTTGTCTGACACTTTAAGCGTGGTTTTCCCATAGGTTAGACGAATTTCGCTCTCTTTTTTTAATCCGCTAAGTAATGCCTTAGTTTGCTCTTCAGTCAGCTTATCTGGCGCGTCGTCAGAAATATGCTTGACTTTGCCTAATGATTTACCGTTTAACCAAATTTCAATGTCTTGACCGACTTGAACATCACGGTCGGTTTCACCGAATGGTAAAATAGTGAATTTTCCTTCCACTGCAGCATTTTTCGCCTGCTCGCACGAGTAAATAAAAATAGAGACTGGGTCACTACTTTCATCCTGATAACCCGCCATACGACAAGTGCCCGTGTTATCACATACTAAATCCCAATCTTGGTAGTTTTCTCCAATACCTTTGATTGAAGTGGCCATTGCAGCTACTGGCAATAAAGTTAATAACAATACTTTTTTCATCTCGAAGTTCCTTTTTGGATGGGCGTATTACAATAATCTGCCGCCGTTTTATCCAAATACCATTCCGTCACCCCATTTTTTTGCTTTAATTTTGGCAGAGGGTAAGGCAGATTTTTCTGCAGGAGTTGTTTGGATTTCTTTTTAAAAATATCCGCTTTTGCTTTCGCCGGTGACTAAATAGGTAATGCGTTTGGCTTGTTCAATCAGTTTGGCTGTTTTTAGAAATGCGGATTTGACCGCTTTCAGGGTGTTTTGCAATGACAGCAAGGTTTTCATCATCAAAATTGGTTTGATGTGGGAAAAGAGAAGCGGTATGACCATCAGTTCCCATACCTAAAATGATCCAATCAAAAACACCGTTTGGAATGACCGCACTTAATTCTTCTTCGAAGCGTTTTTAGTTCAAAGTGCGGTTCATTTTCGCCACGAATTCTATGGATGTTTTTCCGTTGGAATTTGAATATGATCGAATAAGAGTTTTTTTGCACTTCACCATAGTTGCTTTCTGAATTCGTTGGTGGAACCATGCGATCATCCCCCACCAAAAATGCAGATTTTTTTCCAGTTAATTTGTTCCGCATAAGGCGCTTTTGGCCAAGGTTTTGAATAACAACTTAGGCGTTGAACCGCCAGAAAGAGAAATATGCACAGGGTGATTTAATTGGCTATAAATCACAAATTCTTGGGCGATCTTTTTCAACCAGCGTGTTGAGCCGTTGGGAAGGTGATGGTGTTCATGTTTGCTTCTCTTTATATTGGATATAAGCCTTCTTCCGCTTGTAGGGAAGAAGGCTTGCGATTAATGATTAAACCTTTTTCTTCATTTTGCCGCTTGGTTTACGCCATACGCGACCACTTTTCGCAATGAGTTTTTCGGCTGCAACGGGTCCCCAAGTGCCGGCTTCATATTCGTAAACTCGACCGCCTGCTTCTTTGTAGTCTAAAATTGGTTGAACGAATTTCCATGCAGCATGAACGGCATCAGTACGAGCGAAGAGTGTCGCATCACCTTTCATCGCATCTAGCAATAAGCGCTCATAAGCCGTCAGGACTTGGTCATCGGCTAAATCAGCATAACGGAAATCCATTGAGACTTCTTTGGCTTCAAAGCCTGCCCCTGGTTTTTTTCAAGCCGAAACGCATTGAAATCGCTTCATCAGGTTGAATGCGAATGATCAATTTATTTTCTGGTGCATTTTGACTGAATACAGGGTGTGGAGTAGTTTTGAAATGAATCACAATTTCCGTCACACGTGCCGGTAAGCGTTTACCGGTACGTACATAGAAAGGTACGCCCGCCCAACGCCAGTTTTCGATTTCGCAACGTAAAGCCATAAAGGTTTCAGTGCGAGAGTTAGAAGGCACGCCTTTTTCTTGTAAATAACCTTTGACTTCTTTGCCATCAATTTCTGCTGCAATGTATTGACCAAGCACTAAATTATGCTCAACGTCATCTTGCGTTAATGGACGTAGAGAATGCATGACTTTGGCCACTTCATCACGCATCGAGTTTGCATTGATGATTGCGGGCGGTTCCATAGCAACCATGGCTAAAACTTGTAGTAAGTGGTTTTGGAACATATCACGCATTGCACCGGAGCCATCGTAATAGCCACCACGTTCTTCCACGCCAATCGCTTCAGCACCAGTAATTTCGACATAATCAATGAAATTACGGTTCCAAAGTGGCTCGAACCAAACCATTTGAGAAACGTAAAGACAAGCAAGTTTTGCACGGTTTCTTTACCTAGATAATGGTCGATACGATAGATTTGATGTTCTTCAAAGAAACGATGGATTTGTACGTCGAGTTCTTGTGCTGTTTTTTTCATCGTAACCAAAACGGTTTTTTTCGACGATAATACGTTTCCAACCCTCTTCTTCTGTGTTTAAACCATGAGCTGCAAGACATTCTGGAATCACACCATATAAACTTGGTGGCGTAGACATATAGTAAAGGGTGTTGCCATTCGTTTGATATTTAGTATGTAATTCTTTCTAAACGTGGGACTAATTTTCCGTAATCGGCCGCATCAGATGTGTTTAGCGCTTGGTAATAGAGATGGCTACAAAAAGCGTCTAGCGTTTCTGGTGTGGTTTCTTCTGTTTCAAGTAACGCTTCACGCATTTTTTCACGGAAAGTCTCATCGTTTAATTCTGAACGAGCAACACCTAATACAGAAAATTTGTTTAAACGACCAAATTTAAAGAGATTATAAAGTGCTGGAATGAGTTTACGGTGCGTTAAATCACCGGAAGCACCAAAAATCACGATACAGTTATTATTAGTTTGCATATTATTCCTTATTGTTCCGAGTAGTATTTTTAAATAATGCAATATATTACTGCACTTTACCAATCGAACCAATCAATTAAATTGAAAGACAGATGCCCAATTTTGTGTATTATCTGCCACCATCACAAAGGGTGGATTAATTAAATTTTCACGCTGATTATAGGTGAGTGGCTGATAGTGCGGATCGAAAATCATTCCATTGATTTCAGCTAATAAAAATTTCAGCGCCTGCCGTATCCCATTCGCCAGTTTTTACCGAGTCGAACATAGCAATCAACAGCTCCCTCAACAACCAAACCGCTTTTTCAAACTGCTCGAACCCACCACCGTAAATTCGCATGCCAAATTCTTTGCTAAAATTGACCGCACTTTTTTTCTTGTGAGGTAGTGACGCCTACGGCGATTTTTTTAACGGTTTGGTGAGATCGATTTTTCTAGGTTGTAAGGCTTTTATTTCTTTGTTGCTTTGCTTGAATGCCCCAAAACCTTTCATTGCGTAATAGGTGATATTCAAAATAGGGAAGTGGATGACGCCCAGTACGGGTTGATGGTTTTGTACGAGTGTGATCAAAACGGAAAAATTGATCCGTGCGATCAATAAATTGCTGTGTGCCATCAAGGGGATCGATCAACCAATAGGTTTGCCAAGTTTGGCGTTGTTCAAAGGGAATATTGCAGTTTTTCCTCTGAAAGAACAGGGATATTGGGGAAAAAGTGCGGTCAGTTTTTTTCAATTAAAAAAACTGGCTAACAAATAAATCCGCCTCTGTGACAGGTGTGTTATCCGATTTGGTTTGTATTGCCACATCCCGTTGGTAAAAAAACGAGCCAAATGTTTTTCCCGCTTCATTGGCAAGCGAGCGGACTTGATCGAGAAGAGATTGAGATAATTGCATATTTATTCTCTACTTTGATTTCGGTAATAACAAGGAGAGGAAAAATTGTCGTATAGATTGCCATGATAGCAGATCCGCCTAAGATGAAGGATATACGGTCAGTGAGGTATTTCGTATTCGGTGCGATCGCGACATTACCGATACTCCAATAACAAAAAAAATAATGATAAATGAAAAAAAGGAGAATTTTTCTTCCAATGATGGCGTAGATAGCCTCGGCATTTGGCAACGTAAGCATTGATTATCGCCGGAACAGTGAGAGGCCAAAATGTCAGAAAGAAACCAAATAACGCAGAGTCGAAATAACCTTCTCTGTAGTCGTCTAGGTCGAAAAGGACATAAGCGATAACACTGCCTATCAGCTGCGTAACTAGTGGGAAGATAATAATCGCTTTCAAATAAGGGGATTGAGTTGACACCTTAAGCTCCTAGAAAAAAATAGGCTATCCGAGGACAGCCTATTTTTCATCCATTATTTTCGATTTCTTCGCACGCAATACACGAGAAACGAAAATAAAGACACCGAAGATAAACACGGCAAGACCGAGTAATTCGCCTATATTATCCCAGTTTTCTAACGCTAAGGCTAATGGTGCTTCAGATCCGCCAGATGTTACAGATGCCGCGATAATGAAGGCTAAGATAACGCCCATTAAGCTTTCACCGACAATTAAACCTGCCGCGAAAAAGCGTACCGAAACGTTCTGCTTTTTTTCTCCACTTCTGTATCGTTAGTGCGTTTTGCATAACTCTTAATATTGCGTGTAATAAGCCATGCCATCACCGCACCGACCACAACCGGCATATTGATTGATGGAGGAAGGTAAATACCAATACCAACCGCTAATACTGGTAACGCAAAACGACTGTTGCTGGTTTTACGCATAAGCGCATCTACGATGATTAAGACCACACCCAAAACCTACACCACTTAAAAATGTAAGTCCATTCTAATTGGTTTGTGAAAATACCTTTTTGAAATGGTGGTCATAATAGTCGCTTGTGGTGCAGAAAGCGCTTGTGTTGGATCCATGTCTGGACGTGGTAATGCACCCGTGAAACCATAAGCGTGGTATAAAATTTCTAATACCGGCGCAATGACTAATGCACCAACGAAACAACCAATGATTAACGCAACCTGTTGTCTCCAAGGGGTTGCTTCAACTAAAAGACCGGTTTTTAGGTCTTGTAAGTTATCGTTTGAAATAGTTGCAGTGGTTAATACGATAGATGCCGTGAAACAAGGTTAATGCGGTTAAGAATTTTTGACCGTCTGCCGTTTCAAATAAGCCACTGCTTTTACCAATTGTCACTAAAACAAGTGAAATCACGATCACGGAAATAATCCCGATACCTGAAATTGGGCTGGAAGATGAACCAACTAATCCCGCCATATAACCCCAGATGCTCGCAGCAACGAAGAAGCCAATTAACACCGCAAGCAGAGTACAAAACCACGACTAATAACACGGCAAGTTCAGCAGAAATTGGTGCGGCTGCAACGAAGTGATATAAGGAAATCACGATTAATACAACGGTCGCCAGTAAAAATATAAATAATGGTTTTTGGCGATAAGTCGATATCAATACGATTTTTCTGATTCAGCTTGTGAGCCTTTTTAACATACGGAAAGAATGAACCATCCCTTCAATCATTGGTTTGAGAAGGATTAATAATGTCCAAATCGCTGCAATACCGATAGTACCCACACCAATAAAGCGTACTTTGGTTTTCCATTCGGTCATGGCATAGCTCACGATTGACGCATCGGTTGGCATATCGCCGGTTGCCGTAAAATAAGGCACAGCCACACCCCATGCAAGGAATGTACCGAATAACATTGCAAGACCGCCCACGATACCGATTAAGTAACCCTGCACCGACTAATGCAAGAGAGAAACCCATCGGTAATTGGAAAACGGCTTTACCGTTAGAGAACCATGCACTTGCGCTATCAGACATGACTCGTAATGCATTGGTTAGGAACGCAACAGTTCCCGCGAAAATACCACCGTAAGCGATATCTTTTACACCACTGTCGCTTTCGTCATTATTGCCTGCTTTTAAGATTTCAGCTGCCGCCACACCTTCAGGGTAAGGTAAGTCGCTGTTTACCACCATCGCACGACGTAGTGGAATAGTGAATAGTACGCCCAACGTACCGCCAGAGGCACAGATAAGCACAGTTTGCCAGAATGGGAATTCCTGCCAGTAACCCATCATTAATAGACCAGGAATAACGAAAATCACAGAAGACAATGTCCCCGCTGATGAAGCTTGGGTTTGCACCATGTTGTTTTTCTAAGATACTGGAATCCTTGAAGAATTTTTAAAATTGCCATAGAAATTACAGCGGCTGGAATGGAGGAGGCGAAAGTCATCCCCACTTTAAGACCCAAATAAACGTTAGATGCAGTGAAAATCACTGTAATTAACGCCCCAAGGAACATTCCTCGGAAGGTCAATTCTTTTTAAATTATCATGAGACATAAATTTTTCCTATTTATTTTTTTGAAAAAAATGACTATACACTCTCAAAAAAAGAATAATTATTCAAGTTTTTATTTAAAGTTAATCGCTTGCGATTAGAATTTATCTAAATTTCTTCGATTTATTTGCGTTTTTTTAAATAATCTCGCAAGGTATAAAGTGCGGTTAAGTTTCTTGCCTCATTAAATTCATCACTCACCAACAGGGCATCAAGTTGAGATAAAGGGTAACGGACTATTTCTAGAGGTTCGGGTTCATCCCCTTCCAGTTGATTTGGGTATAAATCTTCACCCAATAAAACGTGCATTTTATGACTCATGATTTGTGGATTGATCTTCATCGTGCGTAAAAACGTCCATTTTTTTGCCCCAAAAGCCAATTTCTTCCTGCAATTCGCGATTTGCACTTTGTTCAGGGCGTTTCTCCTGTATCCATTCCACCTTTTACAAAGCCTAATTCATATTGTTCCGTTCCGACGGCATATTCACGAACCAGGAGGAGAGCCTCTCCATCAATTGCGATCACCATGACAGAATCGCGATTAAAAAGGTCGGAAACGTTCGTAAGTGCGGTCAATGCCATTAGAGAATTTGAGATCGACAGCTTGAATTTCAAACAAGCGGGATTTTGCTACCGTGGAAAGGGAGAGAATGTGTGGAAGTTGTTTTTTTCATAATATTAGCCCTATTATCTTGTTATTGGCTCATCATACGCAAAGTGAGAGAAATAGGAAGAGTTATGGCTGAAAATAACGAAGTACGATTAGATAAATGGCTTTTGGGCGGCGCGTTTTTTTATAAAACCCGTAGCATTGCGAAAGCGATGATTGAAGGGGCAAAGTACATTACAACGGTCAACGAGCTAAAGTGAGTAAAAAAATGTAGAAATCGGTGCCATGATTAAGCTACGTCAAGGCAACGATGAAAAAAAGAAAATTGAAGTGATTGCGTTGAGTGACCAACGCCGTGGTGCACCCTGAGGCCCAACTGCTTTTACCAAGAAACGGCACAGAGTGTGAAAAAAACGCGAAGAAATGGCATGGGCAAGAAAAAAAATAATGCACTTTCGATGCCGCATCCTGATCGTCGTCCAAACAAAAAAAGAACGTCGAGATTTATTGAAATTTAAACACCAAGATGAGTTCTAGAAAACAAAAAGTGCGGTCGAATTTTGACCGCACTTTTTTTATGATTAATGATTTCTTTATGACTTGTGCTGTATAGGATTTTTGTCGGTATAAGCCATTGCAATCGCTGAAATCAAGAAAGAAAAAAATGAATAATCACTTCCCACATGATTGTTTTTTTCAGGAATTTTTTTGAGGCATTCACAAAGGTTTGCAATAAGTGGATAGACGAAATACTGATAATTGACATAGAAAGTTTGACTTTCAGTACAGTTGCATTCACATGGCTCATCCATTCAGGTTGATCAGGATGATTTTTTTCGTACGCAGTTTTGAAACAAAAATCTCATAACCGCCTAATGTTACCATTACTAATAAGTTAGCAATCATTACCACATCAATGAGATTGAGTACGGCGAGCATAATGGTATCTGCATCCATTTCATTGACATTAGTTATGAGATACCACAAGTTTTTTTCATAAACTTGTAGGCATAGATGCCTTGTACAACAATTAAACCTAAATAAATAGGCACTTGTAACCAACGACTTGCAAAAATCGTTTTGCTTAGAAAGTTAGTCTGTTCATTATATTTTGCACATGGATCCGAGATTTCTTTTTTTGTTCCGTTGCCATAAAATTCCTCATAAATAAAAAAATTCAAATAAAAAAAAGCGGCAAGAAAAATAGCCGCTTTTAAAGAAAAAAATTCAACCGATGTTTTTTTATTTTACCTTATTCTCGGTAGTGATAAGGGATAGGCGCGTTAAATCCATGTCATTATTGAGCAATTCAACGTTTGGCATGCTCTTGTTAGCTTTCGCTGACAAGTCTTTAAAAGCGTTCCACTTTCCCCACTAAACCTTGTTGTCCCACAAGGGCGGTGACAGTGCTGTTGTATTGATTGCTCACAGTAGAAAGGGTATTGCCCAGTTTGTTTAAACGTTCTGCCACCAAGCAAATCTGGTTGTAAATTTCACCTGCTTTTTTTCCGCGATTTCTTTGGCTTCGGCGTTGCCCTCGTTCGATACGCCATAAATTCGCCACAGTACGTAAAATTGGCATAAGGGTCGTGTGCGAAACCATAATCACATTTTTTTCTCATAGCCATAATTAAACAGACTTGGGTCTAATTTTTAAGGCTTCAATATAAGCAGGGTTCCACGGCAATGAACATCAAGACAAAAATTAGGGCTACGTATACCAATCAAATTGCTGTAATCCTTGCGGTGCAAGTCATCAATGTGATTTTTTTCAGTGCTTTAATATGCTCCCTTAGTAAACGCTCACGTTCGAAATTCATCCTCAGAATTGACCGCACTTTCGTAAGCATTCAATGACATTTTGCTATCAATGATAATATTTTTCTCATCGGGCAGATTGAGCACAAAATCAGGATAGTTTCGACCGCCTTGTTCATCTTTAAAATGGGCTTGTGCACTGTAATGCACATTTTCAATCAAAGTCCAGCCAGTTGAAGTGCGCGCTCAAGTTGTACTTCTCCCCAGTTGCCTAGGGTTTTTCTTTTTCACCTTTTAAAGCTGAAGTTAAATTATTGGCCTCTTGCGACATATTTAAGCCAATTTCCAACACCTTTTTTTGATTTCCGCTTCTAAGCCCGCATTGCCTTTTACGGATTCCGAATGGATTTCATTGACTCGTTTTTTTGAAAGCCTTCGATTTGTTCTCGGAAAGGCTTCAATAAGGTTTCCAATGCGGTTTGATTGGTTTGATTAAAGGATTGGCTTTTTTTCTTCCAAAAATGCGGTTGGCCAGATTTTTGGAATTCCACGCCTAGCTGTTGTTTGGATTGCTCAATATGCTGTTGCTGTTCGGCAAAATGCTTTTTCTTTTTTTCGGAAAGGGTGGTTTTTCAACTCCGTTAATTCTTGTGAAAGTGCGGTCAATTTTTTTCCTGCGTTTTTTTGCTGCTCTTGTTCTTTTTCGTAGCACATTTTTCTTGCGCTTGTTGTAATTGACCTTGCAAAGCTTTCAGCTTGTGCAGATGCTATTCCCAAAGCGTTCTTTTAATGCCGTAATTTGCCCGCCAATTTGATCGTGGCGGAGTTGTTCTTCATCCAATTCTTTTTTTCTAAATATTGGATTTTTTTCATCACGTTCATTAAGGCGAGTTTGCAAACCTTCTGCATGAGTTTGTGCTTTAACGGCTTGTTGTTCTAATTGATTTTTTTGACTGCGCTTAAAGCATCAAAACGCTCAGCTAATTGGTTGTAATCGCCGATAGTTTTATTGAGGTCTTGTTGTAATTCTTGCGTATCTCGTTTGCTGCGACTTAATAGAAAAAGCATCACAATGCTAATAAAAAAAGCAGTACGGCAATGATGATTAAATATTGATTAGAGGTGAGTTCTGACATAAATAGGCTCCTGGAAACGCAAAAATTTTAGCATATTCCCAGAAACTTTTTAAAAATTAAGATTGGTTAATTAGATAAGAAAAGTGCGGTCAAAAAAATAACCGCACTTTTGGGCAATGATTAGTAGTTTGAGTTAATCAATACTTCTTCACCGTAGCCACCAAGGGTTGGCATTGGTTGGTAAGTGGAGTTAGCAGCACGCATTAAACGAATACCACGAATACCCGCTTCTTTTGCGGCTAGAATATCGTCATCACTGTCACCATAGTGAATACTCACTTTGTGCTCAATAATACCCGGTGTTTTGTTATATTTAGTTGGAAGTTTGCGACCGCCCATAAACTCTACCGGATGCATATCTTTAATATTAAAGGCTTTTTTTGTAACACAGGTGTCACACCATCTTTATCGCCAGCTGTACGACCGGTAATAAAAATAAATTTGGTCACCACGTGCTTGGTGCATATTAATTAAATCCACCGCAATTTGTTTTTGGAATGGAATATTGGTCACAACCTGCATTCACTTCATTCCAGAAATCTTGATTTTTTTAAGTAATCATTTTTTTACCTGGAGAGTATTTTTTTCTTGGCCGTGATAGAAACAAGGGCTACTGAAAAGTACAGTATCGTCAATGTCGAAGCTCACATTAATTGGTGCTTTGCCTTCTAATTCTTTTTCAACTGCTCAACAGAGATCCAGTGAATCGGTTTTTTTGCTCTGTCATTTCACGAGCATTTGTACCTTGTTCAGTGTAAGGTTCTTTGTTTGATGCAAAAGTAGAGGCTGCGCTTGCCGCTAAAAATTGCAATGGCAGAAAGTTTAAGTAAATTTTTTTCATGTTTTTCCTCATTAAGTAGTTTGTTTTTATTTGTAACAAATCATATTCCTTTAAAATAAAGGTGTGAAATAATAGCAATCGTTTGCTATTTAAAAAAGTGATCTTTGTCACATTTTTTTAAACTGATTGTCTAATAAAGCATCAAAGAAAAATTTCCCCTTGAATTTGGTGGAATCGATCGCCATATAACGAGTAACTTTTCTTAAAAGAAGGATTAAAAAGAATGACAACAATTGTAAGCGTACGTCGTAATGGCCAAGTGGTTGTTGGGGGCGATGGACAGGTTTCATTAGGCAACACAGTGATGAAAGGGAATGCCCGTAAAGTACGCCGTTTATATAATGGCAAAGTTCTAGCTGGTTTCGCAGGTGGTACAGCCGATGCATTCACCTTATTTGAATTATTTGAGCGTAAATTAGAAATGCATCAAGGGCATTTGTTAAAAAGCTGCTGTGGAATTAGCCAAAGATTGGCGAACCGATCGTGCGTTACGCAAGTTAGAAGCAATGCTGATTGTGGCGGATGAAAAAGAAAGTTTAATCATTACCGGTATTGGTGATGTGGTGCAACCGGAAGCTGATCAGATTTTAGCCATTGGTTCTGGTGGTAATTATGCATTATCTGCAGCCCGTGCGTTGGTGGAGAATACCGATTTATCAGCTCGTGAGATTGTGGAAAAATCTTTAAAAATTGCCGGTGATATTTGCGTGTTTACCAATACGAATTTTACTATCGAAGAATTACCGAATAAATAAGGAAAGAAATTATGTCTGAAATGACCCCTCGTGAAATTGTTTCCGAATTAGATCAACATATTATCGGCCAAAAAGAGGCGAAAAAGAGCGGTCGCGATCGCGTTGCGTAACCGTTGGAGAAGAATGCAGTTGCAAGAGCCACTTCGCCATGAAGTGACCCCTAAAAATATTTTAATGATTGGACCAACGGGTGTGGGTAAAACCGAGATTGCGCGTCGTCTTGCAAAATTAGCCAATGCACCTTTCATTAAAGTGGAAGCGACTAAGTTCACCGAAGTGGGCTATGTGGGTAAAGAAGTAGACTCCATTATCCGTGATTTAACGGACAGTGCGATGAAATTGGTTCGCCAACAAGAAATTGCGAAAAAAATCGTGCGAAAGCAGAAGATGCGGCTGGAAGATCGTATTTTTAGATGCATTACTACCACCACCGAAAAATCAATGGGGTGAAGTGGAAAAGCCACGATACCAACAGTAGCACTCGCCAAGCGTTTCCGTAAAAAAATTACGTGAAGGGTCAATTAGACGATAAAGAAATCGAAATTGATGTGTCGGCGGGCGTTTCAATGGGTGTGGAAATCATGGCTCCTCCAGGCATGGAAGAAATGACTAATCAGTTGCAATCCATGTTCCAAAGCCTAGGTTCAGATAAAACCAAAAAAACGCAAAATGAAAAATTAAGGATGCATTAAAAACCTTAATTGATGATGAAGCAGCCCAAAATTAATCAACCCGGAAGAATTGAAAACAAAAAAAGCTATTGATGCAGTTGAGCAAAAACGGTATCGTGTTTATTGATGAGATCGACAAGATCTGTAAAAAAAGGCGAATACAGTGGTGCGGATGTTTCACGTGAAGGTGTGCAACGTGACTTATTGCCATTAGTGGAAGGTTCAACGGTTAATACTAAACACGGGATGGTGAAAACCGATCATATCCTCTTTATTGCATCGGGTGCATTCCAAGTGGCGCGTCCATCAGATTTAATCCCAGAGTTGCAAGGTCGTTTGCCGATTCGTGTTGAGTTGTCAGCATTAACGGCAGAAGATTTTCGAGCGTATTTTAACTGAGCCAAATGCCTCTTTAACGGAGCAATATAAAGCGCTCATGGCAACAGAAGGTGTGAGCATTGAGTTTACACAAGATGCGATCAAGAAAATTGCCGAAGCAGCCTTCCGTGTGAATGAGAAAACGGAGAATATCGGTGCAAGACGTTTACATACCGTTATGGAACGTTTAATGGATAAAATCTCATTTGATGCGAGCGAAATGGACGGTCAAACCGTGAATATCGATGCCGCTTATGTGATTGATGCTTTAGGCGAAGTGATTGAGAATGAAGATTTAAGTCGATTCATTCTGTAATGAAAGTTTAGATAAAGAAAAAGTGCGGTTATTTTTTTAACCGCACTTTTTTTGTCTCTCTAAATGAAGATTAGTGACCGCCACAACCACAGCCGCCATGACCGTGTCCGTGATCATGATCGTGTTTATGACCACCGCCACAGCAACCGCCGTGTCCATGCTCGTGATCATGGTGGTGATGACCGTGACCGCCACAACCGCAGCCGTGACCACCTTCATCATCGTGATGATGGTGATGATCGTGTTCACCATGTACGTGACCGTGAGCAATTTCTTCTAATGTTGCTTCACGAGTACCAACAACTTCAACAGTGAAGTGTAATTCTTGACCCGCTAACATGTGGTTACCATCAACCACCACCTCATCGCCATCCACTTCCGTGATCACAACAGGAACAGGGCCGATATCTGTATCTGCTAAGAAACGCATACCAACCACCACTTCATCTACACCTTGGAATACCTCTTTTTGGTACACGTTGAACCATGTTTTTCATTGTATTCGCCGTAGCCTTCTTCTGGTTGAACACGCACTTCAAATTTGTCGCCAACTTCTTTACCTTCTAAGGCATTTTCAAGACCAATGATTAAGTTATTGTGGCCTTGTAAATATTCTAATGGTTGATTTGCTGGTGCTTCATCAACTAATACACCGTCTTGAGTACGTACTTGGTAAGCGATACTCACAACCGTATTTTTTGCTACTTTCATATTGTTTCCCTTATTAAAAAAATCGTCGTTCATTGTATAGAAAATTATTCTTTAAGCAATGCAATTCGCGCATTCACACTGACTTTAACTTTATCTTTTCCTCTTTGAGTGTAAGTTTCATCTTTCCCACTCGAGTATAAACTTTTAGAGCTTAGTTCGGCTGCAGCATAAATAGGATAATCGTCCGTTGAATCCTTGGCAGAAGACACATCAAGGCTTTGTATGATATAACCTTTCATCTGTAAGGATTCTTGAAGTAATAGGGCTTTATCTTTAAATTTTGCTAATGCTTCTTTGGTTAATTCATTTTCTAAGCTACTTAATTTTTCACGTGAAATTGATGCTCTTACGCCATCAATCGCTAAGACACCATCTAATTCATGCACTACTGTTGATAACGCTTGAGAATCTTTACTTTCCAAGGTTAATTCTGCACGGGCAGTCCAACCTTGTTGTTTGCCTTTATCATTATAGCGAATCCAGGTACTACGAGAGTTGTCTTTAATTTCAACCGCACTTTGTGCTTTCGCTAAGATCAATGGCTTTATTCATTTTTTTCTGCCATGGTTTTATTGAGCGCGGATAAATCATTGCCTTCCGCTTGGTAAAAAAAGAGACACTCGCAATAAATCGCGTTCTACATTTTTTTCCGATTCAACGGTAAAGTTCACCTGAGGGTTGATAATTATCGACAGGTTGTTCTGCAAAAGAAGCGATAGGTAAGGCAAGTAATGCAAGAGAAAGTGCTTTGAGTTTCATTTTTTTCATTCCTATTTGGGTAAGATAAAAATTAAGGGTGATTAACTCCCCCACATTATTAATGTAAATGTTCGTTGTCGTCTTAGACATCTTCATCGTCAAAAAATTCGCCATCATCGCCGTATTCATCGTCTTCCGCATTTGGGTCTTCAAAATACGTGCCCCAGCCATCATAAATGCCTTTGTATTTTTTTCTACCAATGGCAAAATTTCTTTTTTTGTTGAGCATCGATAATTTCAGGCTCTAATTCCACTTCACTGATGATGTCAAAACAGAAAATGACCTTGCCATTTTCATCTTCAAATTCTTCTGCTTCTGACACTTCATAGCCCGCTTTGAAAGCATCCACGGCAATTTTTTCTAAGGTATCAAAATCATAATGGGCGATGTGATGTTCGATAATATAAAGGGCATCCGGATCGCTGCCATCATTTAATAAGTCCGTAATAATTTCACGGGTTTCTTCTTGGAGTTCGTTAAAGTTCGTCATAAGGCATTCCTTTTGTCAGAAAAAGTGCGGTCATTGTAGGGGATAAAGATGAAAATGTCGCTAAAAATTTATTCTCATTTCAGTTTGCCTTGAAGGGGCGGAAAGGTTAAAATTCTGCGCGAATAAATTGTGCTTAACATGCCCAGCTGATCACGCTATTTATTGCAGCGAAAAAAGTTGGGCTTTCTTATTTTAGAACGAAAAAATGGTCAAACATCTCCCTTATTTCACCTTAAAAACACCGCCAAAAACAACCGCACTTTTAAAGCAAGAATTTGCTGATTTTATTGTTAAAGAAGATCTTGGCTATGAAATGTCAGGCGAAGGTGAATTTGTGGCGGTAAAAATCCGTAAAACGGATTGCAATACATTGTTTGTGGGCGAAAAACTTGCCAAGTTTGCGGGTATTTCTGATCGAAATATGGGGTATGCTGGTTTGAAAGATCGTCATGGTATTACAGAACAATGGTTTTGTTTACAAATGCCAGGGAAAGAAACACCTGATTTTAGCCAATTTCAATTGGAAGGCGTCGAGATTTTTAGACGTCACTCGCCACAATCGTAAAATTCGCACCGGTAGTCTTCAAGGAAATGCTTTCTTCGAGATTTTATTGCGTGGTGCAAAAAGAAAGTGATGAATTAAATGAACGTTTAAATTTTGTGGCGAAATATGGTTTCCCTAACTACTTCACCGAACAACGTTTTGGTCGAGATGGCCATAATCTGACTCAAGCGATTCGTTGGGCGAAAGGGGAGATTAAGGTCAAAGATCGTAAAAAAACGCAGTTTTTACCTTTCAGCGACTCGCAGTGAAATTTTTTTAATTTAGTTGTGGCAGAACGAATTGAACAAAATGTGGCAGATCGGGTTCTAAGAGACGATATTGTGCAATTAAACGGATCGCACAGTTGGTTTTAAAGGCCGATGAAAATGAAGATTTAGCTGTTTTACAGCAACGTTTGAACGAGCAAGATATTTTATTGACTGCGCCTTTAATTGGCGAAGAAAATTTATCTGCAAGTGCGGTCGAAAATCAAGTGGTTTTAGAACACCAGGTTTTCCAAGAATTAATGAAACAAGAACGAATGAAAGCCGCTCGCCGCCCTTTATTAATGCAGGCAAAAGATTTCCATTGGTCGTTTGTTGAAGAAGGATTGAAGCTCTCATTTTATTTGCCGGCAGGGAGTTATGCCACTGCATTGGTGCGAGAGTTAGTGAATATTAAGGAAGAAGAATAATGCGAATTTTTAGTCAGCAATGATGACGGTTTTCACGCCGAAGGGATTCAAGTTTTAGCAAAAAGAATTACGAAAAAAATTGCCGATGTGGTGATTGTTGCGCCCGACTCGTAATCGTAGCGCGGCATCAAGCTCATTAACGCTTGTTGAGCCGCTTCGCCCTCGTCATTTAGATTGCGGTGATTACTGCGTGAATGGCACCCCTGCAGATTGTGTGCATTTAGCCTTTAAATGGTTTTTTTATCTGGCCAAGTGGATCTTGTGGTATCAGGCATTAATGCGGGTTGTAATATGGGGGATGATACGATTTATTCCGGTACTTTGGTCGCTGCATTAGAAGGTCGCCATTTGGGATTGCCAGCCATTGCCGTCTCTTTAGATGGTCGTCAGCATTATGAAACAGCCGCTCGCGTGGTGTGTGATTTAATTCCGAAATTACATCCTCAATTATTGAATAAACGTGAAGTGATTAATATCAATGTACCAGATTTGCCTTTATGAAGAACTTAAAAGGTATTAAAGGTGTGTCATTTAGGCTATCGCACATCTGCAGCTGAAGTGATTAAACAAGAAGATCCTCGAGGCGAAAATATCTATTGGATTGGTCCATCAGGCTTTGCCGGAATATGATGGTGAAGGCACAGATTTCCATGCAGTAAAAAAATGGTTATGTTTCCATTACGCCAATTCAAGCGGATCTTACGGCTCATCAGTCAATTGCTGCTTTACAAGATTGGCTGGAAAGTGAATAATGTGCCGTTTTTGAAACGAATTTTTCTCCCTGTTGAACCCATAAAGGATAAGTGAATGAATATTTTTTTGGTGCGATGTACGATAAAACGATGCAATGGTCAAAACATCGCTTTGCCGTGTTTTTGGTTATCCTTTGTGAGTTTTTATTGAGGCCATTTTCTTTCCAATTCCACCCGATGTGATGTTGATTCCAATGTCAATGTCAAAACCGAAAAGTGCGTTTCGTTTTGCACTTTATACGGCAGTCGCGTCTGTAGTGGGCGGAATGATTGGTTATGCTATCGGCTATTATGCCTTTGATTGGGTGCAAGGTTATATTCAACAATGGGGCTACCAAGCCGCTTGGGAACAAGCTATGGCGTGGTTTAAAGGAATGGGGCGTGTTAGTAGTCTTTGTTGCTGGTTTTAGCCCGATTCCTTATAAAGTTTTTCACCATTTGTGCCGGCGTGATGCAAATGGCATTTATCCCCTTTGTGATAACCGCATTTGTATCGCGTTTTTGCTCGTTTTTATTTTAGTGGCAAAACTCGCCGCATGGGGCGGAGAAAAAAATTCGTCGCGAAATTACGTAAATCCATTGAAGTCATTGGTTGGAGTGTCGTTGCTTTTAGCCGTGATTATTTATATTATTTTTAAAAATAACAGGATGACCTTTTTTTATGAATAAATTACTCTTTATTATCTCGAGTGCATTGCTGGTTTCAGCTTGTACGGGAGAGCCGAAAAAAACAAGATCCCGACGCATTGCCAGATGGTATTATGCAACCAGTAGAAGGAACGGGAGCTGTTGCCGGTGGTAGCTTTATGCCGGAAATTGAAAAAGAATTCAATGCCAAATCAAATGAAATAAATTTAATTTTTAAAGGAAGAATAAATGAAAAAAATCGTTTTTATTGCTCCCTGTGAGTATCGCTATTTTAACGGCTTGTAGTTCAAATAGCCCTGCACCAATCGAAAATGTGGATGGCACACTTTCTCCAGGTGTAATGCAACCTGTTGATAATAACTCTAGCGGTACATGGCGCCCAGAAATCCAACAAAATACCATGCCAAGTACAATGGGCAGCAGCGTGCCAACGGGAACTCAAACACCACAGCCAAGTTTCCAACCAACTTACCAACCGGTACAACAGCCAGCAGACAACTCAACCACAGCCTGCTCCAACACCGGTTCAACCGCAAACTAAAAACGGTAACTAAAAACAGTTTCTGATTGTACCAGCTCAGGTGCAATCAACGTGCCACGTAATCCAAATACCAATGCACCAGATTACAGTCAAATTCAAAAAGGTTCATACAAAGGAAACACCTATAAAGTAAACAAAGGCGATACCATGTTCTTAATCGCTTACTTGACGGGTATGGACGTAAAAAGATTTAGCGAGCATGAACAATATGAAAGAGCCTTACAGCTTAAGTGTGGGTCAAACATTAAAAAAATTTCAAATTGTTCAACCAAAACAATCACTACAACAGTTCCAGTGAAAACTACCGCACCAGCGGCACCTGCTGAGCCAGAAGTGACTTATACACCAGGTGCAAATGGCACACAAATTGGTTCTGATGGTACGGTAATTGGTCCTATTAAATCAGGCGTGGGTAACGGTGAACCTTCAAAACCAGTTTTCACAAACAATACGCCTAGCACACCAGCAACAACCACAACACAGGTGGAAACCACAAACAATACACCAGTTAATGCAAATGTTGTGGCACCAGTTGCGTCGAATATCGCATGGCAATGGCCAACCCAAGGTAACGTGATCCAAGGTTTCTCTAATACCGATGGTGGTAACAAAGGGGTTGATATCAGTGGTTCTCGTGGCCAAGCAGTTAAAGCCGCAGCGAACGGTCGTGTTGTATATGCGGGTAACGCATTACGTGGCTATGGTAACTTAATCATCATCAAACATAACGATGATTTCTTAAGTGCTTATGCACACAACGATAAGATCCTTGTGAGCGATCAACAAGAAGTGAAAGCGGGTCAAGAGATTGCGAAAATGGGTAGCACAGGAACCAATGCTGTGAAACTTCACTTTGAGATCCGTTATAAAGGTAAATCTGTGGATCCAGTTAGATACTTACCGAGAAGATAATCTTTTCTCAGAAAAAAGTGCGGTTAAAAATGACCGCACTTTTTGTTATACTCTCACCAATTTTTTTCTCAATGCTTAGAATCTAAGGTTAATTCAATGCGTACAAGTCAATATTTATTCTCAACATTAAAAGAAACCCCAGCTGAAGCGGCCATTGTGAGCCATCAATTAATGCTTCGTGCGGGGATGATTCGTCCTCTTGCTTCTGGTCTCTATAACTGGATGCCAACAGGCTGGCGTGTGCTTCGTAAAGTAGAAAAAATCATCCGTGAAGAAATGAATAAAAGCGGCGCACTTGAAATCAAAATGCCAGTAGTTCAACCAGCAGAATTATGGGAAGAATCAGGTCGTTGGGAACAATATGGCCCAGAATTACTACGTTTTGTGGATCGCGGAAACCGTAACTTTGTATTAGGTCCAACACATGAAGAAGTGATTACGGATTTAGTTCGTCGCGAAGTGTCATCATACAAACAACTTCCAATCAATTTATACCAAATTCAAACCAAATTCCGTGATGAAGTGCGTCCTCGTTTTGGTGTCATGCGTTCGCGTGAATTTATCATGAAAGATGCGTATTCTTTCCATGCAGATCATGCTAGCTTGCAACAAACTTATGATGTGATGTACCAAACTTATAGCAATATTTTCAATCGCTTAGGTTTAGATTTCCGTGCAGTACAAGCGGACACCGGTTCTATTGGTGGTAGTGCATCACATGAATTCCAAGTGTTAGCAAACAGCGGTGAAGATGATGTGATTTTCTCTACGGAATCTGATTACGCAGCAAACATTGAATTAGCGGAAGCGGTAGCAATTGGTGAACGTGCCGCGCCAACGAAAGCGATGGAATTAGTTGATACGCCAAATGCAAAAACGATTGCAGAGTTGGTGGAACAATTTAATTTACCAATTGAGAAAACAGTTAAAACCTTGATTGTAAAAGGGGCAAGCGAAGAGCAACCGTTAGTGGCATTAGTCATTCGTGGTGACCATGAATTAAATGAAATCAAAGCGGAAAAATTACCAGAAGTAGCTTCACCATTTGAGTTTGCAGACGAAGCTGTTATTAAAGCAAAAATTGGTGCAGGTGTGGGCTCATTAGGTCCCGTTAATCTCAATATTCCAGTGATTATTGATCGTTCAGTGGCATTAGTGTCTGATTTCAGTGCGGGTGCAAACATTGATGGTAAACACTACTTCAATATCAACTGGGAACGTGATGTAGCGTTACCAAAAGTAGCCGATATTCGTAACGTAGTTGAAGGCGACCCAAGCCCAGATGGTAAAGGTACCTTATTGATTAAACGTGGTATCGAAGTCGGCCATATCTTCCAATTAGGTAAAAAATACTCAGAAGCGATGAATGCGACTGTTCAAGGTGAAGATGGTCGTCCAATGGTCGTAACCATGGGATGTTACGGTATTGGTGTAACGCGTGTGGTCGCTGCGGCGATTGAACAACATTTTGATGATCGCGGTATTGTATGGCCAACAGATGAAATTGCGCCATTCACCGTAGCTGTCGTGCCTATGAATATGCATAAATCTGAAAGCGTTCAAGAATATGCCGAAGAATTGTATCGCACTTTACAAGCACAAGGTGTAGAAGTGATCTTTGATGATCGTAAAGAACGCCCAGGTGTGATGTTTGCAGATATGGAACTTATCGGCGTGCCACACATGGTAGTGATTGGTGAGAAAAATCTCGCAAACGGCGAAATCGAATACAAAAATCGCCGCACTGGTGAAAAACAAATGATTGCAAAAGAGCAGTTGTTAGATTTCTTGAAAGGACAAATTAAAGCTTAATCGAAAGCTAAAATTCATGGCATAGCTTTAGTTGCTATGCCAAGGATATTTAATTAATGATGTGGTAAATATAAAACGGTTGCTGAGTTAATCTAAGCAACCGTTTTTTATACTCACAACACATCAAAATGATGAGATGTGATTTTATGCAATCTTCAAAGAGATTAATATCTAGAATGTTTTGCTCATTTCTAAGAATATACGATTTTTTTGTCGTAACCATAGAAAGGATGATTACTTTTTACTTTTTGGTAGGACCATGTAATTTTAGGCGTAATCCCCCAGAAATAGAGATCGCGATGCCATAATGTTAACGTTGAAGCATATTCTCTATTATTCTGACGGATGTTAAAGAAATCAGCCGCTTGATAATGACGTTTGGCATATGAAAGTGTCACTCGGCTTGATATTCCCCATGGCCATTCTTGTCCCCAACCAAGGCGCCCACCTGCTCGTTGGTAGGCGTTATCTTTGTCTCGAGTATTTTCACGAGAATAATCTACCCCAGCAAACCAATGTTGTCCGCTTTTCGGAACATAGAGTAATGTGTTGGAAAATAAATAATTGTTGCCGTTTAAATGTTTTCGCCAATCATAGCGTTGTTCGCCATATTCCAAAGCAGATGAAATTTGCCAACGAGGATTAAGCCAGTAGCTAATATCAAAACGTACGCCAGAGTTTTTAGAGTATTGTTTGAGTGCATCGCTACCGTTTGAGCCACCACTATACCAACGTTTTTTTCGGTAAATGGTGTTAAAGCCAATTCTAAATGGGAAGTTTGATAACCCAATCCCCAACCTAAGCGCGCATTTAATTCGTTATATTTTTTGTTATTCCAGTAGTATTTACCATTTCCATCTAAGCCTAATTTAGTGAAAAAGTTATGTGCAAGAGACCATTTTTTCTCAACACCTAATGAATAAGAAAGCCCTTGTGCACTTTCTTTACTCCAAGCTTTCCAGTTACCAATATGAGTACCTGCTTTGGGCGCATTGTTGATATTGCTTTCATTGAGGTAACTTACACCACCATAAAATTTCCATTGATCGCGTTGATTTAATGCAGATAAATATTGATCAATAACGGCAGTCATTTCTGGCGTCATTTGCTCTGCACGTAATTTTTGGAACTGATCTTTTGCTGCTTCGTTATCATTATTTAAAAAGAGTGCTTGAGCAAGCTGATAACGTAATGGAAGGCTATCAGAATGTTGGGTGAATAGCGTACGATAGCGTTGTGCAGCTTCACTATAATTGCCTTTATGACGCGCATCAATAGCTTCAGCCCAACTCAATAATACGGGATCTTTTTTTGGAAGTTCTCGATATAAAGGCAACAGAAGTGAAACTGCTTCTTCGTTATTTTGTAATACAGAAGGAATCATCCCACGTACGATTAAATCAGGATGACGAGCTAGCTCTTCTTTAGTCATTGAGACTGAGCCTTCATTATTTGTCTTCGGCTGGATCGCAGGTGCTTGAAGCTTTGGCGCTGCAACCTGAATATTTTTGTCTAACGTGTCATTTTTAGATTGTGCCACTTCGGCATTTGCCCACTGAGCACATGTTATGCTTAATACTGTATAAAAAAAGTTTTTTTGTAAATTTCATTTTTTTATCGAAAGAGAAATAAAGCAAGCACTAGGCTTGCTTTTATTATGTCAGGATTAAAACTAATTATTGTTTTTGAGCGCCGAATACGCCAATGTAAGAGGCTTTTTCATTTACATAACTACCAGCTAACTCACTAGCGTTATTTCCGTAGAAACGACCGACAGCTTCTGTACCTTCAGCAGTTTTACCGTTAAATTGATTACCATCAATTTTTCGCAGAAAGTTTAACCTCGTTGATATTGCCAAATGCTTTTTCCATCATCTGGAGTAATAGAGCCTTCAAATGACTTTATCAGCAAAATTTACATTAAATTTTTGCGTTACTTAAAGCGATACGTATCAATAGCTGAACCACTATCTGCATAACCGTGTACACCTTGTCCTACATAGGTAGCGCTACCGCTAGTTGGCATGTTGGTTGTAGGATTGATACCGTAAGAGACTAAGTAATAATTATTTAAGCCATCCTCTGTAATTAATCCCCAACGCACATTTTTATATAATGAACCGTTAACTATGCGGGTAATATTGTTGGCCGTGATTTTGAGAACCTTTCCACCCCCCATCCCAGTAGGAATTATATTAATACTTTTACCTTCAACATCTAGCACATAAAGATTTGGATTGCCAGAAATGGATGCGGTTTGAATAGTTCCACCTTTTTTAGGTATGACGAAACCAGCATGTTTATCTTTGAGTGCTCGATTAGTATTACCACTCTGAGTATTAGGGGTTGATGGTTGAGCCACATTTTCAGTTGGAGTAGATTGGCTTGATGCTGTCTGATTGTTTGTAGATGTAGTAGTACTTGGTTGCTGAGTCGTATTATTGGCAGTAGTGCTTGGCTGAGTTTGCTCAGTTTTATTGGTTGGAGCTGAAACATTTGAGTCATCACTACCACCGTCACTGCTACTACACGCAGATAATACTAAAGCAGCTAATGCTGTTGTACCAAATTTAAAAATATGATTTAAAGAAGACATACTAATATTCCTTATTTAAAAAGTAGAAGTAAAATACCTTTTAAAAAAATATCTCGTAAAAGCCTATCATTTCAACTTCAGTTTGTCTATAAAGTTAGTTGATTTTATAATGTTAAGTATTTTTTTATTTAAAAAAATAAATTAAAGTATTTATATTATCGATTTGTAAATTTATTACTCATGTTAAAAAGGCAAATAAAGCAAGCTTAAAAGCTTGCTTTTATGATATTAAAAAAATAGCACAAATTATTGTTTTTTTGCGCCGAATGCGACCCTCCCAACTATTATCATTTGCTTGAATGAACCCAGCCAGTTCTTTTTGCTTGAGGACCATAGAATTTACCTTCTACACGAGCTGAAGACGCTAGTGACGAATTTGCTGTACCGTTAAAATAGTTGCCCGCAATTGTTGCATTAATGTCTGCATGAAAATTTCGAATATCTAATGCGCCATTTAATGTTTTATTGCCAAAATCCACATTAAATTGCGAATCGCCTTCATAGAGATCTCTACGGTCTGATGGATTAAGATCTACTGAAGTAATCGCATGACCAACATAAGATGCAGTACCCGTTGTCGGCATATCGTTAGTTGGGTTGCCATTATAGAAGAAATAAATATGGCTCTTATCAATCAAATCACTATTTGAACCAAAACGCATATCTGAATAGATACCACAACATACATCAAAACGTCTTTCCCTTTTTTTCCGCTTAAAACATTGAGCCAATGCTTTGCTGTAAATCCACGGATACCAATGTCAACATCAGTTCCTTCAACATTAATTGAACTCATTTTAGGGGTATAATTATTCATCTCTACCCGATGCATAGAAGCCTTATCACCATGACCTGAAGCAACCAATACTGCGCCTGTTTCACGACCAGTTTGTGGATTAGCTTGAACTACGTTATTTGCAGGCATATTGACTTTAGGTGGTTGTGATTGATTATTTGGTGTAGTCGTTGGACTGATTTCAGTTTGCGGTTTAGGCTGAACCTCAGGATTCTTGGTAGGCGTTGGTGGCGTTTGTTGAACTTGATTGTTGACTGACGGAGCACCATCATGGTTACCACCACTGCTACCACAAGCAGATAACACGAAAGCGACTAACGCTGTAGCACCAAATTTAAAAAAACATGATTGAAAGAGAGCATAATAATATTCCTTATTTAAAAAAATAGACGAAAATACCCTTAAAATTATCAGAGAGACTATCATTTCAGTTTTCGCCTGTCTATAAAGTTAGTGAACTTTTTAAGGTTAAATATTTTGTTGTATTAAACCTCCCACCAAATCAACGCCCATTTGCGTTGTCCGTGTTTTATCGGTTCATTGTTTATTTGTTTTTGTTGATAGAATTGAGCCAAATCTTGTTTTTCTTTTTCAGTGAGATTGCCGAGAGAAAACTCCACAGAATTTAATAAATCCTCAAAGGTTTCACCTTGGAAATGGCCTGATTCGGTTTCAATAAAACTCACATTCGCGTGAATGCCTTTTTGGTAAAGGCGATTAACTAAATAAATATAAGTTGGAAAGCCCACATCATCACGACCAATGGCTTCAAATACACCTTCATCGAGAAAATGGCGTTGTGTCACCGAGGTTAAAAAGACGCGTTTTTTTGCCTTACTTTGTAGCTTTTCAATCATGTCATCCAAATCATCGACAAGCGTCGAGCGAGAGGCGAGTATCACATCCGCTTGAGGCACATCGTCCCAGTTATCTGACCATGATTTATGTAGAAGGGTAATATTATTCAGTTGATGCTTTTCTTTATATTGCTGAACCATCTCTAACATGCCTTGGCTGTAATCGAGGGCATACACAGCTTGGCATTGTTGGGCTAAAGGAATCACAAAGGTACCGGGGCCACAGCCGATATCTAATACGGTTTCATTGGGTTGCACATTCATGGCTTTAAGCAAGGTTTCGTTATAGCGGCTTGGCTTGCCCACTAAATTCTCAGCCATTTTAGGGGCTTTTTTTATCCCATTTTGTCGGTGGAAGATTATAGTGATTACAGGCTTTTTAGATGTTGTTGATAGAGATCGTTGAAATTGATGTCGTTGATGATCATAGTGACGCCTCAAAGTGCGGTTAGTTTTTGGATTGTTTTTGAATTTGCTTGATGATTATATGCTTTCTCTTACCTAAAATCATTGAAAATGATTGACGCAAACGTTTTCGTTTTGGTGTTTTTCCTTTATAATAGCCCGCGATTTTTACCTCAAACATAACTCAAAGGTACCCGTATGTTTCAAACTTTTCGTGGCTCACCCGCCCTTTCTGAATTCCGTATTCAAGGCTTAATGCAAAAAAATTCCAACAAAAATCAATTACCGGTGAAATCGGTTTATGCGGAATATTTGCATTTTGTGGAATTAAATCGACCGCTTGTTAGTGAGCAGGAAGCTAAGTTAAAAGCATTGTTACATTACGGCCCAACCTTGGCAGAACACGATGCCAAAGGCGAAACTTTTATCGTGATTCCACGCGTTGGCACGATTTCTTCTTGGTCTTCTAAAGCGACCGATATTGCGCATAACTGTGGTTTAAGTGAAGTGGAGCGTATTGAGCGTGGTTTGGCGTATTATTTTGAGTTAAGTCAACCGCTTGATGAAAAAAACAACAGAGAAATTGACCGCACTTTTTACATGACCGAATGATGGAAACTGTGGTGCGTAGTCCTGAAGATGCAGAGATCTTATTCCGTCATCAAGATCCGAAACCGTTTAAAACGGTCGATATTTTTAAAAAGGTGGACGTGAAGCCTTGGTCACAGCCAACGTAGAATTAGGTTTGGCACTGGCAGAAGATGAAATTGATTATTTGGTGGAAAACTTTACCCAATTAGGGCGCAATCCGCACGATATTGAACTTTATATGTTCGCGCAAGCCAACTCTGAGCACTGCTCGCCATAAAAATCTTTAATGCGGATTGGATTATCGATGGTAAAAAAACAGGATAAATCCCTGTTTAAAATGATTAAAAAAATACCTTTGAGAAAACCCCTGATTTCGTGCTTTCAGCCTATAAAGATAATCTTGCAGTGATGGAAGGTTCAAAAAGTCGGCCGTTTCTTTGCCGACCAAGATGGGCAATATCGTTATCACAATGAAGATGCACATATCTTAATGAAAGTGGAAACCCACAACCACCCAACCGCAATTTCGCCATTCCCGGGTGCCGCAACAGGTTCAGGCGGTGAAATCCGTGATGAAGGTGCAACGGGTCGTGGTGCAAAAACCAAAAAGCAGGTTTAACCGGTTTCTCTGTATCAAACCTTGTTATTCCAAACTTTGAACAACCTTGGGAAAATCCACTTTCTAAACCGAACCGTATTGCTTCAGCCTTAGATATTATGATTGAAGGCCCATTAGGTGGCATGCGATTTAACAATGAATTTGGTCGCCCTGCGTTATTAGGCTATTTCCGTACCTATGAAGAGAAAGTCAACAGCTTCAACGGCGAAGAAGTACGTGGTTATCATAAACCAATTATGTTAGCAGGCGGTATCGGTAATATTCGTGGCGAACACGTTCAAAAAAAGGCGAAATTCCAGTGGGTGCGAAATTGATCGTATTAGGTGGTCCAGCCATGAACATCGGCTTAGGCGGTGGTGCGGCTTCATCTATGGACAGCGGGAAATCAAAAAGAAGATTTAGATTTTGCTTCCGTTCAACGTGAAAACCCAGAAATGGAACGTCGTTGCCAAGAGGTGATTGACCGCTGCTGGCAATTAGGTGATGAAAACCCAATTCTCTTTATCCACGATGTGGGCGCGGGCGGTTTATCCAACGCGATGCCTGAATTGGTGCACGATGGCGAACGTGGCGGTAAATTTGATTTACGCTCCATCCTTTGCGATGAAAAAGGGATGTCGCCATTAGAAATTTGGTGTAACGAATCGCAAGAACGTTATGTATTAGCCGTTGCACCAGAAAAAAACTCGAATTATTTACCGCACTTTGTGAACGTGAGCGTGCGCCATTTGCGGTCATTGGTGAGGCAACGGAAGAAAAAAACATTTAACTTTGCACGATAGTCATTTCGACAATAACCCAATTGATTTGCCAATGAATGTGTTGTTAGGCAAAAACCCCGAAAAATGACCCGTGAGGTTTCGTCAAAAAAACTGTAGAAAATCGACCACTTGCAACGGAAAATATTCAATTAAAAGAAGCCTTCCATCGCGTATTACGCTTACCGGTGGTGGCAGAAAAAAACCTTCTTAATCACTATTGGCGACCGTTCTGTAACCGGTATGGTGGCGCGTGATCAAATGGTGGGACCATGGCAAATTCCGGTGTCTGATGTGGCCGTCACAACTGCATCATTAGACAGCTATCACGGTGAAGCCATGGCTATGGGTGAACGAGCACCAGTAGCGTTATTAGACTTTGGTGCTTCTGCACGTTTAGCGGTGGCTGAATCTATCACTAACATTGCGGGTACCAACATTGGCGATATTAAACGCATCAAACTTTCTGCAAACTGGATGTCGGCGGCGGGTCATGGTGGTGAAGATGCCGGGTTATATGAAGCGGTGAAAGCGGTGGGCGAAGAGCTTTGTCCTGCATTAGGCATTACCATTCCAGTAGGTAAAGACTCCATGTCGATGAAAACCACTTGGGAAGAAAATGGTGAGAAAAAAATCCGTAACAGCGCTGCTTTCTCTAGTGATTTCATCTTTTTGCCCGCGTGGAAGATGTCCGCAAAACCGTGACACCTCAATTACGCACAGACAAAGGCGTAAGCCGTCTATTGTTAATTGATTTAGGGCGAAAGAAAAAAATCGCTTAGGCGCGACCGCACTTGCACAAGTGTATAAACAATTAGGGTGATAAACCTGCCGATGTGGTAAATGTCGCCACATTGAAAAACTTCTTCGATGCAATGCAAGCATTAGTAGCAGAGCGTAAATTATTGGCTTACCACGACCGTTCAGACGGTGGTTTAATTACTACGCTTGCAGAAATGGCATTTGCGGGTAACTGTGGCGTAGATGTGGATATTTCAGCCTTAGGCGACAATGATTTAGCCGTGTTATTCAATGAAGAATTAGGTGCGGTAATCCAAGTATCAGAAAGTGAATTAAGCGCCGTACGTGAGGTATTAAAAAGCCCATGATTTGCTTGGCTTAACTTATGAACTCGGTTCTGTAAGTACAGAAGATCGTTTTGAAATCACTCGAGGCGACAAAAAAACTATTAAGTGAAAAAAACGTTCTGAATTACGTGGTATTTGGGCAGAACTCACTCACCAAATGCAACGCTTACGTGATAACCCAGAATGTGCTGACCAAGAATTTGAAGCGAAAAAAAGCAACAGACAATAAAGGTTTATCTGCTCACTTAACCTATGATGTGAATGAAGATATTGCTTTGCACCTTACATCAGCAAAGGCGTGAAACCGAAAGTAGCCGTATTGCGTGAACAAGGCGTAAACAGTCATGTTGAAATGGCAGCCGCTTTTGACCGTGCAGGCTTTGCGGCGATTGATGTTCACATGAGTGATTTAATGACTGGTCGTTACAACTTAAAACGACTTCAACGCGATGGTGGCCTGTGGTGGCTTCTCTTACGGTGACGTATTGGGCGCAGGTGGTGGCTGGGCGAAATCCATTTTATTTAACCCACAATTACGCGATCAATTCAGCCAATTCTTCGCCAATGAAAACACCCTTTCATTAGGTGTATGTAACGGCTGTCAATTTATCTCTACCCTTGCGGAAATTATTCCTGGTGCAGAAAACTGGCCACGTTTCGTGCGTAATAAATCAGAACGCTTTGAAGCCCGTGCGGCAATGATGAAAATCAACGACACCAACTCACTGTGGTTTAAAGGCATGGCTGGTTCACATATGCCGATTGCGGTTTCTCACGGTGAAGGTCGCGTAGAATTCAAAACACCAGAAAACTTGACCGCACTTCAAGCGCAAAAACTTGATTGTGGCACAATATATCGACAGTCATTTGAATGTAACTGAAACTTACCCTGCTAACCCAAATGGCTCGGCATTAGGGATTACTGCCATTTCTAACGTCGATGGTCGTATCGCCGCGATGATGCCACACCCAGAGCGTGTATTCCGTGCCGTGAGCAACTCATGGTATCCAGAAGATTGGTCTGAAGATGGTGCTTGGATGCGAATTTTTTTAGAAATGCGAGAGTGAATTTTTAAATAATGTGAGATTGCTCACAGAAAAATTAATCAAAAAAATAAGAGATACTACTAAATTGGTATCTCTTTTTTTATTGCATAACCTGAGTAATAAAAATGCCAACAATATTAGCGAGTAATATTGTTAATGTTTATAAAAAAATTCTTGGGCATTATGCCTGTAATATCAATTGAACTATATGAGGAGTTCTACATGAGTGCATTAGTTACATTGCTAGCTAATATTGTTGCGCCATTGCAACGTCAATTTATTAACTTTATCCGCATTGCTATTTGTGTTGTGATGGTTTGGATTGGAGGTTTAAAAGTTTGCCAATATGAGGCAGATGGTATTGCACACTTTGTGTCAAATAGTCCTTTCTTAAGTTTCCTTTACAAAAACGGTGCAAATGAAGTGACAAATGATAAGGGTGTTTTAGTGAAAGAATATACCTTATATAAAAACCCTGAAGGCAAAATGGTCGCAAAAAATATCGAATGGCATAAAGCCAACGGCACCTATACGGCTTCTTATATTATTGGCGCAATCATTGTGACAATTGGTATTTTAGTATTAGCGGGCATTTGGTCTCCAACATTAGGTTTATTCGGAGGCTTACTCACGTTTGGTATGTCGATAGTCACGCTGTCGTTCCTGATATTTACGCCAGAAACCTGGGTACCTAATCTAGGTGGGGACTTCCCAACACCTAATTATGGCTTCCCATATCTCTCAGGTGCAGGCCGACTCGTGATTAAAGATATTATTATGATGGCAGGCGGCTTAGTTGCTGCAGCAGAATGTGCGAAACGCTATTTAGAGAATAAAAAGCAGTTTGCGTAGCAAATAGATTTTTAAAAAGGCTTGCTGAGATATACAGCAAGCCTTTTTGTTGATTAGGATATAAAGACTCTAAAGAATAATATATATTTGGCATAGTGAGGAAAGCCTATGTTATCTAGAATATTAGTCTAAAAAAATGGTGGTTGGATGTGGATTTTTGAGAATGAGATATTTGTATTGAAGTTGTTAATAAAAAGGCATTTATATAAATAATGCCTTTTTATAAGATTATAGTTTAACGTTCTTAGTTGCTAGCTTAGTTTGATAATCATCTTCGATTTCTTTAATTTTTATCAAAAATATCTTTAAAAGCCGTCAAAGTTGAATTCATCTTTATATTTAGAAATATATTTTTGCAAAGTTGTATTTCTTATATTCTAAATTTTTTTAAATAGAATATATTCATGGTTATCATCTTTCGCTTGGATTATATTACCCTGGTGTGAAATAAGCTTTTTCTGTATATATGTGATTATTAGTATTTTTATAATCTTTATTATTCTTAACTCTTAGTAATAGAACATAGATATTATCAGTAATGTTTATATATTGCTCGCCATCTTTTTATTTTTGCTAAGAAGATATTTACAATCTTCCAACCCTCTATCATAGTCTAAAAATAAATATAACTGGTTTTTTTCGGAATTTGTTTTATCATTCCATAGCTTATGAACCCCATTTTTTTGTTTCAATATTACATAAAAAAAGAGTTTACGAAGCTTGCCCCACCATAAATGCCAATTTTTTTAGTTCTCGATTTAATTTTTTTGAAAGTGTAAATCCACATTAAGTTCCAGGCTAGATAAGGCTGTCTTAAAAATAAATTGGATCTGTGAATCCTTCTGGAATTATAGTTGTTCTTTCATTTGATATGAAATATTTAAAAAAATAGCACACTTCTAAGAAGCATTGTTTGATGATCAGAATAATAATTTATGTTCGATTTACTATCTCTATTCCAGTTATCACTTATTATTTTTAGTAACCCTTTCACTATTCTGCTTCCTTAAATCAGCTCTTTGACTATTTTGGGAGAAAGTCATTTGAGGATTATGGTATTTCACATATATGCAATGGCTTATTCTTCCTATTAGTTGATTTATAGTTCCATTTGAAAGTAGCCCTGATACATCTCGTATAGTATATTGCCCCGTAGATAATAATGAATAGGTCATTGCTCTATTAATTTTTTTCTATAGAGAGAGACAACATTTCTTTTTTTATTAACTACAATTCCCGTAACTAGTTGTCTATTGGTATTTCTTATGTATCTAGTTTTTTTGATGGGTTTAATTCAAAACCAGATTTTTTTATAACTTTTTGTTATTTTGTTACCTGCAATCCATATATTTTTCTTCTTTACCCCAATATATCAGTTCATTTGGCAATTCTTGGTTTGATGACAAAGTTATATCATCAGCATATCTTGAATAAGAGAACCTATATTTTTTTAGCTAATTTTTAATAATCTTATGTCTAAAAATATTTCCTATCAAAGAAGCAAGTATGGGGGATGTTGGAGCACCTTGAGGCAAATATCCATTATATGTTGCTAATTTAGCTATAATTTGCCCAATTTTTTTCATTTAATAGAAAATTGGCATCGGATATTAAGAAGCCCTTAATCCTTCCATAGTGAATAGATGAAAAAAAAGTTTTTTTAATATCAATATTAAGAATGAATCTTTTGTGCTCATGGATATTTGCATTTGAGACAATAGATTTGTCTCTCTCAAAGGCATGATTGCGACGTAAATAATTAGGATTACTTAACTTAATATCATCTATACAATTTAAAAAGAATAGTTGCAACTTCCCTTTGTATATATTTTTAAAGAATCCTTAGGGGAATGGATAATTCTAACTCCACCAGATTTTTTTGGAATTTCAAAATTAGTATATTTATCTTCATCTCTAAGACAATACACAATATAAGAAAATTTACTTGGTGATATTTTTTTAGTTGGAATTCAGAAATTGAGATCAGCAATAGAAGTACAACTTCTTAATCTATCAATGGTTGTTTTATTCATTAAAGGAACCTAGGAGAGGTGCAGGTATAAATACTCATTGGCAAGTTTAATCTACTAAACTTCTTAATACTTATAATATTATCAGCATCAAATCCTGACATTATTTAAAAACCACTCCTGAAACAAAAAGTGAAAAAAATCTATTTATACCTGCATATTTATTCTATAGTTACTACTATGATTGTTCAATAACTTTTTTTACATAAAATTGGAATAATAAAAAAACGGCCAAAAAAATCACAACGAATTTTTGACCGCTCTTTTTATTACTTTTTACTTACGTATTATTTTTTTGTTTTTTTCAAAAACTCAACGCCAGTATCTGGGAAGTCGGTGAATACACCAGTTGCACCAGATTTATTCAATAATGCATCGTACATTTGATTTACGTCAGTGAAGAATTCAGGTAAAGCATCTTTGCGCACAGTGTATGGGTGTAATTCCACTTTGTATTGTGCGAGTTCTTTCACTAATGGGGTGTACACGATGTTACCTGGTTTAGATTTTTTTCTTTATCTACTAACATGTACCAGCCTGGGCCAACGCCGTCAGCATATTTCACCACTTCAGCCATTGCACCTGGTTTGAACATCCAATCGTAATCGTAGTTCACCCATTTGCCTTTCGCATCTTTTTTTCTTCAGTTTCATGCCAGTCGGTGTATGCCACTAATTGAACAAGTTTTTAAATCCATGCCCATTTTTTTGGTAGCAATTCGTTTTTTTGATACGTTTTTAACTCATTGAAGTCGAAGGTTTGTAAGTAAACCATGTCAGATTTCTTATCGTAACCGTATTTTTTTCAACACTTTAAGGGTTTCAACTGCAATGTCTTTGCCGTTTTGGTGGTGGAACCAAGGCGCTTTGATTTCAGGGTAGATACCCACTTTTTTACCAGTCGATTTTTCTAAACCTTGGATGAATTCTAACTCATCTTCAAAAGTATGGATTTTTGAAGTGTGATTTCCAAAGTGGGAAACGACCTGGATATACTGCAACTTGTTTACCATCTTTAATTTCAAAGTTTTTCAGTCATATTTAAACTTTGAATTTCTTTCAAAGTGAAATCGATCACGTAGTAACGACCATCTTTACGATGACGATTTGGGAATTTTTTTCGCGACGTCAGTTAAACCATCTAAGAAGTGGTCATGAATAACCACTAAACGACCATCTTTTGTCATCGCTAAGTCTTGTTCTAAGTAGTCTGCATGTTGTGCAAATGCAAGCGCTTTAGACTCAAGCGTATGCTCTGGTAAGTAACCACTTGCACCACGGTGAGCAATGATAATTTTGTCTGATTTCATAGTGTCCACAGAAGAGTGTGCGCTACATCCTGCAAGTACGCCTGCAGCTAATAAAGAAAGCGCTAAAGTTTTGAGTTTCATTGTGTGTTCTCCTTGATTTACTTATTACATCTTGGTTTCATGTCGTAAAAAAATAGATTTCACTAATTTCACGGTCATATCCTGGATAAAATCCTTTTGGCATCCCTAACACAATTTGTTTGCCTCGGTTTGCATGGACAAGTAGTTGTTTGGTTTTTGGATTAATATTCAAGCCTTCGACTTCGCCGACATCTCGAATATCATCCAATGTTTTTTCTAAAACAACGCGAGCTTCATTATTTTTATCTGAGATTTCTACACGATAAATATGATCGGGTTCTTTTTCATCTGCCGTACCATCATCAGATGTGACGTAGAGATCGCCATTGTACGCATAAACCCCTTGAATCCATTGTGGAACAGGTTGTAAATGCACTTTACGTTTATATTTACCGGTTGAAAGATCATATTCATATAAATAACGGCCACTTTCCTCACCAACCCAAGATGCCATCCAAACAGAATTGTGAACGGTATCTACAGTGATGCCGGAAACTTCGACTTGACCTGACTCAGGATTAAAATCAACTGATCTTTTTAATGCGAGTGTATCAGGGTCATGGATAGCAATTTGAATGTTTTTTTCCCTACGCCAGCATCAAACCATTCAGAAGAAACATAAAGTTCATTGTTGTAGATATCAATGTCACCAATGTGATTGGCTTCCTTTTGGTAGCCGACAAAAGGATCTTTATTTTCTTTAATCAGTTTTCCATCCATATCATATTTAGATAGCGTTTTACTGCCTGATACATATAAATATTTACCATCAGTGGTAATGCCTTGACGTCCGTTGACTTCGAGCACTTTGTCTAATTTATAAGTATAAGCGGGGAGTGCTGAACGATAGGGCGCTTCACAAGTTTGATTTGCTAATGTCTGCATTTGCCATAACTGCTGCGCCTAACATAATGGTTAATTTATTCAATTTCATCACATTATCTCCTTTTTAAAGTGCGGTTAAAAAAATTCAGTTGTTTTTTTGTAATAAAAAAAGGCGGCAAGCCTTCGCCTGTCGCCTTTAATTTATAGATTATTTAGTACCGTAGGTATCGCCTAATTTAGCTTTATGTTTACCTTCTTCAACCATTACGATGAAGAGTAATAACACCGCTAAGATACCACCGCCGATCATGACGTAGAAACCGCCGTCCCAGCCGTAGTGTTGAGTCGCCCAACCGATAACAGCTGAAGCTGATACAGTACCACCTAAGTAACCGAATAAACCGGTGAAACCTGCTCGCTGTACCTGCTCGCTTTTTTTCGGTGCAAGCTCAAGCGCGTGTAAGCCGATTAACATTACAGGGCCGTAGATTAAGAAACCGATTAAGGTCATTAAGATGAAGTCAGTTAATTGATATGGATTTTTCATACCAAGCTGAGTAGTTTGCAAGCTCAGCTTCTGGTGTAGCTGGGTTCATCCAGTATGCTACAACTGTCTGCGGTAGTTAAGATCATGAAGATGAAACCTGTTAAACCACGTTTACCTTTGAAGACCTTATCTGATACCCAACCACATAATAATGTACCTGGAACTGCTGCTAATTCATAAATGGTGTAAGCCCATGCGGTACCTTTGATGTTGAAGTGTTTTACTTCACTCAAGTAAACAGGAGACCATTTCAATACACCGTAGCGGATTAAGTATACGAATACGTTAGCAATCGCGATGTACCATAACAATTTGTTTTTCAATACATAAGTTACGAAGATTTCTTTTTGTGCTTAAATCGTTTTTCGTAAGTTTTTTTCGTTATAGTCATCTGGGTAGTCATTACGCCATTTTTCGATTGATGGTAAACCACAAGATTGTGGAGTATCACGCATCACGAAGTAAACTGGAATTGCACAGATCATTGCCGCAATACCCGGATAGTAGAGGGATTGTTGCCAAATGTCTTTTGCTTGTGCTTCGATACCATGAGTGCTGAAGAACACGGCACTTGCTAATAGCACCATTGCACCCGGCATCATACCACCGATGTTGTGTGCAGTATTCCAGATAGATACGATAGTACCGCGTTCTGATTTAGACCACCAGTGTACCATTGTACGACCACATGGAGGCCAACCCATACCTTGGAACCAACCATTTAAGAAGATCATTACCCACATGATGGCAACGCCAGAGGTTGCCCATGGGAATAAAACCCATCATGGTCATACAAAGACCAGAAAGCAATAAACCAAATGGTAAGAATACGCGAGGGTTCGAACGGTCAGACATACCTGCCATTACGAACTTAGATAAACCGTAGGCAAGACCAGTCGCTGAGCCGATAACACCTAGTTGCGCTTTTTGTGTACAAGCCCTGTTGAATTAAAACCGGGTTGTGCTAAGTCAAAGTTTGCACGTACAAAAATAGTAAGCGGCATAACCAAAGAAGATCCCTGCAAACACTTGCCAACGTAAGCGTTTATACGTGGAATCAATTTTTCTCCGCAGGAAGTTCCGCAATATGCGGTGCGGGTTTAAATGGTCCAAACATAATTTCTCTCCAAAATCATTTTAATTATGAGTCCACCCCGACAATGGGGATAGCGTGCATGATAAAATAAAAAAATAGAAATTAAAAAGAGAAATAATTCAAAAAAATGTGATGTATTTCACAAAAATTTTTTTAACAAATGAGCGAATACGAAAAATTATGTGATCTACTTCACAAAATGGCTTTCTTTTTCGCTCAAAATGTTGTGAATTTAACCGCTCTCCCATACAATAGCCATGGAATTTGTAACAGTTTTTACGTTTCTTTTTATTAATATTTTGGCTTTGGGGGTAACAATGGGATTATCGCCTAATATGTATCGTGATGTGGGTGATTTTTTTCACCTATCTCGACGGATGTGATTATCATTGGTGGCGGTGCAACAGGTGCGGGGATTGCTCGTGACTGTGCATTGCGTGGAATTAACTGTATTTTTATTAGAGCGTCGTGATATTGCGACAGGCGCAACAGGTCGTAACCACGGTTTGTTACATAGTGGTGCGCGTTATGCCGTGAACGATCAGGAATCAGCAGAAGAATGTATTAAAGAAAATAAAAATTCTGCGCAATATCGCTCGTCACTGTGTGGATGAAACAGAAGGTTTATTTATCACCTTACCTGAAGATTCCCTTGATTATCAAAAAACCTTCATCGAAAGTTGTACCAAATCCGGTATTGAAGCTGTCGCCATTGATCCTAAACTTGCTCAAATTATGGAACCATCGGTAAACCCAGATTTAGTGGGGGCCGTTGTTGTGCCTGATGGTTCTATCGATCCTTTCCGTTTAACAGCTTCTAACGTGATGGATGCCACCGAAAATGGCGCGAAAATGTTCACTTACTGCGAGGTGAAAAACTTAATTCGCGAAGGTGGCAAAGTAATCGGTGTAGATGTTTACGATCACAAAAATCGTGTAAACCGTAAATTCTTTGCGCCATTAGTTGTTAATGCAGGCGGTATTTGGGGACAAGGCATCGCAGAATACGCGGATCTCAAAATCAAAATGTTCCCAGCAAAAGGCGCATTACTTGTCATGGGGCACCGTATCAACAAAATGGTCATTAACCGTTGTCGTAAACCGGCAGATGCGGACATTCTTGTACCGGGTGATACTATTTGTGTTATCGGTACAACCTCTAGCCGTATTCCTTACGATCAAATCGATAACATGGAAGTCACTCCAGAAGAAGTGGATATTCTTTTCCGTGAAGGGGAAAAACTCGCACCAAGCTTGCGTCATACTCGCGTATTACGTGCTTATGCAGGCGTGCGTCCGTTAGTGGCGACAGATGATGACCCATCTGGTCGTAACGTAAGCCGTGGTATTGTGTTACTTGATCACGCAGAGCGTGATGGCTTAGAGGGCTTTATCACTATCACTGGCGGTAAATTAATGACTTATCGCTTAATGGCTGAATGGGCAACGGATCTTGTTTGTAAAAAACTCAACAAAACAGCACGTTGTACGACTGCAGAGCGTCCATTACCAGGTTCAAGTGAAAGCCGTGCAGAAACCAATCAGAAAGTCATTTCACTTCCAAGTCCGATTCGTTATTCAGCGGTGTATCGTCATGGTTCACGTGCAACTCGTTTATTAGATAAAGAACGTCTCGATCGTTCAATGGTGTGCGAATGTGAAGCCGTGACAGCAGGTGAAGTACGTTATGCCGTTGATGAATTAAATGTGAATAACTTAGTGGATTTACGTCGTCGTACTCGTGTGGGTATGGGGACTTGCCAAGCTGAGCTTTGCGCATGCCGTGCAGCAGGTTTAATGCATCGTTTTGAAGTGGCAACACCTCGCCAATCGACCACGCAATTAACTTCTTTCATGGAAGAGCGTTGGCGCGGTATCGAGCCTATTGCATGGGGTGAAGCGATTCGTGAAGCCGAATTTACTTCATGGATGTATGGCAGTGTGTTGGGCTTAAATGATGTTCAACCGCTTGAAACTGACAAACAGCAAGGGACGGATAACAATGAATTTTTGATGTAGTGATTATTGGTGGTGGCCTTGCAGGTTTAACTTGCAGCATCGCCCTACAAGAACAAGGCAAACGTTGTGTCATTATTAATAACGGCCAAGCGGCGATTGATTTTGCATCTGGCTCATTGGATTTATTAAGCCGTTTACCAAATGGTGCGTTTGTTAAAAATATTCCTGAAAATTTGACCGCACTTTCCGCTCAATTACCGCAACACCCCTATAGCATCATGGGGGCTGAATGCGTGTTAGCGAAAGCGCAAGATTTCGAAAAATTAGCAGAATCGTTGAATTTAGATTTAATTGGCTCAAGTGCAGAAAAATCATCTTCGCGTAACGGGTTTAGGTAGCTTACGTGGCGCATGGCTTTCACCAAATAGCGTGCCAACCGTGCAAGGCGAAACCCCATTCCCTTATAAAAAAATTGCGGTTTTAGGCATTGAAGGCTATCACGATTTTCAACCAGAATTATTGGCAGATAACCTCACGCTGAATCCACAGTTTGCACATTGTGAAGTAAAAACAGGCTTTTTAAATATCCCAGAATTAGATCAGTTACGTGCGAATTCTCGTGAGTTCCGCAGTGTGAACATTGCACAAGTTTTAGAATATAAACTGAAATTTGATGATCTTGTGGCTGAAATGAAAGAAGCGGCGAAAGGCACTGAAGCAATTTTTCTTACCAGCTTGTTTCGGTTTAGAAAAATCAAGAGTTTATGGAGTCACTTCGTAAAAGCAACTGGCTTGCCATTATTTGAATTGCCAACTTTACCGCCTTCTTTATTAGGTATGCGTCAACGTATTCAATTACGCCATCGTTTTGAGAAATTAGGCGGACTCATGATGAATGGTGATAGCGCATTAAAAGCACATTTTCATGGCAACAAAGTTCGTGCTATTCAAACGCGTTTGCACGAAGAGGAAGAAATCACGGCAGAACATTTCGTCTTAGCTTCTGGCAGTTTCTTCAGTAAAGGTTTAGTCTCTGAATTCGATAAAATCTACGAACCCGTATTCCATTCTGACATCATTGGTGTGGAAGGCTTTAACGATACCGATCGTTTTACTTGGACAGATCACCGTTTCTCAAATCCACAACCGTACCAATCTGCTGGTGTGGCGATTAACGCGCAATGCCAAGTGAAAAAGAGCGGTCAATTTTTAACGAATTTATATGCGGTGGGTAATGTGATTGGTGGTTTCAATGCACTAGAACTCGGTTGTGGTTCAGGCGTGGCAGTGGTAACAGCGCTTGCTGTTGCGGATGAAATTCTTCACAACACACATTAAGGAGGCGTTATGAACATTCAACAATTAATTGAAAATGCAAAACAATCCCTTAATGCACCACAACATCATCATGCCCTTGATGAAAGCTTTGAGAGCTGTATTAAATGTACGGCTTGTACGGCGGTGTGTCCGGTTTCGCGTCAAAATCCAAACTATCCAGGTCCAAAACAATCAGGCCCAGATGGTGAGCGTTTACGCTTAAAATCAGCCGAGCTTTATGATGAAGCATTGAAATATTGTACTAACTGTAAACGTTGTGAAATTGCGTGTCCGTCTGATGTAAAAATTGGTGACATTATTGTTCGTGCAAGAAATAAATACCTTGCTCAACAACACAAGCCAGCCGTGCAAAAATTACGTGATGCGATTTTAAGTAACACCGATATTATGGGTTCACTTAACACACCGCTTGCACCAATTGTGAATACGATTACGGGCTTGAAAGCGACAAAAATTTGTGTTGGAAAAAAAGCGTTAAAAATCAGCCGTCATCGTACGTTACCAAAATATTCCTTTGGTACGTTCCGCAGCTGGTATATGAAAAAAATGGTGGAAAGCCAACAAAAATTCGAACGCAAAGTGGCGTATTACCACGGCTGTTACGTGAACTACAATAATCCACAATTGGGTAAAGAATTTATTCAAGTGTTCAATGCTATGGACATTGGTGTGGTCTTATTGGAAAAAGAAAAATGCTGTGGCTTACCATTAAGCGTAAACCAATTCCCAGAACGTGCGAAGAAAATCGCTCAATTTAACACCGATTACATCAGCAAAATGGTGGATGAAAATGGCTTAGATGTGATCAGTGAAGCATCGAGTTGTTCTCTAAATTTACGTGATGAATATCATCATATTTTAGGCATCGACAATGCGAAAGTTCGTCCGCATATTCACATGGTGACACCATTCTTATATCAACTCTTTAAAGAAGGTAAAACCTTACCGCTTAAACCATTGAAATTGCGAGTGGCTTATCACACCGCATGCCACGTGGATAAAGCAGGTTGGGCGCCATACACCTTGGAAGTGTTAAAACAAATTCCAGGTTTAGAAGTGGTGATGTTACCATCACAATGTTGTGGTATCGCAGGGACATACGGTTTCAAAGAAGAAAACTACGAGGTTTCCCAATCTATCGGTAAAAACTTATTCGATAACATCAATGCAGGCGGATTTGATTACGTGATCTCTGAATGCCAAACTTGTAAATGGCAGATTGATATGTCATCTAACGTGACTTGTATCCATCCATTGACGTTATTGTGTATGTCGATGAATCAAGCTTAGTGAAAAGAGCGGAAACTGATAAAAAAGTGACCGCTCTTTTTGTTATTCAATCCAATATGGAGAATTAATTATGCAAAAAATCTTCAAGGTTTCCTTACTTGCTGTGCTTTCATCTCTTGCAGTAAACAGCTTTGCCAGCACGGCAGAAGTGAAAGTGCTTGAGCCTCAATTAAACTATCAACAACTTCTTACTCAAAGACAGGTTGTGGATGAGTTGCTTGAACAAGCGGTGAAAATCCAAAACTCACCAGCTCGTGTTTCAAATGCAGGTTTTACCGCGAAACTTCCTTCCAATATGGAGCGTATTGCGGATCTTTTATTAGAAGCGTATAAGCTTGAGCCTTATCGTGTGGATTTTTTGTTTGGTGCAGCGAATGCCAATATTTATAACGGCAATACCGATAAAGCCATTGAGCTTTATCAAAAAGTGCTTGATGTGGCGCCAGATGATGTGAAAGCGCATACTTACTTGGCTGCATGGAATCGTTTTAAAGGTAATCAAGCGGAAGCAACAAAACATTTAGAACGCTTAAAACAACTTTCCCCAGAAAGCGCAAGCAAATTAGAAAAAGTCTTTGCTGTGATTGATAAAGCGGCTAACCAGCCAATTACCGATAAACTCGAAACCAAGTTACCGGCGCAATCGGCGATTATTACGTTGGGATACGCTTTAAATCCAGATGGCGAGATGCATGACATTTTGGTACAACGTTTAGAGAAAACCTTAGAAATTGCGAATCAAAATCCAGATGCGTTAATTATTGTGACAGGCGGAGTGCCACAAAACAATGAAACCGAAGGGGATTTAATGAAGCAATGGTTGATTGAGAAAGGCGTTGATGCAAGCCGTATTTATTCGGATAACTATGCGCGTTCAACAGTCGAAAAATGCGCTTTTCTCTCGTTACTCTTTAGCGAAACACAAAATCAAACATGCCGTGTTGATTAGCTCGGGTAGTCATGTTCGTCGTGGACAAGCGTTATTTGAAATTGCGACGCAAGAATCCGGTCCACAAGGTCTTGTGATTGAAACAGTTGCAGCGTTAGATAAACCGTTAGATGAGTTACAAAAAATAACGGAGAAAGATTTATTGGGTATTTATCGGGATAGCTTAAAAACAATGGGATTGCCAATGTTTAACAGTGGAGCATTGCAAGATTAACGAATACTTCAAAACAAAAGTGCGGTGAAATTTCACCGCACTTTTTTTACTTTCTTTCTATTAAAGAATATGTTGATATTGTTCTAACATTTCTTTTTGGCCATACGCTTGATTGCACTTCACCAATGTGTTTTTTGTGGAGTAAAAGCATTGCCATACGAGATTGACCGATACCACCACCGATGGTGAGAGGTAATTTGCCGTTTAATAAATCTTGGTGCCAATCCATTTTTAAGCGATCTTCATCACCGGTTAAACCAACTTGTAAACGTAATGCAGATTCATCCACACGAATACCCATTGAAGAAAGTTCAAACGCTTTACCTAACTCAGCGTTCCATACCAAAATATCGCCGTTTAAACCTTTGTAGCCGTTTTCTGATTCAGTTGTCCAGTCATCGTAGTCTGGTGCACGACCATCATGTGGTTTACCGTCTGATAATTTGCCACCGATACCAATTAAGAACACGGCACCATATTCTTTACAAATGGCGTTTTCACGCTCTTTGCTTGAAAGATCTGGGTAGCGTTTCACTAAATCTTCACTATGAACGAAGGTGATTTCTTTTGGTAAGCTTGATGGGATGTCAAAGCGAGCTTCTACGGCTAATTCAGTTAAACGGATTGCACGATAGATAGAACGTACCGTTTCTTTTAAATAAGCAAAGTTACGACGACCTTCAGGAATCACTTTTTCCCAGTCCCATTGGTCCACATAAACAGAGTGAGTTTGATCCAATGAATCTTCATCTGGACGTAATGCTTTCATATGAACAAATAAGCCTTCACCTTCTTTAAAGTGGAAACGTGCGAGAGTATGGCGTTTCCATTTAGCCAATGAGTGAACGACTTCATAAACGGCGTTTGGGATACATTTCACGTTTACTTGAACCGCTTTCTCAATGCCTGATAAGTTATCTTGCATACCGTTGCCAACTTCACTAAGGATTGGACCTTGTACTTCGATAATGCCAAGTTGTTCAATCAAGTTTTGAGTAAAGGTGTTCTTCACAAAGCTGATTTCTTGTTGTTGTAAAATAAACGTCTTTTTCATATTTATCCTTCTTTTTATAATAACTGGTAAGATTTGTTGTGAATTATTCAATAAAATAACAAATTATTTCAAGTAATTTCTTTACATTGTTTTAAATGTTGAATATTATCAAAAATAAATAAGATATTTTGAAAAAGATCTAATAAGGAGTGTTTTATGAACAATATCGATACACTTGATCGCCAAATTCTCCGAGTACTGACAAAAGATGCCCGTACACCTTATGCAGAAATGGCAAAGAGCTTTGGGGTGAGTCCAGGTACAATTCATGTTCGCGTAGAGAAAATGCGTCAGTCTGGTTTGATTGAAGGCACAAAAGCAATTATTGATGAGCGTAAACTGGGCTATGATGTATGTTGCTTTATTGGCATTATTTTGAAAAGTGCAAAAGATTATGAAAAAGTGATTAAAAAACTCGACACTTTTGATGAAGTGGTGGAAGCCTATTACACCACGGGTAACTATTCGATTTTTATTAAAGTGATGACACACACCATTGCTGAATTACATTCCGTGCTGGCGACTAAGATTCAGCTAATTGATGAAATTCAATCGACGGAAACCCTGATTTCCATGCAAAATCCTATTTTGCGAGACATTAAACCTTAAATGTCATCAAAATAATAAAGGCGTGTATCAAACACGCCTTTTGCTTTTCTTGGATTAACGATAGCGATCGAGGAATTTGTAATATTGCACGCCGATCTTGGTGGCTAAGTTTTTGAGGCGTTTGCCACCGTAAAACGATGGAACTTTCAGTTCTTCAAAAATTCTCAAACGCTCGTCATTGCCTAAAAATCGCTTCAGCAATAATGCGTCCCGCAAGCCCTGTTAGTGCGATGCCATGACCTGAGTAACCTTGTGCAAAAGTAAATATGCGGTGAGATACGACCAAAATGCGGGCTTGCGTTCAGTGTCATATCAATCGGCCCTGCCCAGCCATAGTCAATTTTGACATTTTTCCAATTGTGGGAAGACATGCAACATATTGCGACGCATAATTTGCACCATATCTTTTTTTCTGAGCTTGAGTCACTACCAAATAACAAACGGTTATCCGCACTCAAGCGATAATAATCGAGCAAGATATTGTTATCACAAACAGACATGCCATTATTGATCACGGAATCAGCCGTGGCTTGATCTAAAGGTTCGGTCGCAATAATAAAGCTCTCGACCGGTAAGATTTTTCGATTAATACCATGATGAATAGATTTCGGTAGCGCATCAATATAAGCATTGGTGGCTAAAAATAACATCTTGAGAAATGACCGCACTTTTTATCGGTTTTTGACTTCAATGCGACCCTGATTTTTTTCTACTAAATCCACAACAGGCGATTGCTCGTAAATCTGCACGCCTAAATCTAAGCAGGCTTTTTGCTAAGCCTAAGCAATAGTTTAATGGGTGTAAGTGACCTGAATTGCTATCGTATAAACCGCCCACATAAATATCACTGCCTAAATGTTGTTTGAGTTTGGCTTTATCCCAAAGTTGCATCTTGTCATAGCCAAAAGTCGCGTGGCTGGCTTTTTCCATTTCAATGAGATCGTCCATACGACGTTCATTTAACGCCAATGTGGCATAGCCTTTTTTTCCAATCACATTGAATACCATATTTCGCAATGCGTTCATCAATAATATCAATGGCTTCTAGCGACATATCCCAAAGTTTTTTCGCTTTATCGAAGCCCACTTGACCAATATATTCGTCAATGCCTTCTTCAAAACCATTGATAGCTTGACCGCCACTTCTGCCGGAAGCACCAAATCCTACTCTTGCGCCTTCTAACACAATGACTTTCTTGCCTTTTTCTGCTAATTCAAGGGCTGCGGATAAACCGAAGAAACCCGCACCAATAACACAAACATCCGCTTCTTCTTGCTGAGTGAGAGGCGACAATTCGAAGGCTTGGTTTCGGCTGTCGAAATAATAAGATTTGATATGTTCTTGATGAGCGAATTCGAGCATGATTGATGCCTAATTTATTAACATAAAATTGAAATTGAGGGAATCTTACCCTGATGGGAAAATATGTCAAACCTTTTGCTAAAAAGGTGCTATACTCCCCAAAGTTTATACAAGTAAACGATTACTTAAGGTTTATTTTGATTGTTCTGAGGAGGTCAATAAATTGAAAAAAAATGCTGTTCAATACATCAAATCACTTTTGTCTTTCTGCCGTTGCATTTGCTGCAACTTCTGCTGCTCTTGCTGCTGAAAAATTGTATGTTTATAACTGGACTGACTATGTGCCATCTAATTTGGTTGCGGAATTCACCAAAGAAACGGGCATTGAAGTGATTTATTCTACCTTTGAAAGTAATGAAGAAATGTATGCTAAATTGAAGCTGACCTCTAGTACAGGTAGTGGCTACGATTTAGTTTTCCCATCAAGCTATTACGTCAATAAAATGGCGAAAGAAGACATGTTACAAGAGCTTGATCACAGCAAATTAAGTAATTTTAAACAAATTCCAGCAAATTTATTAAACAAGGAATTTGATCCAAATAACAAATATTCTTTACCTTACGTTTATGGCTTAACCGGTATTGGCGTGAATGCGGATGATATTGACCCAAGCAAAATTACAAGCTGGGCTGACTTATGGAATCCAGAATTTAAAGGCAAAGTGTTATTAACCAGTGATGCGCGTGAAGTGTTCCACATTGCATTACTTTTAGATGGTAAATCACCAAACACCACGAATGAAGAAGATATTAAAGCGGCTTATGAGCGTTTAGTGAAATTGTTACCAAATGTGGTGACTTTTAACTCTGACTCGCCAGAAGTTCCGTTTGTTCAAGGTGAAGCCTCTATTGGTATGTTATGGAATGGTTCGGCTTATTTAGCCCACAAAGAAAATCCAAGTATCCAATTTGTGTATCCAAAAGAAGGGGCGATTTTCTGGATGGATAATTACGCGATTCCAAAAGGTGCGAAAAATACAGAGGGTGCTTATAAATTTATCGACTTCTTACTTCGCCCAGAAAAATGCGAAATTAGTGGTTGAAAAAAATGGGTTTCTCTATGCCAAATGAAGGCGTGAAAGCGTTACTTTCACCAGAAATGGCGAATAACCCAACCTTGTTCCCATCAGCTGAAAAATATTGAAAAAAAGGCATTATGCAAGGCGATGTGGGTGAAGCAGTGGATATTTACGAAAAAAATATTGGAATAAATTAAAAACCAATTAATCAAATATTGATGAAAAAGTGCGGCGAATTTGACCGCACTTTTTTTCTTTGTAAAGGATGACAAATGAGTTTTCTTGAGCGACTTTTTTTCACGCAATCTTGTTTTGAAACCACGGTTGTGTTGCTTTCCGTTTTCGCTTTGTATTTCTTTACAGAAGAAAGTGTGTCTATTCTCTTTGGTTCCATGGTGCTGGTTTCCTTAACAGCCATGCTATGGAATCTCATCTTTAATTATTTCCTTGATAAAAGTCTTTACGGGGTCAGTGAGAAAAGCGAGGCGTCATATTTCGTACTTTACATGCCATTTCATTTGAAGGTGGTTTGCTTATTTTTCACTGTGCCGATCATTGCTTACTTTTTTTAAAAAGTGGATTGGATTACAGCTTTTTATGATGGATTTCAGTTTAACGGTGATGGTGACAGTTTATACCTTTTATTTTTTTAATTGGGTGTATGATCACGCACGATTGCTATTTATTAAGCGTGAATGATGAAACGGGAAATAGTAAAAAGAATAAAAAAAGTGCAGTCAAAAATCTCTGGTGTTTTTGACCGCACTTTAATTTTTTTAAGAGCATTATAAAGCCCTTTTATTTCTTAAAGTTTTTTTCTACTAACTCAATGGTCGCACCGATGTAGGTGGCAGGGGTAAGTTGTTGTAAACGGGCTTTTTTTCATCAGCCGGAATATCCAGTTTTTTTCGATGAATTCACGCATTGCTTTTTTTCATCAACGCGTTTACCACGAGTGAGTTCTTTTTAATTTTTTTCGTATGGTTTCTCAATACCATAGCGACGCATCACCGTTTGAATTGGCTCAGCTAAAAACTTCCCAGTTTTGGTTGAGTTCATCACGGAGATGTTGTTCGTTCACTTCTAATTTGCTGATACCTTTACGCGTTGCGAAAGCATACGCAATTAAACAATAACCTAAACCCACACCTAAGTTACGTAATACAGTAGAGTCGGTTAAGTCTCGTCGCCAGCGAGAAATTGGTAATTTTTGACCAAGGTGAGTCATCACAGCATTGGCTAAACCTAAGTTACCTTCTGAGTTTTTCGAAGTCGATAGGATTCACTTTATGCGGCATGGTGGATGAACCAATTTCACCCGCGATAGTGCGTTGTTTAAAGTGATTTAATGCAATGTAGCCCCATAAATCACGGTCGAAGTCGATGATGATAGTATTAAAACGTACCACGGCATCAAAAGTATTCCGCAATGTAATCGTGAGGTTCAATTTGAGTGGTATACGGGTTCCAATCTAAACCTAATGAGGTGACAAACTCTTCGCTAAATTTGTGCCAGTTAATATTTGGATAGGCAGATAAATGTGCATTGTAGTTACCCACAGCACCATTAATTTTACCCAAGATTTCATTTTGTTGGAGTTGTTTGAATTGGCGTTTTTAAACGGTAAACCACGTTCGCCATTTCTTTACCCACAGTACTTGGTGAGGCAGGTTGGCCGTGTGTACGAGAAAGTAATGGAATGGTTTTTGTATTCGTTCGCTAAACGGGTGATTTCATCAATCAGTTTTTGCCATTCAGGTAAGAGCACTTCTTCACGTGCTGTTTTTAACATTAAAGCGTGAGAAAGGTTGTTAATATCTTCAGAGGTACAAGCAAAGTGAATAAATTCAGAGACTTTGGCTAATTCTGGTAAAGCTTCACTTTTTTCTTTTAAGAAATATTCAACCGCTTTGACGTCATGATTCGTGGTGCGCTCAATTTCTTTGATACGTTCAGCATCTTGAAGACTGAATTCTTCCACAATTTTATTAAGGTAATCGTTTGCTTCTTTAGACAAAGAAGAAACTTCTGGATTTCAGCGGTCGATGCCAATTTTTTTGTAACCAACGTACTTCCACGGTGACACGGAATTTGAGCAAGCCAAATTCACTGAAAATACCACGTAATGCGGTGGCTTTATCTTGATAACGACCGTCAATCGGGGAAAGAGCGGTTAATGCGGAAAGTTGCATAAGAGTTCTCCAAGGATTAATTTAAAGTTGAGTAGAGTTGTCGTCGCTTGCACTAATTTTTTTACGATGAAATAACAGTTGCCATTTGTCGCCACCGACCTGACGCCACAAAACGGCAGAACGAATGCCAGCAAGCAAACACGCACGAATTTTTGTCTTGTACATTTTGTTGCTGTAAATGATATGCCGAACCAATAATATGAATGCGTTTGCCTAAAGGACTAATTGTATCGACATAAATATTTGCCATGATTGAAAAACATCTCATCATCAAATTGATTGTCGTGATAAGAAAGTTGTTCTGGTAAACGAGCAATACGGCGACCAAGTTCTTGTTTGATTTCAGGTTGCTTGTTTAATTTGCTCTCTAACGCTAACAGGTCGCCCCAATAATTCAATAAATTTTTTTGTCATTTAATTGAGTGAGTTGCTCAATAAGTGTGTTTAATCCCACTTTAAGATGTTGAACATCACCGCCAAATACGGCTAATGTATCTTCAGGTTGAGTGATGAGAAGAGAATGAATGGTAGTTTGGAATGCATCTTGATGATCAACTTCACCTTTTTTTGTGCTAATTGACTGATTAATAAGACAGATTGACAAACACCGGCAAGTGCCAGAGCCATATCATTATAATTTTTCATTGGGATTATAGATTGTAAGTAGCAGAAATTTTGGGCGTAATATAGCATTTTTACACATTGTTTTGAACTCAATCATTAAAAAACGCCCTATCTTTTGTTATCATAGCGCCAATTCATTTTACAGAATAAAAGGATAACCAATGACAAAACCAATTGTATTCAGTGGCGTGCAGCCTTCCGGCGAATTAACTATCGGGAATTATTTAGGCGCACTTCGCAACTGGGTGAAAATGCAAGAAGATTATGAGTGTATTTTCTGTGTGGTGGATTTACACGCCATCACCGTACGTCAAGATCCTGCAGCACTTCGCAAAGCAACGCTTGATGTGCTCGCCCTTTACTTGGCTTGTGGCATTGATCCGAATAAAAGCACGATCTTCGTACAATCTCATGTACCAGAGCATACTCAACTAAGCTGGGTGTTGAACTGTTACACCTATTTCGGCGAGATGAGTCGTATGACTCAATTCAAAGATAAATCAGCACGTTATGCCGAAAATATTAACGTGGGTTTATTTGATTACCCAGTTTTAATGGCGGCAGATATCTTACTTTACCAAGCGAAAAGCGTACCGGTGGGGGATGACCAAAAACAACATTTAGAAATCACTCGTGATATTGCGGCTCGTTTTAATGCTCTTTATGGTGATATTTTCACGATTCCTGAAATTTTCTTAGGCAAAGCAGGCGCGCGTATTATGTCTTTACAAGATCCTGATAAAAAAATGTCAAAATCAGATGATAACCGTAATAACGTGGTGACCTTGCTTGAAGATCCAAAAATCGGTGGCGAAAAAAAATTAAACGTGCGGTAACAGATTCTGATGAACCACCTGTTGTACGTTATGACGTAAAAAAACAAAGCGGGTGTGTCTAACTTATTAGATATCCTTTCTGCAGTAACCGATAAATCTGTGGCAGAACTTGAAAAAAAGAATTTGAAGGCAAAATGTACGGACACTTAAAAAAACAGCGGTGGCTGACGAAGTGTCAAGCTTACTTGCGGGTTTACAAGAACGTTTCTATCAATATCGTAACGATGAAGCGCTTTTAGACGAGATTTTACGTCAAGGTGCGGAAAAAGCCCGTGCAAGAGCAAAAGCAACCCTTGACAAAGTGTACGAAGCCGTAGGCTTTGTTGCGACAAAAATAATTTTAAACTTAATAAGCCGTGTTCTGTCACGGCTTTTTTAGATAAGGAGAAAAATATGGCCATTCAAACTGAAAAACCAATTGAATGTGTAGGTTGTAATACTTTCGATATGAAATCATTGTTTGATAACAGCGATTGTAGTTTACCTATCGAACAGTTTTATGCTACTCGTCAAGATGCGGAAGGTGCATTGGAATATTTCACGTTAAAAGCGCGTGATATCGAAAGTGAGCCTTGTCAAATTCAGTCTGAAATTCAACAGGTTGAAGATGGATACTTGCTTAAAAGCAGTTTTTCACATTCTCTTTCGCCAAGCGGAATTAGTGATTTTCCAAATGAAACTTTCGTAAGTGATGACTTACTCTAGAAAACAGCATTTTTTTGTGACCGCACTTTCTGATATTTATGTTCCCCTGCATCGTATTATTCCTTTTTCTAATGTAGAAGGGCAGGGGAATCGCACCAGTATTTTTCTTACAAGGCTGTAAGCTAAACTGCCTTTATTGCCATAATCCAGAAACTATTCCTCGTTATACGGAAGGGGCTCATCAAGTCAGTTTGCAGTATTTGTATGAGCAAGTAATGGATGCAGTACCTTTCATTCGTGGTGTGACGGTTTCAGGCGGGGAGCCCACCATTCATCATAAAAAGCTCGTTCCATTGTTTCAAAAAAACTACGTAAGGAAGGGCTAACTTGCTATTTGGATAGCAGTGGTTTCTTTGAACTTGAAGCAATTCGACCTTTAATTGATGTGACAGACAAATTTCTCTTTGACCTGAAAGGAGAAGGGCTTGGCTTACAAAGTTTGTGCTTTGATAGACAAAAATCGCCAAGGCATTGTCCCTCAAAAACATCATTCCCGCTCATCAACATATCAAGCAAGAAAAATTTAGATCGCAATTTAAAGAATTTGTCGCAATTATTACCATTAAATAAAAGTGGAAGAAGTGCGGTTAGTTTATGTGGCGAATTTTTTTGATGCAGAAAAGTTGGTGGGAAAAAGTCGCTTCCTTATTGAAAGATTATCCGGATGTTTTGTTCAAAAATTATCCGAATGCACACAAAAAGGTGCACGAGACGCCGAAGGGCTCAGCCCTTATGTCCCAACTGTTGAGCAGACCCAAGAACTTGAAAAACTATGCGAAATTTTTGTGGTCTGACCAAAATTGTGACCATTTTATAAGCAAACATATCGAAAAGTCGCAAAAATATTCCGACTTTTTACCGAAAAACAAGTAGAATAGGACAATTTTATTCACTTACTTATCTAACCAACCTAGGGGAAACAAATGGGTATTTTAGGTAGCATTTTAGGCATTGTCGTATTACTGGTCATTGCCGTATTATTTTCAAATAATCGTAAGGCGATTAATTTACGTACTGTATTAGGGGCTTTGGCGATCCAAATCGGATTTGCGACCCTTATTTTTGTATGTGCCGTATGGCCGTGATGCATTACAAGCGACAGCAAATGGAGTGTCAAATGTTATTGCGTATGGTAACGAAGGGATTAATTTCGTCTTTGGTGGATTAGCAGATCCTTCAAATGTCGGCTTTATCTTTGCGGTGAAAGTTTTACCAATCATCGTCTTTTTCTCCGGTTTAATTTCTGTGCTTTATTACTTAGGGTATCATGCAAGCCGTCATCAAAGTGATCGGTGGTGCATTACAAAGCGACGATTAGGCACATCAAAAGCAGAATCAATGTCTCGCCGCAGCGAACATCTTCGTTGGTCAAACAGAAGCACCTTTAGTGGTTCGTCCTTACATTAAAAACATGACCCAATCTGAATTGTTCGCCATCATGGCGGGTGGTACAGCCTCTATCGCGGGTTCTGTAATGGCGGGTTATGCAGGAATGGGCGTGCCGTTGACTTACTTAATCGCAGCCTCTTTCATGGTCGCACCTGCAGGTTTGTTATTTGCGAAAATTTTATTCCCACAAACTGAACAATTTACTGATAAACAACCTGATACAGACGATAGCGAAAAACCGACTAACGTGCTTGAAGCCATGGCTGGTGGTGCGAGTGCCGGTATGCAATTAGCGTTAAACGTAGGTGCGATGTTAATCGCTTTCGTGGGTTTAATCGCTTTAGTTAATGGTATCTTAGGTGGCGTAGGCGGCTGGTTCGGTTACGGTGATTTAACGTTACAATCAATCTTTGGTTGGATCTTCAAACCATTAGCCTACTTAATCGGTGTATCTTGGGATGAATCTGCAATTGCGGGTCAAATGATTGGTATGAAATTAGCTGTGAACGAATTCGTAGGTTACTTAGAGTTCGCTAAATATTTACAACCAGATGCAGCAGTGGTATTAAGTGAAAAAACCAAAGCCATCATTACTTTCGCATTATGTGGTTTCGCTAACTTCAGCTCTATCGCAATCTTAATCGGTGGTATCGGTGGCATGGCACCAAATCGTCGTGGTGATGTGGCTCGCTTAGGTTTAAAAAGCAGTTGTTGCAGGTACATTAGCTAACTTAATGAGTGCAACTATCGCAGGTTTATTCATCGAGTTAAGCGGCGTAGCAATGTAATTAAAATGTGGTAAATTTTGACCGCACTTTTATCTCTCAACACCACGAATCGTTCGTGGTGTTGTATTTTTAAAGCAGGCGAAAACGTTTGCTTAAATGATTTTTTATTTATCAACAAGAGGAAAAAACAATGACTCCACATATTAATGCTCCTGAAGGCGCATTTGCAGATGTTGTATTAATGCCAGGCGATCCGCTTCGTGCAAAAATATATTGCTGAAACATTCTTAGAAGATGCGAAAGAAGTGACTAACGTTCGCAATATGTTGGGTTATACCGGTACTTATAAAGGTCGTCGTATCTCTGTTATGGGGCACGGTATGGGTATCCCATCTTGCTCAATTTATGCGAAAGAATTAATTACTGAATACGGTGTGAAGAAAATCATCCGTGTTGGTTCTTGTGGTGCCGTACGTATGGATGTTAAAGTACGTGATGTCATCATCGGTCTTGGTGCATGTACTGATTCAAAAAGTAAACCGTATCCGTTTTAAAGATAACGATTTTTCGTCGCAATTGCTGATTTTGATATGACACAAGCGACGGTTCAAGCAGCGAAAGAAAAAGGTAAACAAGTTCGCGTAGGGAATCTCTTCTCTGCAGACTTATTCTACACCCCAGATTTCGAAATGTTTGATGTGATGGAAAAATACGGTATCTTAGGCGTAGAAATGGAAGCAGCGGGTATCTATGGCGTAGCAAACAGAATATGGTGCAAAAAGCACTTTGTATCTGTACCGTTTCAGACCATATTCGTACACATGAACAAACTACAGCAGAAGAACGTCAATTAACTTTCAATGATATGATTGAGATTGCGTTAGAGTCAGTATTAATTGGTGATAAAGCATAATCTGTCTGATTGATAGAATAAAAAGAGCGGTCAATTTTGACCGCTCTTTTTTTGAACCAACTTTCTTAAGTTTATTATGCATAAATCTTATTTGATTTATTTCCTTAGAAATAGTAAGGAAATATATTTTGTTATTTTGATTATGTATTAGAGATGATTTTTTTAACTTTTATTATTCTTATTAACCATTGTTTTTATTGAGGATATTTTTATTTTTTTCTTTAGGTTTCTTGATTTTTTTATTTCTATTTTGTCTCTATCTTTTTCTTTTTTTGTGTTGATAAAATCTGACTAATTTGCTAAAAGTATTGTTTGAGATATTTTTTTAGTGATTGTCTTGTTTATTATTCGTTTTTTAATTCTAGTGAATGTAGTACTCAATGACTGGCTTTATATAACGGTATTTTATTAACTTCATATTTAAGGTGAACTATGCATATTCAAAACAAAAACACCTCTTTTGGTGGTGGGGCATTAAAGGTTAAATTAACCACTCTAACTTGTATCCTTATGGGGGTATTTTTTCCACATCAGCTCAAGCCGAAGATCTCTACGGTTGTCACAACACTTCTCTTATTAAGGTTGAAAACGCAAATGGTTGTTCAGCTTCAGTTGGTTTAAATCAAAAAAATGATGGTGCTGTTTTTGGTGGATATGCAAATGGCACAGCAAATAAGAACCGTGTAAATATAGGGCATGGTGCGAATGTTACATCAACCGTTCATGGTGGTTTTACGAGCGAAAAAGAAGCGAATCATAATGAAGTGGTAATTGGGAATAATGTTCAAATCGGTACGGGAAGAAATGGAGGTGGTGTTCGGGGCGGTACATCAATCGAATCTCACACAGATTTTTAATGCTGTTCGTATTGGTACAAATACCACTGTGATTGGTAGTGTGATTGGCGGCTCAGGGGGCTCCTATAATAAATCAGTTGCGAATAACGTGAGTACATCGAGTAATAGCGTGCATATAGGTGATCTTTCTAATATTACATCTTCGGTAAGTGGTGGTGACGGAGGGAAAATCTCTTCTTTTAATGAAGTCATTATTGGTAATGGTGTTAAAGTTGGGCGTGAAGTTTCACTCGCTAATGGTGGTATTGTTGAGGGGGGAGGTGCTTCTGTGAAGTCTGATTTCATGAGCCAAGAAGCAAACTCAAATATTGTACATATTGGTGATGATGCTCAAATAGCCTGGATATATGGAGGGGTTGCCAATGCGGTTTTTAGCAAAAATAATGTGGCCTCTGATAACAGAGTAACTATTGGACAGCGCAGTCATACCGTATTTGTAAGTGGTGCTGAAGGGTGGGAAAGTTCAACAGTTGCCAATAATTCCGTAACAATTGGAGCAGATGCGGTAGCGGGGGAGATTTATGGGGCACGTTCAGCATCGGGTAATGTGTTGAATAATACCGTTCAAGTTGGTAAAAATTTAGTAGCTAATTTTGTGACAGGTGGTGATGCTTATTCTGCGGTTGCTGGTGAGGGGAATGCACATAATAACACAGTACTGATAGGTAAGAATGCTAAAGTAGCGGGTATTATTATTGGTGGTAATGCATTAACAACGGCAAACAATAACACAGTGGTGTTAGATAAAGGCTTTCATATTGGCGGTGTTGGCGGTGGTTCAGCACAAAGTGAGTCTAGCAATAACACAGTGACGCTTTTTTTGCAGGAACCGTAGATAAAAAAATATCGTAGGTGGCACTAGCTTTAATTCAAAAAGGTAATGTACTTAATTTAGGTACAGCCAGAGAAGGTATTGAAATGAATAAACTGACAGCTGAGGAAGTGTTAAATTTCGATACCATCAATTTCTATTTACCTGAAAAATGTTCGTCATAATGATACTGCTCTAAATCTTTCTACATTGTATCTTGATCTAGGTAATACAACAATGAATGCTTATGTGCCAGGCAATGCGAATTTACATTCTGGCGATGTAGTTCATTTGATTAAAGCTAAAGACGGATTATTCTGGAGTGGTAAAGGAAATGTGTATCAAGGCATTACTTTAACACATGATTTAGCGAGTATTGTGCTGACGGAAGACAATAAAAAAATCTAGATCTTACATTTTAAACATAGTAATCAACAAAAATACTAAGCCAGTTACAGATACAATCACTAAACCAGTTGTGAATACCAATACAACGGCAACAACAACTAAAACCGGTTGTAAATACCAATACAACGGAAACAGCAACTAAACCAGTTGTAAATACCAATACAACAGAAACAGCAACTAAACCAGTTGTGAATACCAATACAACGGAAACTGCAACTAAACCAGTTGTGAATACCAATACAACGGAAACTGCAACTAAACCAGTTGTGAATACCAATACAACGGAAACTGCAACTAAACCAGTTGTGAATACCAATACAACGGCAACAACTAAACCGGTTGTAAATACTAATACAACGGAAACAGCAACTAAACCGGTTGTAAATGCTAATACAACGGAAACAGCAACTAAACCAGTTGTAAATGCCAATACAACGGCAACAACAAATAATCCTGTGGTGAATACGGATACTGCACCAATTACAACGGTAAATCCAAAAAAACTAAATCATTAGTACAAGGTCGTTTAGTTGCACCTGCGTTAGTTAATAATGGAGCAAGTTATCTTGCTGGCGGTTTGAACTCGCTGTATCAAGACGCTAATTTAAACCAAACTGGTGCAAATGAAAGCGGGTTTGTTCAGGCTGGTGCAACCGATCGTGATATTACGACTGGAAGTTATGTTAACTTGAAAGGGGTTACATTGGATGCTGGCTATGCTTGGAATAAACCGAGTGTTTCTGGCAATTGGTTATACGGTGTAGCGACTGAATATGGCTATAGTCATTATACAACTCATTTAGATGATGGCACAAAAAGGTAAAGGCAAAGCGTGGAATCTTGGTGCAAATGTATTTAGCAATTACTTATGGAATAATGGTTTATATGCACAAGTAAGTTTACGTGCAGGACGCGTATGGAATGATTATCGTAGTGATGACTTCGTTCACGCAAAATGGCACAGGTGTAAGATATAAGAGCAATGCAAATTACCTTGCTAGCCATGTCGGTTTTGGTAAAAGTGTGGCGACTAGGTGAGAATAACTCCTTAGACTCCTATGTGAAATATTTCTATTCACATACTTCAGGTGATGAAGCGAAGTTAAGTTCTGGTGAAACCTACCATTTCTCATCAGTTCGCTCTAAACGTGGTCGCGTGGGTGTGCAGTATAACCATAATTTAAACAATTTAGGTATGCACTTTGGTGTGGCTTATGAACGTGAGTGGAATGGTGATGTACGTGCACAATACCAAGGTTATGCATTACCAACACCAACAATGAAAAGGTGGTACAACTATTGCTGAAGCTGGGGTAGATTATAAACTAGCAGGTAAACAATTTAATACAACCTTACAAGGCTATGCTGGTCGTCAAAAAGGTTTAGGCATTCGTTTTGGAATGACATTCTAATCTCGAAATGCTTGATAAAAGTGATCTGCCCCCCAAAAGTTGGACAGGTTAGTTAACTTAAATATTGAGCTCGGTATTGCACTGGGCTCAATCCTTTTAAACCAAGTTTAATTCGTTTTTTTGGTTGTAATACACTAAATATTCTTCAATTTCAGCCTGTAATTCAGCAATTGAATGATAATTCCGAGAGTAAAAACACTCTGATTTTTAATATTGCAAAAAAGCTTTCAATCACTGCATTATCGTAGCAATTTCCTCGGCGGCTCATACTTTGAACCGCTTTACCCTCCAACATTTTCACCCATTCCGCCGTGCCATACAATACGCCTTGGTCGCTATGAATAATTGGGCATTCTATCGGTTTAATTCGACTAAGTCCTTGTTCTAACATCTTTTTACCAATGAAAACTTCGGGCGTGTTGAAAAGTTATAGGCAATAATTTCTCGGTTAGCCAAGTCCATTAACGGTGAAAAATAAAGCTTTTCTTGCCCAACATGAAATTCCGTTACATCCGTTACCCATTTTTGATTGAGTGCCGTTGCTGTAAAAATCACGATTCAGCAAATTCGGGGCAATATGCGATGTTTTTTTCCACGTTTTTCCATGTCTTTTTTTGCGTAAAATGGAATGAATACCTAACTCGTTCATCAGCTTTAACACCGTTTTATGATTCAAATTAAAACCCATTTGGCGTAATTTAAACGTCATGGGGCGATAACCATCTCGCTTTCTGTTCTTTTTATACAGCGATAAGATAGCCTCTTTTACCTCGTGATAATTTCGCTTAATCTCTTTATAGTAAAAGCTTGAGCGAGGCATTTTAGACACATGAAGTAAATCATTTAACGCGTGCTCTGGCTTCAATCTTTCAATGATTTTTCTTTTTTCTGTCGTTGTTTTTGATGGTCGAGCGCCTTCAACTCCTTTATGTAAGCAATCTCCGCACGAGCCAAGGCGAGCTCTCGTTGTAACGTTTTAAACGCTTTAGGTGAAAAAGTCTGTAGTTTCTGGAATTTCAATGTCTTTCTTTTTCATCTTTGGCTTCACTATTTTTCGGTGTTTGAAGGTTTGTATAAGGCGATTTTTACGCCATCAAGCCCCCTTTCCCGAAATGCTTTTAGCCAATAAATGACGAGAGCGTGGGAAATTTTATGAATTTTAGCCACCTCACGGATACCATAATCCTGTTCGGTGACGAGTTTGATAATTTTCAAACGAAATTGATAAGAGTAGGACATAATCTGCACCTCAAATTAGGTGTCCAGATTTTTGGGGTGTCAGATCAAAAGAGCGGTCAATTTGACCGCTCTTTTTGTTTTTTTCTACTTCGCTTTCGCTATTTCTCATACCAAATTCGGTTTACATAGAGCACGACTTTACCAGAGGGTGTTTCCACATGGATTTCATCATCAACGCCTTTCCCGATTAAAGCGCGCGCGACGGGAGAATCAATGGAGATCCAGTTTTTTTAGCGGGATCGAATTCATCGCAGCCGACAAGGCGATATTGCTTCACTTCACCCTCTTCATCTTCTAGCTCAACCCAAGCACCAAAAAAACACTTTACCTTCTTGTTTCGGATGGTAATCCACGATTTGTAGCACTTCTAAGCGTTTGGAAAGGAAACGCACACGGCGATCAATTTCACGTAAACGACGTTTGCCGTAAATATATTCTGCGTTTTTCACTGCGGTCACCAAGCGCGGCGGCATCTGAAACGGCTTGTGTGACTTTTAGGACGTTCTTCTTTCCACAAAAATTTAAGTTCTTGGTCAAGCGCAAGCCAGCCTTGACGGGTAATGTAATTTGA
>BNJT01000613.1_pt1 | contig 104126 bp, 133 predicted proteins | sample 8540491 | NCBI WGS metagenome assembly BNJT01 (sample SAMD00202455, study PRJDB9452) | human saliva metagenome | host: Homo sapiens
GATTATTCGATTCATTTAAAAAGAACAAAAAAATCAGTTTGGGATAAGTTTATAGAAAAATATAAGCCGGATAAGAATCTTACAAAAGCCGTCAGATCATATAATAGGTGCTTGCGAGAGTGCCGGAGTAAATGAGAAGATACTTGATTTTTATTAAGGAATATGGCTTTGGTAATTATGGAGACGGTATTATAAAAGCTTATAGATCCGGAAAAAAATACATGGACAGCTTTTTATAGATGGCTTGGAAAAAGAAGACTATTCAAGAATTCCTTTTTATGATGACAGGCTTTTGGTGATTTGTTTTACTTTAGAAATCTTGGTGAGGGTGAATATGATATATCTTTTTTGGATATACATTACAGAAAGATTTTTGTAGTGGCATATACCGTGGAGGAGTTTGTAGAATATCTTGTCGACAGTGAGGTTGAAGAAGATATATTAAGGCGGAATCTTTTTGATGAGGCAAAAAAGAAGCTTGGAGTTCTGCCTTTAAATGAGATATATTACTTTGCACCTGCTTTGGTAACAGGCGGTGCGGAAGAAGTAAAATATGTAAATAAAGGTGACGCGTCCACTCATCAGTGGCTATTGTTTGAATGGTAAATTAAAATGACTTTCACATATACAAGTTTAGCCTTGTGAAATGAGAAAGTCATTTATATTTTTAATTAAAATTTATAGGAGTACTGTTTTTCGGTCTTAAAGAAATTGCGGCTCCTATAGCACCGGCATATCTTCCTAGATGATGTGTATGGATTTTTTTGCCAAGCTTTTGTGACATCAACTCTATAAAATACGGTGTATAGCTAAGTCCGCCTGTGAGCATGATTTCACCTAGGAGGCCGTGCTTTTGAGCGAGGTTTATAACCTTATTGGCTACGGAATCTATTACTCCGGCGGCTATATTTTCTCTTTTTTTCACCGGATCCTATATAGCTGATAACCTCTGATTCTGCAAATACTGTACACATAGAGCTTATAGACAGAGAATCTCCAACGGATGCGAGAGCATAAAGCTCTTCAAAGTCGGTGCCCAGTCTGTTTGCCATGACTTCGATAAATTTACCTGTACCTGCCGCACATTTATCATTCATTAGAAAGTCTCGTACCATACCGTTTTCAAGGCTGATTATCTTTGTATCCTGACCGCCTATATCTATGACGGTCCCGTCAACTCCAAACAGAGCATAGGCACCCTTGGCATGGCAGGTTATTTCTGTTATAACTTTATCCGCATAATCTACACAGATTCTTCCGTATCCGGTTGCGGCACAGTTCATATTTTCAGAAAGTCCGTCATCTTGTATCCTTTGTAAAATATTTTTTGCAGTTTCCTTGCTGTTCCAACCTGTAGGTATACAAAAAGAATTGACGAGTTTTTCATCATCAAGTACTATCACCTTTGAGGCGGTGGACCCTATATCTATGCCCACATAATATTGTTTATCCATTTATTAAGTCTATCCTCTCGTTATACAGCTACAGTTTCAAGGAATGCCTCAAGTCTTGTGTTTATCTGTCCGACATCGGCCTTTGAATAATCTGTTTCTATCTTCAGATAAGGTACACCTTTGGCAACTACAGCCTTTTTAACATTGAATGATTCTATAGAGAAGGTATGGCAGGCCTGAAGTATTATTTCAACCACTCCATCTACCTGATATTCATCTACCATATCTGTTATAAAACCGAGTCTGCTGTCATTAGGACTCATTACGGAGCAATTGATATTCAGATATTTTTTTGCAAGGGCTCTTGCTACAGGTAAAGTGGTATCTACCTTTTCAATCTTTTCTCTGTTTGTACTGCAATTATCAAATGCAACTACATCCGCACCAAGCTCCTCCAAAACTTTAATGGTTTTATCTCGTACGCCGCCGTTTGGACATCCTGTTATCAATATTCTCGGCTTTCTTGCTACCTTACCCTTATAATTTGCCTCCCAATCGGCCTTTACTTCATCAATTCTTTGTCTTATCTGCTTACAACGTTCTTCCATGCTTGGAATAAAACTAAGTGTATCAAGTTTTGTTCCGATTTCATAACCTGAGATAGGAGAGGGATTGAGTTTTCCAAGTTCAAGATATTCAAGTACCAGATCTCTTTCGGCATTTTTTAATAATATTGCTTTTTTGACATCTTCCTCGGTAATGGTTACACCATAGAAATCTTCAAGCTTTTTCCAAAACTTATGTATTTCCTCCTCCCACATATTTAGAGCAATTTCATCTCTTGAAGACGGAAGTTGCATAACATAGGTTTCCTTCAAATCATTCATAAGCTCAAACATTTTCTTTTTTCCGTCACAGGTGGTTTCACCTACTATAAAGTCGGAAAAATAAAAATATGGGCAGGTATCGGTAAGAGCAAAACCATAACTTGCTTTTTATCAATGGACAAAGATTTGAGGGCAGATGTGCTTCTGCAAAGACTTATAGGTTCTTCACTGGTTGCACAAAGCGATACGGGTATGGCACCTGCCGCTATAATCAGCTCTGTGGGAACAAATGAGCAATAAGTTCCGACAATTTTTCCGCCATTGTCTTTGTGTTCCTTCATTTTCATAAAGCCGGCTTTTTCTTGCATCTGTAAAAAGACTCGAAGTTATCCGGAAGTCGTAACATAATGAAATCCTCCTAATTTATAAAATATCACTATTTCAATAAAAATATAGGTAAATTATATAAAAAAAATAGGCTAAATCCTCAATATATCTAGTGATTTGATTTTTTTCAATATGTGAATGGCATTATTCGATTTAATGAATAAATACGAATATATTTAGAGCAAATATAAAAAAAGCCGGCAAAAATCCGGCTTAAATCAAGTTTATTATTACTTATGGTTTATTATTTCTTTTACCCAGTCAGAAAGATTTTCTTCCTGCTCTTTTGTATCGGTTGTTATAACAAACTCCTGTCCACGGGAGGCGGTTTTTAATATTGATGAATCACCTTTGATAACAGGATGAGTATGACCTTGCCAAGAAATAGCAATACCTTTCTCTGCAAAGAATGAAGGCAATTGCCACACACTTCTGCGTGGCTGATCTTTTTGCGTAAGTACCAGAGAATCATCATAATGAAATGTAGAGCATTTCTTTGAAATATATATACGGTTATTGGTATAGAAAGGTTCTATACTATGTGGGTGCCAATTGTACTTGCTTGCAATTTCTTTGTCATCTTTTATAACTTCACCAATTTCCATATACCCGTAGATTATATGGCGGATAGGAGCACCCTTTATGTAGGATAACTTTCCATTTTTAATCTCAGTTTGTCTAAACATTCCATAAAAAAGAAAAATATCACCGACATCAACGCATGATTTATCAAGATGTGTTGCAGCTACTCCCCATTGTCCAAATGCCGGAACCCAGTCAACAGGTCTATTATCAATATCTTCATATATATCAGGATCCAGATGACAGGTAGGATAACTTTCAAAATCAAAATCCGGATGAAGCCGCGTTATAATATCTCTATAGTTTTGTCCTTTATACTGTATATCTTCGTATTTTTTCTTGCTTTTTCGATCGGGTATAGGGAGTGATAGTAAAGTACCGTCAGGAAGTATTGGACTTGCCACTCTTCCGGATTCGCTATCCATTCCCTTTCTACTCAATATTACTTTCATGTCGTCCCTCCTTGTGATATAATTTTAACATATACAATAAATAAAAAAACAAAGCATTTATAAACTTTAGGAAGATATATAATGAATCGAGGACAATAATTTGAAGAAGTACTTACTGCCTATACTGATGTTTTCTATATTTGAAACAATTGCTGTCGTGCTTTGGTTGGCATTGGATAATTTATTTTATTTTTTTAATTTCAGTTATATAGGAATATCAATATCATTTGGTATTTTTTTGTTTGTAAAAGAATATAAGTATGCAAGAAGAGTGGTACAATTGCTTGTAGGGCTTTATATACTTATATATTTGGGAATCATAAAGAATGAAAATATGCAAATAGAAGGTTTTTGGTACTATCTTTTTACAGGAGTTTTTGAGGTCGCAACTATTCACTATGTGGTGGCAAAGATATTTGGGCCGATCATATTTGGAAGAGGATGGTGTGGATATGCATGTTGGACGGCAATGATACTGGATTTTTTGCCATATAAGATTCATAAGCATGAAAGAAAAAATATTGAATGGATAAGATATATAGTGTTTTTTTACTTTCATTAGGTTTTTGTTGCAACACTCTTTATTGCAAAGGTAAAGCATCTTGATAGAATTATGTTCGTTTCATTTATAATAGGTAATTTAGTCTACTATATAGTAGGTATAGCACTTGCCTATATATTTGAAGATAACAGAGCATTTTGCAAATATATCTGCCCGATAACAGTTTTTCTAAAGCCTATGAGTTATTTCTCTTTGGTCAGAATAAAATGTGATACAGGTAAATGCATTTCCTGTAATAAATGTAAAAAGGTATGTCCTATGGATGTTGATATGACGGACAATTCAAGAAAAAGAAAAAATGGCACAGAGTGTATTCTATGTATGGAATGTGTCAGGAGTTGTCCTAAGGATGCATTGTAAGTACAAATGAGGTATGATATGAAAAACGGTATAAGATTTCACAGCATATATTATAGATGGATATTGTTTATATTCATCTTTGCCACCATGGTAATTTATTTCATAGGTGAAGGCAAAGATATGTATTTTGAAGGGCATTTATTTAATTCAAAAAACCTCTGTACAATACTGAATATTGTATGGCTTGTAATGTTTGTTGTTTTTTCATTTGTGGTGACAAAATGTGTTATTTCAAAGGACGGTATTTATTTAAAAAAGATAGATTTGACGGTTCCATGGGAGGATATATCAAATATTACATATACATGGATAAACGAATTTAGCTTATATCAACATGAATGCTCATTTTATAATGTAAAAACCATGGTAATTTATAGACATGATTATAAGCCCATATGTATTACGAATATTTCAGTACTGTCTTTATTTGCCGTTAAGTGCTTTTCACCACGTACCAAAGTGGATATAGTATTTCCGGTACTTACTACATTATTTAATGTGGTCTTGAATGTAGGTGTATTGTATATAGGATATACTACAAAACTACTTACTATCAGGGTAAAACCTGAGTTGTTTCTTACTCTTTTGGCATTATACTGTATAAAGTCTATTATATTTCCTATCGTGATGTTAAAAATAACAAACATGAAATATGGAAATTATTTAAGGCATGAAAACTTGAGTAAGGGTAGAAACCCAAATGTAATACATATATAAAGACACAAAAACTCTCAAACCGGTTTTGCCGGAATGAGAGTTTTTCTTTACAATACTTTTCTTTATATTACTTCTTTGGATAGAATCCGCTTGGATTCTCGTCAAGCTTGATAAGTATATTCTTCATCTGTGTATAGTGATCAAGGATTACCTTATGTGTTTCTCTACCGATACCTGATGTCTTATATCCTCCAAACGGAGCTCCTGCAGGGATTGCATTATAGGTATTTACCCAAACTCTACCTGTTTCAATACTTCTTGAAACACGGAATGCACGGTTAAGATCCTTGGTCCAAACACCGCCGCCAAGACCGTATACGCTTTCATTGGCATATTTGATTACTTCATCTTCAGTCTTAAACTTTATGATAACTGCTACAGGTCCGAATATTTCTTCCTGTGCAGCATAAGAATCATTGGTTACATTTGTTATAAGTGTAGGCTTGTAGAATGATCCGTTTGCAAGCTCACCTTCTGTATAGCGTGAACCACCACATGCAATAGTAGCACCGTCGGCTACGGCTCTGTCTACACATGCCTGAATCTTTGCTACCTGACCTTCATTTATCTGTGAACCCATCTGAGTATTAATATCAAGAGGATTTCCTACAACAATCTTGTTAAACTGATCTACAGCTCTCTTTACAAACTCATCATAGATACCTTCCTGTACAAAAACTCTTGAACCTGCACAGCAAACCTGGCCCTGATTAAAGAGGATACCAAGCTGAACACCGTCAATGGCAAGGTCAAGATCACAGTCGTCAAAGAATATATTTGCTGATTTTCCACCAAGCTCAAGTGTTGCCGGTATAAGTTTTTCAGCTGCAGCCTTTGCTACTGAATAGCCTATCTCGGTAGAACCTGTGAAGGCAAGCTTTCTAAATCCGTTGTGATCGAGGATATACTGTCCGGACTTGCTTCCTGCGCCTGAGATAACATTAAATACACCCTTAGGAATAATATCCTTTACAAGTTTTGCAAGCTCAAGTATTGAAAGAGGAGTAGAAGAGCTGCTCTTTAATACTGTACAGCATCCTGATGCAAGTACAGGTGCAAGCTTCCATGCCGCCATAAGGAACGGGAAGTTCCATGGAACTATCTGTCCAACTACACCGATAGGCTCTCTGAATACAAGAGAGAGTGTCTTTGAATCCAGGAAGTTTGAAGTATCTTCCTCTGTACGAATAGCGGAAGCAAAATATCTGAAATGATCTGCTGCAAACGGAATGTCTACATTTAATGTCTCACGAAGAGGCTTACCGTTGTCAAGACTCTCGATATAAGCAAGATCCTCTTTGTTTGCGTCTATAACATCAGCAATCTTTAAAAGAATCTCAGCTCTCTTTATCTTGTCGAGGTTCTTCCAAGAATCAAAAGCTGCCCAAGCAGCGTTTACAGCATCATCTACATCTTCTTTAGTAGCCTCGGCTACACTTGCGATTTTTTCTTTGGTAGCAGGAGAGTATGTATCAAAAAACTTACCGTCTTTTGAATCTCTAAACTCACCATTTATAAAAAGTCCATATTTTTCGTCCGGTTTCTTTGCCATAATTAAAATTACTCCTTTCGAGTTGTTAATCTATAGTAAAATACTATAGATTGATTCTAGCATAAAAAGAAAATAAATTGCTATATTTTTTTCTAAAAAAAGTAGATAATTTAACAATAAGATTACAGATTTCAACTGCCTATGGTTACAATTATTACATCTAAAACGATTATAATACTGATTTATTCGTCTTGTTTTTTTATTTAGAAACATAGTGGATTGATAAATTTTATTCACAAGACATTGTAAAAAAATAATTATAATATGGTACTTATGAATGGATATTCTTCAAAAGTACGACAAATTTTTCTATATCTGTTTAATGTTTTTGTAACTAGTAATTTTTTTCAAAGTATCGTATAGTTGTGAAAAGAGTTTTTTTCAACGGAGGAAGATATGCAAAAAGAAATATGTTTTTAGGAGTAATGACACTGTCAGCATGTATTATACTGACACAGGTAATACCTGCCTTTGCAGGAATAATAGGACACAGTTCGGCAAGTTATAAGGCCGCGCAGACAGAAAGTGTAGTACAAACTACAGATTTTACATTTTTAAGCACAGATATGTATACATATCAAAAGATGGAAAGTGATATAAATCTATTTAAGCAAAAAGTACGAGGGGGTTACATCGGATTCAATAGGTACAACACCTGATGGAAGAAATATATACAGAATAGTAATAGGAAACAAAGATGCTTCAAAAAAGATTCTTGTAATAGGAGCAATTCATGCCAGAGAATATATTACAGCTTCAGTAGTAATGCGTCAGGTAAAGGAAATGCTTGATAAGAGAGCGGAAGGAGATAAGAGTCTGGACGCAGTATGTATACAATATATTCCTATGTTAAATCCTGATGGAGTAGCGATTTCACAAAGCGGTATGGCAGGACTTAATAAAGAAGAGTCAAAGAAGAAATTACAGGAGATAATTGACAGCTGGTCAGAATGGGGACTTAAAGAAAATCAGGATAAGTATAACTGGTTTTTTAAATAAATGGAAGAATAATTTAAACGGTGTTGATATCAACCACAACTTCCCGACTCAGGGATGGAATCAAAGAGCCGACAGTAGGAAAAAACCTTCAAATGAATATTATAAGGGAGCAAGTGCAGGTTCTGAAAGTGAGACACAGGATCTTATAAAACTTGTAAATAATGAGAATTTTTCGGCTGTACTTAACTATCACACACAAGGACAGATTATATATTGGTCGAATCAACATGCATCTGCAGAAGTTTTGGTAATGGACAAAGCGATGGCTGATATAGTGGCTGCTCATACAGGCTATAGGCTTGTCTCACCTGAAGCAGACGGATCAAAGTACGGTACAGGCTTTAAAGACTGGCTTGATTGGGAGAAGGGTATTCCAAGTGTTACGGTTGAGGTTGGAATCGGAACTTCACCGGTACCTGAAACACAGATAGAAACAATTTGGCGACAAAAATGCAGGAGTTTTACCTGATATTGTAAAATTATATTATAGGAAAGTAAATAAAAAAAGCCTTTAGGTACACAAAAAAACACCTAAAGGCTTTCGTTTGTTAATAATTCCAGTTTATAAGCAAATATATCAGTGATGAACCGAACATATCAGTAAGTGCATGCATAAGGAAGAAAGGCAACAAATTCTTTATTACTTTCTTGTACATGAAATAATAGAATAGTCCGTATACCACACCTATTACCAATGACCAAAGAAGGCCTTGATAAGTGTGGAATGATACTCTGACCAAAGTTGAAAAAGCCAGAGCGTACCATTTATGTTCATCCTTTACAGAGGTCAAAAGACCGAGAAAGAAAAATTCCTCATAAAATCCGTTTAAGAAAGCATATCCGATTGCAAGCGGTGAAAGTGCCAGGAATTTATTTAATGCTTCCATCGGATTTATGTCTTGAAGCAATGAAGGATCAAAATAGTTGTAGTCGCCGCTCACTGTAGTAACAAGGTCGCCGAAGAGACCAATGATTGAAAATAGTACCGGAACCCAAATAATTACAGACCAATGTAATCTTATTTTCAATTGCTTAAAATCAAAATTTCTGATAAGTAAGTACAGTAACGCAATAATTAAAAGAATAGACTGTAATGTAAAATTTCCGGTATAGGCCGCACCGTCTGAGGCAATATCCATAGATTCCGCTGAATCTTGTATAGCCTGTGGATCAGACTGAAGTAATCCTATAAATATTTGTGTCGATGTTATGATAAATATACCGAACATAATACAGGTAACAATAAGGATATCAAACCATCTCAAATACTTAAGCTTTTTCTTTCGGTCTGATTTTTTTCTAAAAAAATTCATTTTTATATCTCTTTCTTCTATATAATATATTTCTAAAAGCAAGAATATTTGCTTGAACATTTGGTACCTAGAATAATATAAACTATATATATGAAAAAAATCAATGTATAAAAATAAATGAAATTTTTTTGAAATTTTTAGGATACAATATAAAAAAAGGAGGATGATAATACATGAAATTAAAAAAAGACTTAGAGATATCTTTCTTATGTTTATGGCATGTGCATTCCTTGGATGGATTTATGAAGTACTGGTTGGACTTTTGGAAACGCATGTCGGATATGTAAATCGTGGATTTTTTTATTCGGTCCGTATTTGCCGATTTATGGTTTTTGGGGGAATAATATTAATAACACTTTTTGATGCCGATAAGAAATAAGAAAAATACATTTAGGAAGAATAAGTATATCTTTTTGTTTTGGTATTTTTTTGTCAACTATGCTTATAACTACAATACTTGAACTTATCGGTAGCTATTTTATGGAGCTTATAATGGGTGACTGGTTGTGGGACTACAGTAATTATTTCTGTAATTTTGAAGGAAGGATTGCTCTATGGAGCAGTGTGAAATTCGGACTTGGAGGACTGATAATAATATACCTGATAGAACCGGCAATAAGATTTTTGTATTGAAAAAAATCAAATCAAAAAAAGTTGTAAATATATTTACCGTATTACTTGGTATTATATTTATTGTGGATTTGGGACTTAGACCGTTTTTTTGGGTAGTAACTTTATAGGAAAAATAATTTATTGGAGGTAAACAATGGATAGAGTTCCTTTTTTAAGTATGGTATTTATGGTTATATCCTGTATAGTGGGATTTGCAATTCCGGTTATACTTTTTGTTTATTTCAGGAAGAAAAAGCGTGCGGATATTGCTCCGTTTTTTATAGGTGTAATAGTATTTATTTTCTTTGTAACGGTTCTTGAAAGTTCCGTTCACAGAATTGTTTTCGGATTACCGTTCGGTGAGATTATAAAAAATAATGTAATACTTTACGCATTGTATGGTGGACTGATGGCTGCAATATTTGAAGAAACGGGAAGACTGATTGCATTCGGGCTTATTCTGAGAAAGAATAATGATAAAAGCATAAATGCATGTATGTATGGTGCAGGTCATGGCGGAATTGAGGCCGCATCTGTTTTGGGATTGACTATGATAGGCAGTTTGGCTCTTTCAGTTTCAATAAACAGCGGACTTATTTCGACTATTCTGGACAATGTAGGAGGGAATGATCTTACACAGCTTAAAGATACGGTAAACACCTTGACTATGTCACCACCATATATATTTTTACTTGGTATAGTTGAGCGAATATTTGCTGTTATTTTACAGATATCACTGTCTGTTCTTGTATGGTCAAGTGTTAAAGGGAAAAGATATTTGTTTGCTTTAGCACTTTTAATTCATTTTGTGGTGGATACTTTGATAGTTATATTAAACGGATTTCATGTACCTTTAATTTATGTAGAGATTATCTTTGGTGTGGTTTCAATAATAGTTGCGTTATTTTCACGAAAGATATATGTAGAAGAAAGTTAAGATGCGTTTTTTAAAATGTTATGATATAATTTTAGGGTTACAATAAATAATAGAGATCGAAAGGAGAATAACTATGAGGAATACAATGAATAATACAATAAGTGGAACTATAAACTACAGAGGCATAGTTGTTCGCTGTCTATTATTCTAAAACTTTTTTTATTAGAGAATGAACGATAAAGCCTTTGAAACAGAAGAAAACAGAGGTTTTTATTTTGATACAATTAAATGGAAAATACGCACAGGCGTATATTATGTGTGATGAAACTGTGGAAAAATCCATGGTAGAAGAAGTGGCAAAGTCTCAGGTGAGAATGATTTGTGATAATGAAGTATCACAGGGCGCAAAGATTAGGGTAATGCCCGATATTCATCCCGGAAAGGTAGGACCTATAGGCCTTACAATGACTGTGGGAAAAAAGATTTTACCTTCTTTAGTGGGAATAGATATCGGTTGCGGTATGCTTGCGGTAAAACTCGGTAAAATAAGAAATGATTTTATGAAGCTTGACACCGTAATCAGAGATAATGTTCCGGTCGGATTTGCTGTAAGAAAAGATGTACATGCATATGCCGACAGAATTGAATTAAGTAATCTTAAATGTTTTTCGCATATAAGATCTGAAAAAGCATTGCTTAGTCTTGGTACTTTAGGTGGTGGAAATCATTTTATTGAGCTGGATACAGCAAAGAACGGTGAAGTTTTTCTTATAGTGCATACAGGTAGCAGACATCTTGGAAAAGAAGTGGCTGAGTACTATATGAAAGAGGGACAGAATGAACTGAAAGATAACGGTATAAATGATATTCCCTTTGAAATGACCTACCTTAGCGGTAATCTGATGGAAGATTACTTACATGATCTAAAAATCGTGGAAGAGTATGCGATATTAAACAGAAAAATAATTACTGCTGAGATTATAAAAAAAGATGAAGTGGAAGGCAATAGAAGAAATTTCATGTTCTCACAATTATGTGGATTTTTCAGGAAATCAGCCCATATTAAGGAAGGGTGCCATTTCAGCGAAGTTGGATGAAAAGGTAATAATTCCTATAAATATGAAGGAAGGTGTTTTACTTGGCAGAGGACTTGGAAACGAAGAATGGAATAATTCGGCACCGCATGGGAGCGGAAGAGTACTTTCAAGAGGAGAAGTAAATTCTTCGCATACGGTTTCCGAGTTCAAAAAAGAGATGAAGGGTATCTATACAAGCTGCATAAGTAAGGATACTTTGGACGAAGCACCTTTTGCATATAGAGGAATTGACTATATAAAAAGAAGTTATAAAAAGATACCGTAAAGGTGGAAAATGTTCTTACTCCTATATATAACTATAAGGGAGGGGACAGAAAATGATTCTACAAATAAGTTCCGGCATGGGTCCGGTGGAATGTCAAAGAGCTGTATTCGGTATATGTAAAGCTTTAATGAAAGAAATTCCGTCTTTAGAGATTTTAAGTTATGTGAACGGAGAGGAAAGAGAAACTTTTTATTCGGTGATGCTCTCGTCTGATGAGGATTTGTCATATCTTGAAGGTACCATGCTTTGGATTTGTAAAAGTCGCTATAGGCCGGAGCATAAAAGAAAGAACTGGTTTGTGGATGTAAGTCTTATTCCGGAAACAGTCAATGTAGATGATAATTTCTCTGAAGCGGATATAATAGTAGAGAAATTCCATGCAAGCGGACCGGGTGGACAAAATGTAAACAAGGTAGAAACAGGAGTACGAGTTATACATATTCCGACAGGAATAAGGATAAGTTCAACAAGAGAACGAAGTCAGCTTATGAATAAAAAGGATGCTCTTAGAAAACTTGCCATTGTTTTGAAAAATAAGAATACTTCACAAATTGAACAAAGTAAGAACAATGCATGGAGCAAGCATACCGAGATAGTAAGAGGCAATCCGATAAGAGTATATGAGGGTGAAAAATTTAGGTTAAAAAAATAAACTTGAGGTAATATTATGGGTGATAGAGAAAAATTACAATGTAGAAGAAGATATCAGTATAAGCAAAGAAACTGTAGATAGTGAGAATAAAAAGTATGGAAAAAAATATCCGTGGCTAATATCAATACTTTATATTTTGGTATTGTATGGGTGGATCGGTTTTGTTATTTCGGGAATGAAGTACTTTAATTTAAATAAATGGCTATCTATAGGGTTTAATATAGTATTTCTTATTGCGTTTATAACACTTCTGACAGTTCAGATCAGTAGAGCGTTGACTGAGATAAGAAGTGGGAATATAGACTATTGTATAAACGGCTTTTTATTTTTTAAATATACCATTTTGCCTTCTACATTGTTTTTTATTTTTCTGGCACTTGTTATATTTCTAGGTGGACTAAGTATTTCACTTATAGCCCTTTATTTTTACCTGCAACGCTTTTTCTTGCGCCGTTTATACTTATGGCGGCTTTTATACTTTCACCGATAATGTTGGCAATCTCTTTTATAGCCGCTTTACCCGGATTTGTTTTGGCAGTAGGTACTGTAATTATCGGTAGAAAACAAAAAGAGATGAAACTTGGTAGCTGCGTTTTACATATACTCCTGCAGTTTGTCCCGGTGGCTGATTTGATAGATGCATTATATATTTCGATACATTATTGGAACAGGGCAAAAGAAATTGGCTGTAATTACAGCCGTTTCTACCGGCATATTTATAGCTGTAAGTATTATTTTTATATATAATATGTTAAGAAATAATAATTCTTAAAAAGGAGATATAAGTGATATGGAAAATGATTTTATATTAGAAAAAGACCGTATTATAAATGAGGAATCTACACAAAAGCATTTTCCTTGGATTTTAGGTATAATATATAATATAGTAGTTTACAGATGGGCGTATGTTATTATATCTCAGCTAAACACTACAGTAAAAAAAGAATTTGATATTTCACCTCATATAGTATATCTTATCTTACTTTTAATACCGCTTATATTGCAAATCATAAGCGTGAATAAGGCTATAAAAAGGAATGATATAAATTATTGTATTGACGGAGCTCTTTTTTACGGATATGCAATGTTTCCGATTTCATTATTGTGTGCAATATGTATTTTTGGTGTAGCTGTGGGCGAGATATTTATGTTGATTGCATGTATGGTGGTACCGGCAATAATCTTTTTCGTACCGTTTATTGCAATACCCTGTATTATATTTTTGATGATACTACTATTGCTGTACTATGTTTTATTGTCACCGGGAATGTTGGCGGCCGGTTACCTGGTCCGCTGTTATAAAGATGAATATGGTCTAAGTAACAACAAATATAACAGGCATAAGGTTTTTCGATTCATACCCGGGGTAAATTTAATTGATATTTTGTATATTTCAAATAAATACAGGGACAGAGGAAAATTACAAGCCGTAATTATATCAGTTTCCATAATACTGATGCTTCTGGTAATTGTTGCAGCCATAATAATTAGAATAGTATAGGTATATAAATGAAATCAAAGAAACTTTTTAAAATCATTGCTGCATGTATATTGCTTGCAGTAATGATTTTACTGATATTTATAAGACATTGTCATAGAAGCACTTCTGTAAAGAGACCTAAGGATGCTTATAAAAGGCATATAGAACAGTTTAAGAGCAGTGTTGATATGGATAAAGACGGAATTGATGATCAGAGTGATATATTAAACAGTGCTCTTTTGTATATACAGACAAAACCTAAGTATGAGAGCAGATACTATATAGGTGGGACACCAAATGACGGTTATGGTGTTTGTACGGATGTCGTAGCTGCGGCACTTCTTGGTGCGGGATATGATTTACAAAAACTTGTGGATAAGGATATACATGAACATCCGGAAAATTATGACATACAATCACCTGATGAAAATATTGATTATCGCAGAGTAAGAAATCTTCAGGTGTATTTTAAAAACAATACAAAAAGTCTTACTACAGATCTTTCCGAGATAGAAGAGTGGCAGGGTGGAGATATTGTTATTTTCAAAAAGCATATCGGAATAGTATCCGACAGAAGAGATAAAAATGGAATTCCATATATTATTCATCACGGCAGTAAATATCAAAGAGCATATGAACAAAAATATCTGAAAAGTAAGGAAGATGAAATAGTCGGTCACTACAGATGGGAATTGAAAAAGAGAAAAATTAAGTTGACACTATGGATGAGATAAGAGAGGTCGATAATAAAATTATCGGATTGAAAGATAGCGAAGTGCAACAAAGAATTGCATCGGGTCTTACAAATAAAATTAAATATGGGAACCGATAAAACAACTATGGAAATAGTATTGTCAAATGTATGTACATACTTTTAATCTGATATTTTTAATTATTTCTATATTACTGATTATGGTAGGTTCGTTTAGGAATCTTACATTCCTACCTGTTATTATTGGAAATACACTTATAGGTATAGTACAAGAGTTGCGTGCAAAAAAGACACTTGATACGATGAAATTTTTAAGTGCTCCTCACAGTGACGTGATAAGAGACGGAGAACTTCAAAATATATTGTCTGAGGAGCTGGTAAAAGATGATATTATTCTGCTGAAAGCCGGAAAGCAGATTTGTGCGGATGCCATTGTTATTTCCGGAAGCGTTCAGGTTAATGAATCCTTACTTACGGGTGAGTCTGATGAAATTGAAAAAGCTGTAGGCAGTAAGCTTTTATCAGGAAGTTTTGTAGTATCCGGAGAATGCTATGCAAAACTTGAGAAAGTGGGAGAAGAGTCATATATTTCAAAACTCAGTACACAAGCAAAAACTATGAAAAGTAAAGAACAATCGGAGATGATAAGGCATATCAATTTGATTGTTAAGGCTGTAGGTATTGTGATCATACCTATAGGTGCGGTTTTATTTTTACAAAGCTTTTATGTAAACGGGGATACTCTTAGAAAAAGTGTAACTTCAACAGTTGCCGCCGTACTGGGGATGATTCCTGAGGGATTGTATTTGCTGACAACAGTTGCGCTTGCACTAAGTACTATGAAACTTGCAACAAAAAAGGTACTGCTTCATGATATGAAAAGTATTGAGACTTTGGCAAGAGTTGATGTGCTCTGTGTGGATAAAACAGGTACGATTACAGAACCTGATATGAAAGTGGAAGATGTGTTCTTATGTAAAGGTGCAAACAGTTCTATAGATTATTCGGATTTTGAAAAATTATTGTTTTCATATGCCCTTGCTTCAAAAGATAATAATGCAACCATGCAGGCTTTAAAAGAATATGCAAATAAGAAAGGAATTAAAAGGGGCTGTAGGGTGCTACTGTCAAGGTACTACCTTTTTTTCTTCATCTCTTAAATACGGAAGTATTACATTTGAAGAGGGATGCTACATTCTTGGTGCTCCGGAAATTATTTTAAAAGATAATTTTATATCTTTTGAAAATGAGATTTTAGCATATACCGAAAAAGGAAGTAGGGTTTTACTTTTTGCAAAGTATGACGGAAGTGATATTGAAGACGGTATCAAAGGAAAAGTAACTCCTATAGGTTTTATAGCTTTTGCAAATCCCATTCGTGAGAATGCTGTAGATACATTTAATTATTTTAAGTCTCAAGGTGTAAGTATAAAGGTTATCTCGGGAGATAATCCTTTAACCGTTTCGCAAATTGCCTCTCGGGCAGGAATTGAAAATGCCGAAAATTATATTGATGCAAGCCTGCTTGATACAGATAAAAAGATACAGGAGGCAATATCTTTTTATACGGTTTTCGGTCGTGTTACACCTAAACAAAAGCAAAAGCTTGTAAAAGCCTTACAGGCAGACGGTCATACTGTTGCCATGACAGGTGACGGTGTAAATGATATTTTGGCGATGAAGGATGCGGACTGCAGTGTAGCAATGGCATCAGGAAGTGAAGCCGCCACTCATGCCGCACAGGTTGTACTACTTGATTCGGACTTTGCACATATGCCGAATCTGGTATATGAGGGTAGAAGAGTTGTCAATAATATAGAGCGCTCTGCAAGCCTGTTTTTGGTAAAAAATATTTTCTCGTTGCTTTTAGCGGTATTATCTGCAGTTTTTATGTTTACATATCCGCTGGAGCCTGCTCAGATTTCCTTTGTAAGCATGTTTACAATAGGGATACCGGGATTTTTGTTGGCTCTTGAACCGAATAAAAATAGGATAAAGGGCAGTTTTATTAAAAACGTGCTGATAAAAGCATTACCGGGCGGTTTGACAGATGTTATAGCGGTATTTGCACTTGTAGTATTTGGAGAGGTTTTTGAGATATCCACAGACAGTATCGGAACTGTTGCGACCATGGTTATGTCGGTAGTAGGATTTATGATTTTTGATCAAGATAAGCTATCCGCTTGATCTGAGAAAAATATATAATAATATTTTTTTAAATGTTGCAGGTCTCATATTTACAGGTATATTCCTTAGAAAAGTTGTTTGCACTTACGGACCTTTCAGGGTATAAGTATTCTTCTTATGTTCACTTTTGGTTTCTTTGCGGAATCTTTATTTAGAAATATGACGGTTTTTGGTAGAAAAAAATCAAATATTACTTGAAAAAAATAAGAATAAAACTTGAACAAAAAGAAAAAAATAAGATATAGTATAAGTAGTAAGTGAAAAACTTTGTTTTATGGAGTTGGTTATGAGAGAGTATAGTCCGCTTTTTTTAACATGAGCGATAGAATGATAAATTTATTGACTGAGATAAGTGAAGAAGTCGGAAGGGTCGGAGTTGTCTTTTCCGGTAAGATGAATCCGCTTTATTCGTAAAAGAAAATATAATTAAAAAAAGTATATGCCTCTTTGGCAATGGAAGAAAGTGATATTTCATTTGAACAGATAAGAGGCTTTTATATATGGAGAGAAATTTTATTGATAATCATAAGGATATGAGAGTTGTAAAAAATCTCTATGAAGCGTATGATATGTCATTTAAATTGAATCCATATTCGATAAATGATTTGTTCTTTGCACAAAAGATGATACTGAGCGGTTTTGCTATAGAGTCAACTGAGTTTAGAGAAGATAAGGCGGAAAACAACGACAGCGGAATATTTGAAAGTAATACAATTCCTTCAAGATTTATTCCGGGAGCTGTAAGGGATATATTTGAATGGTACAAAAGAGCGGAGCTGCATCCTGTAATAAAATGTGCAATAGTATATCATGAATTTGAACTTTTACAGCCTTTTGCGGCAGGGAACGGACCTCTTTCAAGGTTATGGCTGGATCTTTTGCTTTGTAAGTGGAAGGATATTTTCTTTTGTATGTCTGTTGAGAATGAACTTTATAACAGGATACAGGAATATAAGGAGCTTACATACAGTATAGGAAGACCGGGAGAAAGTAATAAATTTATAGAATTTATTCTTGAGACAATCCTTTTTGCATTAAAGAAAGCGCAGATAGTAGAGAAAACATCGGTTTGGAGGGTGGAATCCGATGTTGATTATACAAAAGAAGAATGTATAAAGCAGGAAAAGTCTTTAGGTAGCGGTATTACAGGCAGTGCTGAAAAGACGGTTGGAAAAGAAGTATCAGGAGGCAGTAAAAATACTGCTGTTAGTACAAACAACCCGGCAAGTGAGAATACATTTGCAAAAAAGCTTGTAAATGTACTTGGTAATGAAGTGCTTACAACAAATGAGATAATGCTTAGACTTGGCATGACACATAAGCCTACTTTCAGAAAAAAATTATCTCAATCCGGCAATAGAGATGGGCTTGGTAGAAATGACCGTACCGGGTAAGCCCAGAAGCAGATATCAGAAATATAGAAAGATATCATAGTCGCGATATATAGAATAAGATGATTGAATACAGACCAAGATAATAAAGTACAGACTATGATAAAAATAAAAAAATATCAAGATATACGCATAGCGACTAAGATATCAAAGAACAGACTATGATAAAGTCGATATTAAAATCGGTGTTTTATAAATATAGTTTTATTTGTGGTATACCAAGACTTTATATATGGCTTATAAGCGTGTAATTTATCGTGTAATTTATTTTGAAATACATAATCGTGTAATTTATTTGAAATACATATTGACGAATCTGTACTTTATGGTATAATGATATAGATTTTGAATTTCACAACCGGAGGGAGGTTAGATCTTAGATGTCAAACGTGATTGTGAAAGAAAACGAGAGTCTTGACAGTGCACTTAGAAGATTCAAAAGAAATTGTGCTAAGGCAGGCATTCAACAAGAAATTCGTAAGAGAGAGCATTACGAGAAGCCAAGCGTAAGACGTAAGAAAAAGTCTGAAGCAGCTAGAAAGCGTAAGTTTAATTAATTGCGTGTTTTCACAACCTCGGTCATTTGACCGGGGTTTTTCTTTTAAAGAAAAACTTTTAAGGAGAACAATTTGAGTATAATTGAAAATATTATAGATATACCTATGGAGCATGAAAGGAATGTCTGTGGTGAGTTTGATGTATATTTGAAGAAAATAGAGAGAACGCTGAAGGTAAGTATGATTGCCAGAGACGGCAGTATAAAAATAATAGGCCCGAAACCTTATGTAGATAAGGCGAAATCTGTTTTCAACAATCTTATAGAACTTTCTAAAAGAGGGAATCAAATCACAGAGCAAAATATAGATTATGCCCTTTCATTGTCATTTACACTTGAAGATGACAAGATTCTTGAAATCGATCAGGATGTTATAGCAAGAACTATCTTAGGCAAACCTATAAAGCCGAAGACTCTGGGGCAAAAACAGTATGTAGATCTTATCAGAGAAAAGATGATAGTTTTCGGTGTAGGCCCTGCAGGAACGGGAAAAACTTATCTTGCTATGGCAATGGCGATACAGGCTTTTAAAGAAGGAAGTATAAACAGAATTATCCTTACCAGGCCTGCAATAGAAGCCGGAGAAAAACTGGGATTTTTGCCGGGAGACTTGCAAAGTAAAATAGACCCTTATTTAAGACCTCTATATGATGCGTTGTATCAGATAATGGGTGCCGACAGTTTCCTGCATAATCAGGAAAAGGGATTGATTGAAGTCGCTCCTCTTGCATATATGAGAGGTAGAACTCTTGATAATGCATTCATAATTCTTGATGAGGCGCAAAACACCACACCTGCACAGATGAAGATGTTTTTAACAAGAATCGGTTTCGGTTCAAAGGTGATAGTGACCGGAGACCAAAGTCAGAAGGACCTTCCTCAGGGACAGACTTCGGGTCTTGACAGTGCACTTAAGATTTTAAAAAATATAGATGATATAGGTATATGTATGCTTACCAATAAGGATGTGGTACGACATCCTTTGGTTCAAAAAATTGTGGAAGCCTATGATATATATGAAAAGAAAAATATATCAAAGGATGATAAAAAGAGATTTAGAAAATAAATACAGCCTTTTGGCAGATTTTATAACGGCGAGGGAGTATGACTATAGAAATAAGCTATGAGTCTAAAACGAATCTTGAAATACCATATGAAGAAATAATCAATAAAATGGTAGTTGCATCACTTGATTTTGAAGATTGTCCTTATGAGGCGGAAGTTTCGGTGACAATTGTGGATGATGAGGAAATAAGAAGGATAAATAATGAGTACAGAGGCATTGACAGGGCTACAGATGTGCTTTCATTTCCTTTTAATGAGTTTTCCGCCCCCGGAAATTTTGATGATATTGAAGAAAATATAGATGCATTTAATCCGGAAACCGGAGAATTGCTTCTTGGAGATATTATACTTTCTACAGAGCATATACTGGAACAGGCTAAGGAATATGGGCACAGCAAAACCAGAGAGTTGGCTTTTTTGGTGGTACATTCCATGCTTCATCTGATGGGATATGACCATATGGAAGATGATGAAAGAATTGTTATGGAAGAAAAACAAAGAAAAATTTTAGAGCTTGAGGGGATTAGCAGATAATGCCGGTAAAAACAACAAAGAAAGAATCTAATAATTTTTTGGTGCAGGGAGCCATATTGGCTGTTGCAGGAATTTTGGTCAGACTTATAGGACTTGCCTACAGAGTACCTCTTCTTAGAATAATAGGAAGTAAGGGTATGGGATATTATTCCACCGCATATAATTTGTATGCGATTATTCTTTTGCTTTCTTCATATTCATTGCCGCTTGCCGTAAGTAAGATGGTTTCTTCAAGAATTGCAAAGAATGAATACAAAAATGCAAATAAAATACTCAGGGCAGCCCTTATATATGCAACGATAGTGGGAGGCCTTGGTTTTGTTATAGTTTTTTTCGGAGCAAACTTTTTTGCAAGCAATCTGTATCAGATGCCTTTGGCAAAGTATGCTCTGCAAAGCCTGGCACCTACCATATGGATTATGGCATATCTTGGAGTGCTTCGAGGATACTTCCAAGGTCATTCTACAATGGTACCTACGGCTCTTTCTCAAATCTTTGAGCAGATAGTAAATGCTGCTGTATCAGTGGGTGCGGCTTATTATTTGTGTGAGGCGGCATTAAAACAGGCAAAGGGTGAGGATGTAAAGGCGGCTTACGGTGCAGCCGGAGGTACAATAGGTACCGGTGCAGGTACAGTTATAGCCTTGTTTGTAATGCTTGCATTCTTTTTTGTGACTGCGAATGTAAGAAGAAAGAATATCTTAAATGATAAAACACTAAGAAAAGAAAGCTTTTCTACAATTACAAGAGTGTTGATACTTACAGTAATACCTGTAATAGCGTCTACAGCTATTTATAATATAAACTCTGTGCTTGACGGAATGGTGTTCGGACAGAGTATGAAAGCTTTGGGACTTGAAGAAGAGACATCAAGACTTTACGGAATATACACAGGTGGATATCTTGTACTTGTAAATGTTCCGGTTGCTATAGCAAATGCTATGTCTTCATCCCTTATACCGACTATTTCAAGAAGTTTTAGTAAAGGTGAGAGAAGTGATGTAAACTCAAAGATATCAATGGTTATCAGATTTGCCACTATTGTAAGTTTTCCATGTGCAATAGGGCTTGCGGTTATTTCAATGCCTGTAATGGGAATACTTTTTAATTCTGCGGAAGATGCCATGTTGGCTGCATACTTGATGATTCTCGGATCGGGAGTTGTTGTATTGTACTCTGTTTCTACAGTTACAAATGCTGTACTTCAGGGAACCAGCCTTATAAATAAGCCGGTTAAAAATGCTTTTATATCACTGATAATACATTTTATTATACTGTATATATTATTATTTACATTTAAATCAAATGTAATCGGATTGGTATTCGGAAATATGGTATTTGCTCTTTCGATGTGTATTTTGAATGCCGGAAGTATAAGAAGAAATCTATCCTATAAACAGGAACTTATAAAGACTTATCTTATGCCTTTTATTTGTGCAGGTCTTATGGGAATAGTTGTTTATATAGTATATACTTTTATTCTAAGATTCAGCAGCAGCAGGGTTATACTTACATTAATACCTATTATGGTTGGAGCACCTGTTTATGCAATACTTTTGATCGGTACAAGAACTATATCAAAGAATGAGATATTGCAGATGCCAAAGGGCAGAAAATTAGTAAATATTTTACAGAAAGTCAGGCTTTTGAAATGAAAGTTGGGATTGTAGGCGGTGGAGCAGCAGGTATTATGTCTGCTCTATTTGCGTGTAATGGAAAGGATGAAGTTACTGTCATTGAGCACAATGACAAGCTTCTAAAGAAGATACTTTCTACCGGAAACGGAAAATGTAATTTTACAAATACAAAATTAGAGCCTTCAAATTATCACTATAATGAAAGAGCAATAAAGTTTATAGAAAGATTTAACCAATTTGATACTATAAAGTTTTTTAACAGTATAGGGGTAATAGAGTATATAAGAGACGGATATACATATCCAAACTCGGAGCAGGCGGCTTCTATCAGAAATGCACTTTTAATGGAGCTTGAAAGATATGATGTGAATATACTTTTAAATACCTATGTAACAGATATATATAAGAATGATGATTTATTTACGCTTTGTATCTGCAACGCAAATAATAAAAGCAAATCAAAGCTTTATTTTGACAAGATTATTATAGCTACAGGTTTAAAAGCAGCACCCAAACTTGGAAGTGACGGATCTTTTTTTCCTGTTTTAAAAAAGCTTGATATAAAATATAAGTCTGTTTTACCTGCACTTTGCGGTATCAGCTTAGATAATAAAAATTTCTTTAAAATGACATCAGGTGTCAGGGCAAAGGGGAAAAATATCGGTAGCTGTTAAGGATGAGGAACTTGCAAGTGACTTTTGGAGAATTGCAGTTTAGTGATACAGGTATATCGGGGATACCTACATTTCAAGTAAGCAGGTATGTAAGTATTGCTCTTGATAAAAAAGAAAGTGTTAAAGTTTCGCTTGATATGTTTTCACATCTTGGAAATATAGAAAATATATTAAATGAGAGAAGGAAAATACCTTCATTTATTACAATGGAGGATATAGGAAACGGACTCATAAACTCTAAGCTTTGGCTTGGAATAATTGGTTTGGCAGATATCAGGGCTGATCTAAAAATAAAAAAATGTGATAATAAGAGTTTTGATAGACTAATTGCTATTTGTAAAGAGATGAAATTTGATGTTAAAGGCACCGGAGATTTTGACAAGGCGCAAGTTTGTACAGGTGGTATTGCCTTGGATGATGTTGATGATAATCTGATGTATAGGGATATTAAGAGCATGTACTTTGCAGGTGAAATACTTGATGTTGACGGGATTTGCGGAGGCTACAATTTGCAGTGGGCATGGACATCCGGATATATAGCCGGTGCCGGAAGATAAGGAAGAAAAAATGTTACATATAAATTCTTTACAGCTGAATGTACATCATGATGAAAATGATTTAAAGAAAAAACTTGCCAAGACTATCGGTTGTAATATAGATGAGATAGAAGAATATGAAATAAGGAAAAGATCAATAGATGCCAGAAAAAAGCCTGAGATCTCATATTCTTATTCCATAGATGTCAGTCTTTTAAATGAGGCTAAATATTTAAAGAAAAATAAAGCTTTGAGCATTGCAAAGCCGGTTGTTTATGCTTATGAAGATGTAGAAAAGCATGAAATTTCGGAAGAGAGTAAAAGACCTGTGGTGGTGGGATTTGGTCCTGCGGGTATATTTGCAGCACTTTTACTTGCAAGGTATGGCTTAAAGCCTATAGTAATAGAGAGAGGTGGCTGTGTTGAAGACAGAACCTTGAGCGTAAATAAATTTTGGAGCGAAGGAAAGCTTGACACCGAGTCCAATGTTTCTTTTGGAGAAGGAGGAGCAGGTACATTCTCGGACGGAAAGTTAAATACCTTGGTAAAAGATACTTTCGGTAGAAACAAATTTGTGCTAAGTACTTTGGTGGAATACGGAGCACCAAAGGAGATTTTGTATGATAATAAGCCGCATATAGGTACAGATCTTTTAACAGGCATAGTAAGAAAGATAAGAGAAGAAATAAAGGAACTTGGTGGAGAGGTAAGATTTGATACCAAACTTATAAATATAGAAAATATAAAAGATAATAAAAAGAAGATAGAAGTAGTAAACAAAAAGAGATTGCAAACATGAAATAATCGAATGTGAAAAATATAATACTCGCACTTGGACATAGTGCCAGAGATACCTTTAAAGCTTTTAAAGGAAATGGGAGTTTATATGGAACCGAAGTCATTTGCACTTGGTATAAGAGTTTCTCATTCACAACATTTGATAGATGTTTCACAGTTTGGCGAAAAAAAGAAGCGAGGTTCTTATCGCCTGCACCTTATAAACTTACGTTTAAGTCAAGCTTTGACAGGGGTGTGTATTCATTTTGTATGTGTCCCGGCGGATATATAGTAAATGCTTCTACGGAAGACGGAAGAATTGCCATAAACGGTATGAGCTATCATAAGAGAGATTCGGGAGAGGCAAATTCCGCTATTATTGTAAGTGTATCTGAAGAAGATTTTGATAAATACTCCGATCCTAAAGATCCGCTAAAAGGTGTAGAGTTTCAAAGAAGACTCGAAGAAGAGACCTTTCATATGGGCAATGGAAGAGTACCTGTACAAAGACTGGTTGATTTCCTTGAAGGAAGAGAAAGTAGCGGATTTGACAATACAAATCTGAGATAAAGGGAAGTACTACTATTGCCAGAGTGGATAAGCTCTTCCCAAAAGAGATATATGAGAGCATGAAAGAGGCATTTTTAGACTTTAATCGTAAGATAAAAGGATTTATAAATGAAGATGCCTATGTAGCAGCTATAGAGTCAAGGACATCATCACCTGTAAGAATAAGCAGAGACGAGTCTTTACAAGCAAATATTTCCGGCATATATCCATGTGGTGAGGGTGCCGGATATGCAGGCGGCATAATGAGTGCTGCCATGGACGGATTAAAGGTTGCAGAAAGAATTATTGAAAAGTATAAGGAGGAGTATGGATATTAGACAAAAGGTAAGAGATGCAAAAAGAATTGTAATAAAAATCGGTTCTTCAAGTATCACTCACGCCCAAACTGGTGAGCTTCATCTTTCAAAAATAGAAAAACTTATAAGACAGATAGCAGATCTTAGAGGAGCAGGAAAGGAAGTTGTATTGGTTTCATCAGGTGCTATTGCAACAGGAAGACATTCTCTCGGTATAAATGAAAAGCCTTCCACACTTTCACAAAAGCAGGCTCTTGCGGCGGTAGGACAGGCCAGACTTATTATGGAGTACAGAAAGCTTTTTTCTGAATATAATCTTAGAATAGCACAGATTTTGATGACAAAATCAACAATAACGGAGGATACCTATCGTGATAATGCCAAGGCTACTTTTACACAACTTTTGGCATATGGTGCAGTGCCTATAGTAAATGAAAATGATACCATATCTACATATGAGATTCAGTTTGGTGATAATGACAGATTGTCTGCTCTTGTAAGTGCGCTTGTGGAGGCGGATCTTCTTATACTATTATCTGATATTGACGGACTTTATACCGACGATCCTAATACAAATAAGGATGCGGAGTTTATAAGCTTTGTAGAGGATGTAGACAAATATATGGATATGGGAAAAGCTACATCAAAGTCCGGTCTTGGAACAGGTGGAATGTATACAAAACTTTTGGCGGCACAGATTGCAACCAATTCAGGCTGTGATATGGTAATTGCAAGTGCGGAGGATATGAGTATAATAGAAAATATTGCAAATGGTGAGGAAATAGGGACATATTTCCCGGCAAAGAGCAATAAGGATTTTGATTGGTTAAATTGTTTGGAATAGTAGGTGAAAAAATGGATAATACAAAGATTGACAGAATTAATGAATTAGCTCATAAGCAAAAGAGCGTAGGACTTACAGAGGAAGAAAAGATAGAGCAGGCGGCACTTAGAAAAGAATATATTGAATCAATAAGGGAAAGTTTAAGAGCAAATCTTAATAATATTTCCATAGAAGAGGCTGACGGCAGTATAACAGACCTTGGTGAGAAGTTTGGAAAGAAGAATGAATAAGACAGGGCTTAGAAAGTACTTGTTGGAAAAGAGAAATTCACTGTCAAGAGAAGAGGTTTTATCTGCAAGTGAGAGTATAATAAGAAAAATAGATGCTTTTAATAAAGAAAAATAAAAGTATGTTAATTCTGGGATTTATGCCGCTTTGGAAATGAGATAGATCTAAGACCTTTATATGAAAAGATACTTGCCGGATATTATAAGGATGAGTTTGATATTGATATTATATTGGGCTTACCGAGAGTATGCGGTAAGGAAATGAAATTTTTTAAGATAAGCTCAATTAAAAATCTTGAAAAATCAAAGTTTGGCATTATGGAGCCGGAGATTAACAGTGAAGAAATCATTGCAAAAGATGCGCATGTTTTTGTACCGCTTATAGGACTTGACAAGAATAAGAAAAGACTTGGATTTGGCGGTGGATTTTACGACAGATATTTTGGAAAGCATAGAGAGAATACTTTGTACGGGCTCGCATATGATTTTCAAGTAGATGTTGATTTTGATGTGAATGAGTATGATATTGCAATGGACCATATTTTTATAGCAAAATATTAGAAAGAGGATTATGGAGAATTTAATACCTAATGAAGAACTGTTAAGACAGGAATATTTCATGTCTGAGGTTAATGATATAATACATGCAAAGGCAATGGAAAGGGGAGTATATCCAACTTATAAGGTGGTGACCTTCGGTTGTCAAATGAATGCGAGAGATTCCGAGAAACTTTCAGGAATTCTAACAGGCATTGGATATATGGAAGCTGAGAATGAGGAGGATGCAGACCTTGTACTTTTTAATACCTGCACTGTAAGAGAGAATGCAAACGACAGACTCTATGGTAGAGTGGGACAGCTCAAAAAAAGCAAAGAAAAAAATCCGGATATGATAATCGGTATCTGCGGATGTATGATGCAGGAAGCGGAAGAGGTTGAAAAGATCAAAAAATCTTACAGACATGTAGATCTTGTTTTTGGAACACACAATATATATAAACTTGCTGAGATACTTTTTGAGCATCTTACAACTAAAAAGCAGGTTGTAAATGTTATGGAAAGTGCCGAGATGATTGTTGAGAAGCTTCCGAATAAGAGAGAGTTTGCCTTCAAATCGGGTGTGAATATCACATTTGGTTGTAATAATTTTTGTAGTTATTGTATAGTGCCATATGTAAGAGGTAGAGAAAGATCAAGAAAGCCTGAGGAGATAATAGATGAGATCAAGAGCCTTGTAGCTGACGGCGTAAAAGAAATCATGCTTCTTGGACAAAATGTAAACTCATATGGCAGAGGACTGGGAGAAGAGATAAGCTTTGCGACTCTCTTAGACAGGATCGCTCAGATCGAAGGTTTGGAGCGACTAAGATTTATGACACCTCATCCCAAGGATCTTTCTGATGAAGTCATAGAGGTGATGAAAAGGAATAAAAAGATATGCAAGCATTTACATCTGCCACTGCAGTCGGGAAGCTCTGATATTCTTAAAAAAATGAATCGAGTATATACTAAAGAGGGTTATCTTGACTTGGTAAGAAGAATAAAGGCGGCTATTCCGGATATTTCACTTACAACAGATATTATAGTGGGATTCCCTGGAGAAACTGAGGAAGATTTCCTTGATACTTTGGATGTGGTAAAAGAGGTTAGATATGACTCTGCATTTACATTTATTTATTCAAAGCGTTCAGGAACACCTGCTGCAAAGATGGAGGATCAGATAGATCCTAAGGTTATAAAGGACAGATTTGACAGACTTTTAAAAACCGTACAAGATATTGCGGCATGGAAAAATACAAAAGAAAAAAATGAAGGAAAAATGTATGCCTGTTTTTGGTAGAGGGCAATAATGATCATCTGGATGGCTATCTTAGCGGAAAGCTTGAGAATAACTTAACGGTACATTTCAAAGGTCAAGAAAGACTTATAGGTGAAATAGTGGATGTTATCTTGGATGAAGCAAAAGGCTTTTTACTATATGGGACATATAAAGACAAGTGAGGCATAAATGGCACTATCTCCTATGATGTCAAAAATATCTGGAGACTAAGAAAGAGTATCCGGATTGTATACTTTTTTATCGTCTGGGCGATTTTTTTATGAAATGTTTTTTTGAGGATGCTACTGAAGTGGCAAGGGAGCTTGAACTTACCCTTACAGGTAAGGATTGTGGACTTGAAGAGAGAGCACCTATGTGTGGTGTGCCATATCATGCTCGCTGAAACTTATATAAACAGACTTGTACAAAAACGGTCATAAGGTTGCTATTGCGGAGCAGATGGAAGATCCTAAAGCTTGCAAAAGGGACTTGTAAAAAAAGGGAAGTTGTTAGAATTGTTACTCCGGGTACTATCACAAGTACCGGAGTATTAGCTGATGATAAAAAAATAATTATATTATTTCCATATTCTATATTGATGAGAGATTCGGGCTTGCAATATGTGATATTTCAACCGGAGATTTCTTTGTTACAGAGCTGGTTTCTATAAGAGAACTCTTTGATGAGATACAAAAATACCAACCCACAGAAATTATATGCAATCATGCATTTTGAGATCAGCGGTATTTCACTTGAGGAACTAAAGAAAAAAATATAATATTACAATAACATCACTTGATAATACATATTTCAGTGAGAAGAACAGTATAGATATATTAAAGAGACATTTTGCGGTTTCAAGTATTGAAGCATTGGGACTTTCAGAGTTTTTGGATGCGACCATCTCATCAGGAGCAATGCTTAGATATCTCTATGAGATGCAAAAGAGCTCCTGTGCACAGATAGTGGGAATAAGTGCATATAAAAACGGAGACTATATGATAGTGGATACCAGCTCAAGAAGAAATCTTGAGCTGGTGGAAACTATGAGAGAGAAAAAGAAAAACGGCTCACTCTTAGGTGTACTTGATAAGACAAATACAGCTATGGGTGCCAGAATGCTTAGAGGTTTTTTGGAGCGTACGCTTGTAAATAAAGAAAGAATAATAAACAGGCAGGAAGCCGTGGCGGAACTCTTTGACAGATATATTGACAGGGAAGAGCTTAGAGAATATTTAAATCCGATTTATGATCTGGAGAGACTGATGTCAAGAGTTGTAACAAAGAATGCCAATACCAGAGATCTTCTATCACTATCTGCTTCTTTGAAGATGATAAGTCCGATAAAAGAGGCTTTAAAAACTTTTGAGTCTGAAGAGATCAAAAAGACAAATAATAATCTCGACAGGCTTCACGATATAATCGACATAATAGATAGGGCTATAAATGAAGACAGTCCACTTTCACTAAAAGAAGGCAATATTATAAATACCGGATATAATAGTGAGATAGATAAGCTTAGGCAGGCAAAAACTGAGGGTAAGAATTGGCTGGCTTCTTTGGAATCTGAAGAAAAAGAGAAAACAGGAATAAAGAATCTTAAAGTAAAGTTCAACAAGGTATTTGGATATTATTTTGAGGTGACCAATTCGTTCAAAGATATGGTGCCGGATTATTTTATAAGAAAGCAGACTCTTACCAATGCAGAAAGATATACCACAGATAAGCTTAAAGATTTGGAAAATATAATACTTGGGGCTGAGGATAAGTTAAACAGTCTGGAGTATGAAGTCTTTGTTGAAATCAGAGATGAGATTGCAAAGAATGTAAACAGAATACAATCAAGTGCCAAGGCGGTTGCTTATATAGATGCATTATGTTCATTGGCTACGGTGGCTTATAACAATAACTATGTAAAACCTGAAATAAATACTTCAGGTGTTATTGACATAGGGATGGCAGGCATCCGGTAGTTGAGACAATGCTAAATGATGATTCGTTTATTGCAAATGATACCTATCTTGATCAGAATAAGAAAAGGATGTCTATTATTACCGGACCTAATATGGCAGGTAAATCAACTTATATGAGACAGACAGCTCTTATTTGTATGATGGCTCAAATAGGAAGTTTTGTACCTGCAAAGCAGGCAAATTTATGTGTTTGTGACAGAATATTTACCAGAGTGGGAGCTTCGGATGACCTTGCAAGCGGTCAGTCTACTTTTATGGTGGAGATGACTGAGGTTGCAAATATCCTTAGAAATGCCACCAGAAATTCTTTGGTTATTTTGGATGAGATAGGAAGAGGTACATCTACTTTTGACGGTCTTGCTATTGCATGGGCAGTGGTAGAGCATATTTCAAATATAAAACTGATAGGTGCAAAGACACTTTTTGCAACACATTATCATGAGCTTTCAGAACTTGAAGGTACTCTTCCGGGTGTAAATAATTACTGTATTTCAGTAAAGGAAAACGGTGATAATATAGTATTTCTTAGAAAAATAATAACAGGCGGTGCAGATAAGAGTTATGGTATACAGGTAGCAAAACTTGCAGGTGTACCCGATAGTGTAACAAACAGAGCAAAGGAGCTTATAGAGGAGCTTTCAAGCGCTGATATTGCGACCAGAGCCAGAGAGATTGCAGAGGCTACACCGGCAGTTTCAAAGAGAAAACCTGTAAAGAAGATGAGTGAAGTGGAGGCGGGACAGCTTTCACTATTTGATGCGATAAATAATGATACGATTATTAAGGAAATTTCAGAAATCGATATTACTTCAATGACTCCTATGGATGCTTTGAATACATTGTATGCTTTACAGAATAAGATAAAGAACAGGATATAAGTTTATGATTAATATACTGGATAAGGGGACTATTGATAAGATTGCGGCAGGTGAGGTGGTTGAGAGACCTGCATCAATAGTAAAGGAGCTTTTGGAAAATTCAATAGATGCGGGAAGTTCTTCCATTACAGTAGAGATAAAAAATGGTGGAATTGACCTGATAAGAATAACGGATAATGGCTGCGGTATTGATTCAAAAGAAGTAAAAACAGCCTTTTTAAGGCATGCCACTTCAAAAATAGTCAGTGATAAAGATCTTATCTCTATAAAGAGTCTGGGATTTCGCGGCGAAGCACTTTCAAGTATTGCTGCGGTTTCAAGATGTGAGATAATCACAAAGACAAGAGATGAACTTACCGGTGTTCGCTACTATATGGAAGGTGGTGTAGAGGTTGAATTTGAAGAAATAGGAGCACCGGACGGAACCAGTATAATTATCAGAGATATTTTTTATAATACTCCTGCCAGAAGAAAATTCTTAAAAACCGCTTCTACGGAGGGAGCACATATAAGTGAGCTTGTAGAGAAGATGGCTATGTCAAATACGGACATTGCCTTTAAGTTTATATCAAATAATCAGGTGAAGCTACAGACAAACGGAAACGGAAATCTGAAGGATATAATATATCAGCTTTATGGAAAGGAGATTTCCAAGGCCTTATGTGCGGTTGATTATGAAAAAGACGGGGTAAAGATAAAAGGTGTTATTGCAAGACCTGAAGTTACAAGAAGTTCCAGAAGTCTTGAAAATATCTTTGTAAACGGCAGATATATAAAGGACAATATTATTTCAAAGGCTATTGAAGACGGTTTCGGCGACAGACTTATGCAACATCAGTATCCTTTTTGTGCGCTCAGCTTCTATTTGGAAGGTGTGGATGTAAATGTTCATCCAAGAAAGATGGAAGTGAGATTCTCTGACGGAAATCATATCTACAACTGTACAAAAGAGGCTGTGGAGGAGATTTTTAAATTACAGAGCAGTATCAGAGAGGTACCTGTGGGTAAAGACACTGCCAATGAAAAGAAGGTGTTTATTAATACACCTGAGCCTTTTGAAAACAGAAGAAGAGATATTGACTTTAATAAATCCGCTAAAAGTGATGAGATACAGTGGACTATACCCAAGGAGACAAACTACAATCCGCAAAATGACTACGCACTTTTAAAAGATGATGTTTCAAATAATTCTTCTGATAATGCTGCAGGATATTATAGAGATTTTGAGTATGCTAGCTGAGAGCAAACGATGGGATGTGTCAAAAAGATTCTATCAAATGCTGAGGCAGATACTTTAAGTGCAAGACAATCTGCATCACAGCTTTCATTTTTTGATACGGAAGCAAAAAAGTATATAAAGGTAATAGGACAAGTTTTTGATACATACTGGATAATTCAACTGGAAAATGAGATGTATATAATTGACCAGCATGCGGCACATGAAAAGGTAATGTATGAAAGACTTTTAAAGGAAAGTAAGGACAATAAGATTTCCGCTCAGATGATAAATCCGCCTATTATAGTTACCTTAACCGATTTGGAGCAGGATGTTTTAATTAAGCATATGGATGAGTTTAGGGCGGCAGGATTTGATATAGAGGAATTTGGAGGAAAAGAATATAAGATAAATGCAATTCCTAATATTTTTCCTTCAATACCGAAGGCGGAGCTTTTTAATGAAATGCTTGCAGACAGCACAAATTATGATATTATATCTCCGTCAGAGCTTATTTTGGCAAAGACGGCATCTATGGCTTGCAAGGCGGCTATAAAGGGAAATATGAGAATATCCCTGATGGAGGCAAATGACCTTTTTGATGAGTTGCTGTCACTGGATAATCCATACAATTGTCCACATGGAAGACCTACTATAATAAAAATGAGCAAGCAGGAAATTGAAAAGAAATTTAAAAGGATAGTATGACAAAGAATAAATTGATTATTCTTGCGGGACCTACCGCATCGGGTAAAACCTCAGTATCCATTGATTTGGCTAAAAGACTTGGGGGAGAGATAATAAGTGCGGACTCCATGCAAGTATATAAATATATGGATGTGGGCACTGCAAAAATATCGGTAGAAGAGATGCAGGGTGTAAAACATCATTTGATAGATGTGCTGAATCCAAAGGAAGATTTCAATATCGTAAAGTTTCAAAACATGGTAAAATGTTCTATAGAGGAAATAGTAAAGAACGGACATATACCTATATTGGTTGGAGGAACAGGTTTCTATATACAATCTGTTATTTATGATATTGATTTTAATAATGAGGATGATAACAGTTCTGTAAGAAAAAAGCTTGAAGAAGAATATGATGCTTTCGGTGCGGATTTTATGCATGAGAAACTGAAAAAAATTGACATTGTTTCAGCACAAACCATACATAAAAATAATAAGAAGAGAATAATTCGTGCAATAGAGTACTTTTTGATAAATAATGAGCCTATCTCATCACATAATGAAGTCCAAAGAGAGAAAAAATCACCATATGATTACAGATTCTTTGTACTGAATCCTCCAAGAGATATCCTATATGAAAGAATAAATAAAAAGAGTGGATATTATGGTGGAAAACGGACTCGTTGATGAAGTTAAGAAGCTTAGAGAAATGGGACTCTCAACGGCGAATATTTCCATGCAGGGGATAGGGTATAAAGAGATAATTGAGTATCTGGACGGAGAGGTTTCTTTGGAAACCGCTATAGAGAATATTAAGCAAAATACAAGGCATATGGCAAAAAGGCAGGTAACCTGGTTTAAGAGAGAAAAGGATGTAATTTATGTGGATCCTTTCTCATTTGAGAGCAATGACAAAATAGTTGATTATATGATTGAGAAAATTAATACGGAAAGAATAGATAATGAGTGATTTAAATAATATTTATGCGGAATTCGGTATTTCAAAAAAAGTTATAGACTTGTCTGAAAAAGTATTGGCATCTTTGGAGGAAAGATTTCTTGAGATAGATAAGAATGCCGAGTTTAATCAGATGAAAGTGCTTGCAGAATGCAAAAAAACATAAGGTAAGCGATATACATTTTTGCAGCAACTACCGGATATGGATACAATGATTTGGGAAGAGATGTGTTGGAGGATGTATATGCTACAGCATTTAAAGCGGAGGCTGCACTTGTAAGACCGCAATTGGTAAGCGGCACACATGCACTTCATATAGCACTTTCAGGGAATTTAAGACCCGGTGATGAACTTTTATCACCTGTAGGAAAGCCTTATGATACTTTGGAAGAGGTTATCGGTATAAGAGATTCAAGAGGATCTTTAAAAGAGTATGGTGTTAAATATTCACAGGTTGACTTACTTTCAGACGGTTCTTTTGACTTTGAAGGAATAAGAAAAGCTATAAATGAAAAAACAAAGCTTGTTACAATACAAAGATCAAAGGGCTATGCTACAAGAAAAACATTGTCTGTGGAGAAGATAGGTGAGCTTATAAAGTTTGTAAAAATCAATAGATCCTAAGATCATATGTATGGTGGATAACTGCTATGGTGAGTTTGTAGAGAGAATAGAGCCTATTGAAGTAGGTTCTGATATGATAGTGGGTTCTCTTATAAAAAACCCGGGAGGCGGACTGGCTCCTATAGGTGGCTACATTGTCGGAACTAAGGAATGTGTGGACAATGCTTCATATAGACTTTCGGCACCGGGACTTGGAAAAGAAATAGGAGCAAGTCTTGGGATGAATACAAGTATGTTTCAGGGTTTTTTTCCTTTCTCCTACAGTAGTTGCGGGAGCGTTAAAGGGTGCTATATTTGCGGCAAATCTTTATGAGAGTCTTGGATTTGACTGTCATCCGAATGCTACCGAGCCAAGATTTGATATTATTCAGGAAATTACTTTAAGAGATCCGAAAGCCTTATGTGCTTTCTGTGAGGGCATACAGGCGGCGGCTCCTGTAGATTCATATGTAAAGCCCGAACCTTGGGCGATGCCGGGATATGACAGTGATGTGATAATGGCGGCAGGAGCTTTTGTTGGCGGTTCTTCAATAGAGCTTAGTGCGGACGGACCGATGAAAGAGCCGTATTCGGTGTTTTTCCAGGGAGGACTTACCTGGTATCATGCAAAACTTGGAATAATGCTGTCACTGCAGAAGATATATGATGCAGGACTGCTTTAGAACTTTACAAAATATTAATTAATTACTTTTATATTTTGTGATAAAATAAAATTACCTTTCATGCTTGGAGAGCGGAAAGGGATTTATGGGGAAAATAAAGGAATTACCACTTGAACAAAGACCATATGACAGAGCGCTGGAGTATGGAGTGGAATCGCTTACAGATGTTGAACTTTTGGCTGTGCTTCTTAGAAGCGGTACAAAGGATGTCAATGTTGTAAATCTTGCATACAATATTCTTGAGGGTAATGGTGAAGGATTTGGAATACATAGTATTTTTCACCATAATATTGATAAATTGATGGCCATCAAGGGTGTGGGCAAGGTTAAGGCCGTACAGATACTTGCGCTTGGAGAGTTTTGCAAAAGAGCTTGGGAGAGAAAAAACACAAGAAAGAGCATTTCTTTTTCTTCTCCTGACTTGGTTGCAAATTATTATAAGGAGAGTATCAGACACTTGGAAGTTGAGGAACTTAGAATTATTTTCCTTGACACAAGGCAGAGACCCATTTCCGATATGGTGATTTCAGTTGGAACTGTGAATGCTTCTTTGGTTTCTGTCAGAGAGATCTTGATAGAAAGCTTAAAGCATTTGGCGGTAAATGTTATTTTACTGCACAATCATCCAAGTGGTGATCCGTCGCCGAGTAAGGCGGACATAGATATAACAAAGGATATTAATAAAGCGCTTGATAGTATAGGAATAGAACTTATAGACCATATAGTCATAGGTGACAACTGCTATTACAGCTTTAAGGAACAGGGGATTATTTAATGGATTCTAGAAACCGACTTGTACTGATAATTTTAAGTATAATTAGTATCATTCTTATAGGAATAACTTCATTCAATGATTCTATTATTTCGCCTTTAAGACAGGCGGTAGGAATTGTATTATTGCCGGTTCAATCCGGAGTAAATACTGCCGGTAGGGCGATATATGACAATATAGAAGAGCAAAGAAAGTTGCATGACGCAATCAATGAAAATACCTTGCTCAATAAAAAAATTGATGAGCTAACGGAGGAAAACACGAAGTTGATGGCGGATAACGGGGAACTTGCAAGACTCAGAGAATTGTATAAGCTTGATGAAAGTTATTCGGACTACGAGAAGGTTGGCGCCAGAGTAGTGGCAAAGGACAGTACAAAGTGGTTTTCTACTTTTACTATCGACAAGGGAAGTGATGACGGCATAGCAGTAGACATGAATGTTATAGGCTATGGCGGACTGATTGGAATAGTGACCGATGTAGGGAAAAATTATGCAAATGTCCGTTCAATTATAGATGATATATCAAGAGTAAGTGCAATGTCTCTTAGAACAGGTTCTCTTTGCAGAGTTGACGGTAATCTTGAGCTTTATAATGACGGAAGATTGATTTTAAAAGATGTAAAGTCGGATGCGGATATCTCCGAGGGTGATATGATAGTTACATCAAATGTATCAACCAAGTATTTGCCGAATATTTTAATCGGCTATGCCAGAGATTTAAAGGAAGATTCTTCAAGGCTTACAAAGAGCGGATATATAATACCTATAGTGAATTTTGATACTATATCTGAAGTTCTTGTAATAACCAAAAAGAAGGAAGTGAGTGATTAAATGAGAAGAATAATAGTAAATATAGCTTTTATTATATTTGCATTTGCACTTCAGATATGCATTTTCCCGTTCATACCGTTTTTATATGCCTCGCCGAACTTACTTATAATACTGACATTCACTTATGGATTCAGTCTCGGTGTGGAAGAAGGAATGCTCTACGGTGTGTTATGTGGAGTTTTGATGGACTTGTACTTTGCAGGTCCTTTCGGATTTTTTACTTTATTATTTATATGGATAGGGTATATCAACGGTAAGCTTTCAGCCTTCTTTTATGAGGAATATATAGTTTTACCATTCATAGTGTGTACAATAAGTGAAGTTATGTACAATGTATTTATTTATGTTTTTCAGATTCTTGATAAGAGATAAATTTGAGTTTTTTTATACTATTTGAAAAAAATATTGTAATACCCGAGGTAATAATAACGCTTATATTTACATTGTTATTATACAGGTTTTTTTACTTTGGTACAATAAAAAAACTCAGGATATTGGACAGTAGAGGAATTAATTAGTGATAAGGGATTTTAAAGATTTTTTAGGGGACTTTTTTGAAAAGATAAAATCCTCCAGACTATTTATACTTAGTGTAATATACGCCTTCATGGTATTTATCCTTGGATCTAAACTTTTCACCATGCAAATGGTAAACGGAAAAGAGGCACAGGATAAGTATGTTCAAAAAATAAAGAAAACGGTAGCCACCACAGGTGCAAGAGGAAATATATATGACAGAAACGGCAATCTTTTGGCCTATAATAAACTGTCTTATACGGTAACTATCACAGATGGCGGATACTATAAAAAGGTTAATGACAAAAACAATATGTACTACAGGCTGGTACAGATTTTAAGAAAACATGACGAAAATATCGAGGGAGATTTTTTGGTGGCGGTAGATGAAAACGGTGATTTCTACTATACCACAAAATCCGACACAGCCAGACTGAGATTTATTGCAGATATGTACGGCTTGAAATCATTGGATGAACTTGATGATAAGGCCGGAAAGTATCCTTCAAATATCAGTGCGCAGGAGATGGTTGATAAAAAGCTTAAAACCTACGGACTTGATAAAATGACTGACAGTGAAGGTAATATCTACAATCTGTCCGGTCAGGACAAAATCGATTTGATAAATATAAGATATGAGATGGGCAAAAAACTTTACAGAAGGTATGAGCCTACTATTATATCTACAAATATATCTGAAGAAGCAAAGATTGACATTATGGAAAATACGGCATCTTTAATAGGTGTCGATGTGGAAAATGACACCCTAAGAGTCTACAATGATGCGGTTTATTTTTCAGATATAATCGGATATACCGGAAAAGTTCCGGATGACAAGCTTGATGAACTTTTAAAGGAAAGACCTGATTATACATTAAATGATATTGTAGGAAGAATCGGTATAGAAGAGAGCATGGAGACCACATTACAGGGTACAAAGGGCTCAAAGACTATGATAGTTGATAATGTGGGAAGGATTATAGAGACCATAAGCGAAGTTGAATCAAGTGCCGGAAATGATGTATATCTGACTATTGATAAAAATTTGCAAATAGCTACTTATCGTTTGGTTGAGCAGCAGCTGGCAGGTGTTTTGGCAAGTAAGATTGTAAATGAGGACAATCCGAATACAGATTCAACAGATTCAACACATAGACTTATACCAGTAAAAGATGCTTACTATCAGCTTATAGGAAACAATGTACTTGATACGACTCACTTTGCAAAAGCGGATGCGTCTGCAACGGAGCAAAGTTTGAATGCAAAGCTTACAGCACAAAAGGAAAATATTTTAGTATCAATAAATAACGAGTTGACTTCAAGTACCCCTACGGTAATGGGCGGATTGCCTGAAGATACAAATGCATATTTAAACTATATTCATTCCGCACTTACAAAGAAGAGTATAATAAAGAAGGATAATATAGATACAAAATCCGAGGTTTATCAGGCATGGAAAAATGAGACCACTTCACTTAGAGATTATTTGTTTATAGGAATATCAAGCGGGTATATCGATACTACGATATTCTTTAACGACAGTAATTATTCAAGTGCTGAGGATATATACAGCAAGCTTGTAGAGTATATTCAAGATATGCTTAAGGATGATGCCGATTTTGATAAGCTTGTTTATAAATATTTGATCAGAAACAATGTGGTCACAGGAAGAGAACTTTGTCTGGCGCTTTTCGATCAGGGAATACTTAATATGGATGAAGCCGCATATGCTCAATTGGCTGCCGGAAATGAAGGCTTTGCTTTCCCTTTCTTTATTGATAAGATTTCAAGGATAGAGATAACACCGGCACAGCTTGCGCTTGATCCTTGTTCTGCCGGAGCGGTGGTTACAGATGTAAATACCGGTGAAGTGAGAGCATTGGTATCGTATCCGGGTTATGACAACAACAGATTGGCAAACTCTATGGACGTTACATATTTTAACAAATTGCTGGAGGACGAAAGTTTGCCGCTATATAATAATGCGACCCAAACAAAGAAGGCACCGGGTTCAACATTCAAGCCTATTACAGCAATTGCAGGTCTTGAAGAGCATGTTATAAACGCAACTGACACGGTAGTGTGTACAGGTATTTACGATACTATAAATCCTGCTATAAAATGCTGGATTTATCCGGGAAGTCACGGCCCCGAGTCTGTAGTAAAAGCTATACAGGATTCATGCAATGTATATTTTGCCGAAACGGGACACAGACTTTCTACAGACGGTAACGGTGAGTATTCATCAGAACTTGGTATAGAGAGACTTAAAAAATATGCCACAATGTTCGGACTCGATCATAAATCCGGAGTTGAAATAGTGGAAAATGAACCACAGATTTCAGATATCAACCCTGAACAGTCATCTATCGGTCAGGGTAATCACTCATTTGCAAATATTCAGCTTGCAAGATATGTAGCGACTATTGCAAATCAGGGAACTGTTTTTGAACTGAGTCTTTTGGATAAGGTTTGTGATCAATACGGAAATGTTTTACAGGATTACACCCCTGTTTCAAATTATCATGTGGATATCAGTCAGGATACATGGAATAATGTTCGAGAGGGTATGTACAGGGTTATAAAAGAAGGTTCCGCAAGGAAAGTATTTACAGATCTTAATATTAATATTGCGGGAAAAACAGGTACCGCACAGGAGTCAAAGACTAGAGGAAATCACGCTTTCTTTATCTCTTTTGCACCTTATGAAAGTCCTGAGATAGCTGTTACGGTAAATATCCCTTACGGATATTCCTCTACAAATGCGGCAGTTATCGCTAAGAATATTTATAAATACTATTATAATCAAATTAGTTTGGATTATATATTGAATAATAGTGCACTTGATGTAAGTGATGTAAGAATTGGTGACTGATTTTAGAAGAAAATATGTTAATTTTCAAAAAACACTGGATTTTTTTGCTAAATTCGTGTAGAATTTGGAGAGTAGAGAATGTTAGACGGTTTTAAGCTTAGATATTATCCGTTCAGGCTGTTGGTTTATATTATAGTTTTAAATACTATAGGTGTATTGGTTATTTCCAGTGCTACAGGCGGAGATAAAGGGATGGTGGCCAAGCAGATATTTGGCGTTGTCCTCGGACTTGTACTTGTGGTATTGATATCACTTATACACTACAGAAAATTGATGGAACTGATGTGGATAGTGTATGGAATATGTATTATCTTGCTGCTTGCGGTGTTACTTTTCGGTTATGAGCCGGAGGGGGCAGGAGCGGTGAGATGGATTAAGGTACCGGTTATTGGACAGTTACAGCCTTCTGAGATAGTCAAAATAGGTATGATTTTATTTATTGCCGCTTTTTTGGGTAAACATCAGGAGGATATCGACAGAATTTCATTTTTACTTGTATTTGCCGTAGTTGCTGCTATACCATGTATTTTAATACTGAAAGAGCCTGATTTATCAACTACAATTGTAGTATTTGTTATGATAATAAGTATGCTGTTTATCTCAGGAATCAGCTATAAATGGGTACTTGGCAGTCTTGCATTTTTAATACCATCAGCAGTAATATTTATATTTTTATTACAAAGTAACACAGTTCCCTTTTTAAGGGGATATCAAGCAAATAGAATACTTGGATGGATATATCCGGATAAGTATGCAGACATAAATGTACAGCAGGACAACTCGATTATGGCTATTTCATCAGGTCAGTTGATGGGTAAGGGACTGAATAATAACACTTTTGCTTCGGTTAAGAACGGAAACTTTTTATCCCAGGAGCAGACGGATTTTATATTTGCGGTTATTGGAGAGGAACTGGGATTTGTAGGCAGTATGGTGGTAATAGCGCTTTTTGCGCTTATAGTTGTTGAATGTTTTCACCTTGCTTCTAAAGCAAAAGATTTAGAAGGTAAGTTGGTTTGTGTAGGCTTTGCCGCATTGGTCGGATTTCAGAGCTTCACAAATATATCGGTTGCAACAGGACTTTTTCCTAATACCGGATTGCCGCTTCCATTTATAAGTTATGGAGTGAGCTCGCTTTTAAGCTTATTTTTAGGTGTAGGACTGGTTGCAAGTGTGGCTGTAAGACAGGGTAAGAACTAATATTTGGAGGTAAAGATGAATATAGGTTTGATCGCACATGATGCTAAGAAGAAGCTCATGCAGAATTTTTGTATTGCATATAGAGGTATTTTATCAAAACATAATTTATCAGCGACAGGAACCACAGGAAGATTGGTGGAAGAAGTTACCAATCTTAATATACATAGATATTTGGCAGGGCATCTTGGAGGCGAACAGCAGCTTGGTGCTCAGATAGAAAATAATGATATAGATCTGGTAATCTTCTTAAGAGATCCCCTCACAAAGAAGAGCCATGAACCGGATGCCGATAAGGTTATGAGACTTTGTGATACACATAATATACCTTTGGCAACAAATCTTGCTACAGCAGAGCTTCTTATAATGGCACTTGACAGAGGTGACTTTGAGTTTAGAGAGGCATATAGATAGTCTGATGGCGGATTATACTAAAAGAGGGAAAAAGCCGGTAAATAAAATATACTTAATTATTCCCGTTATTATACTGACAGCACTTTTCCTGGGAGGAGTATACTATTCTCAGTTTATGATGACCGAGTACGACTTCTCCGGAAGGCTTTCAAGTCTTGATATTGACACAAAAATTTCACCGCTTGCAGCAAATCTTGCATTGCCTGTTGAGGACAATGTTGACGTAGATGATATTTCTTCGGAAAGTGTCATATTGGCAGGGGGTGATGGAAGCCTTTTGGCATCGAAAGACGCTACAAAGCAGATGTATCCTGCAAGTACAACCAAAGTAATGACCGCATTGTTGGCACTCAAATACGGAAATCTTTCAGATGAGGTAACTGTGACCGACGACAGTGTTATAACCGAGGCTGGAGCAAGTCTGGCAGGAATCAAACCCGGAGATAAGTTGACACTTGATCAACTTCTATACGGACTTATGTTGCCTTCGGGAAATGATGCGGCAAATGCCATCGCCGTACATATCGGAGGCAGTGTAGATAATTTTGTAAAGATGATGAATGATGAGGCAAAGAGAATTGGAGCTGTGGATACCAATTTCGTTAATCCCAGCGGCCTTTCCGACAGCAATCATTATACAACGGCATATGATCTTTATTTAATATTTAATGAAGCTATGAAAGACAGCAGATTTATGAATTACGCGGGAGCCCCGTCTTATAATGTATCATATACGGCAGCTGACGGAAGTCAGGTTACAAAAAGTTGGAAAAACGGAAACAGATATATAACAGGTCAAGCGGCCGCACCGAGAGGTATAGTGGTTGATGCCGGAAAAACCGGAACCACCCTGGCGGCAGGTAGTTGTCTTGTGATTTGCAGTGAGAATGCTGAGGGAAAAAGATATATTTCTGTTGTATTGAAGTCTAAGAACAGAGCGGACTTGTACGACAATATGTCTAAACTTCTTTCAAAAATCAATAAATAGCATTGCACTATTCCTATTAATATTTTATAATATCATTATATTATTTTATATTTGATAACAGTAAGTTTAAGGAGGACGTTACCATGGTTTCTATTATTGCAGGAGAGAAGGGTAAGGGAAAAACAAAGATTTTACTTGAAAGAGCCAATGAAACTGTTTCAAAGGCAAACGGCTCAGTCATTTATCTTGACAAGAGTTCAAAGCATATGTATGAACTTAATAACAAGATAAGACTTATTAATGTTAGTGAATTTCCTATCATGTCAGCAGACGGTTTTGTAGGATTCCTGGCAGGACTCATTTCATCCGATCATGATATTGAAGCTATATTCCTGGACAGCTTTTTAAAACTGGCGGTACTTGAAGGAGCAGATATTACTTCAACAATCGATCGTATAGAGACATTGGGAGAGAAATATGGAATCACATTCGTTTTTAAGTGTTTCAACGGATGCATCAAATCTACCTGAAAATGCAAAGAAGAATGTTTCTGTAGCATTATAATAAAGAAAATAATATCATATAATTTTGTACGTGAATTATCTGATTTAACAGATAAAGGCAGACTCGATTTTGAGGTCTGCCTTTTTTAAATTTAATTGAAAAAAACACTCTTGTGCAGTATAATGTAGAGAATTGTATTTATGCAGGCAATAATGGCTTGCTTTTTTAAGGAGAATAAAATTGGCTGATTCTAAAAAAATTATTCCCTATAGAAAAAAAAGAATTATTAATGTGGGTGTTATAATATTCCTGTCTTGTATTCTTTTTATCTGATATTCAATTCTTGTTAAATTTGCTACAAGAAAACAGATAAGATATAATGAAGTGGTTGAGGGAAGTATGTCCGAGAATAAGACGCACACCGGACTTATACTAAGAGATGAGAGTGTTCAAGTTTCACCGGATGGAGGATATATAAATATATATATGAGAGACGGTAAAAGAGCGGCTGTAGGAAGCAGAGTATATTCCCTTGATGCTACCGGAGATTTAAAGAAGCTTATGGAGGCGTCGGCAGGAAAAGAAGATACCATATCGGATTCGAGTGTTATTGAAATGAAAAAGAAGCTTTCAAATTTTACTTCCAACTATTCGGATTCTGATTTTGAGTATGTCTATGATACAAAATATTTATTGGACAATGCCGCAAGTGAATATTCGAATTTAATAAACATAGAAAATATTGATAATATTTCAAATGCAAACGGTTTGAGCCTTAATGTGGTTACCTCACCTTATTCCGGAGAAATATCATATGCTATGGATGATATTGCCGAGAAAAAAGAGGAAGATCTGACTAAAAGCGATTTTGATACATCAAAACATCCTATAAGTTATATAAAGAATGAACAGCTTATAGAGGCGGAAACAAAGGTTTATAGGATTGTAAACAGTGAATCATGGAGTATATATTTTGAATTTGAAAAAGGTGAGGAAGAGCTATATGCAGAAAAGAAGGCTTTGACTGTAAAATTTAAATCAAATGGTCTGACACTTACAGGAGATTACTCTGTTGTAGAAACAAAAGACGGATATAGTCTGGGAAAATTGACATTTGATAAATATATGGTACAATTTATTTCAAACAGATATGCGGAGTTTGATATACAATCATCAGTTGTAAACGGCTTAAAGATTCCGTCCAAATGTGTGCTTGAAAAAGACTTCTATACTATACCTGTTGAATATATGGCAAAGGGTGGAGATGGTGTAAGCGACGGATTTTATAAGCAGGTGGATAAAGACGGTACGACTTCAACGGTTTTTGTGCCGGAAGATATAATCAAGATTACGGATACAAATTGCTATATCAGTACAGAGAATAAGGATATAGTATCCGGTGATAAATTGATAAAACCTGATTCAAATGAGATATGTGAGGTTTCAAATAAGGAAAAATTGTTGGGAGTATACAATATAAATAAAGGATATACGGTATTTAAGAATATAGATATACTCGGATCGAATAAGGAATTTTATATTGTAGATAAGGGTACCAAATACGGTTTAAAGGTATATGATCATATTTTATTGAATCCTGACGGTTTTTAAAGAAGGAGATTTTATTTATCAATAGGAGAAACTATGGTTAAGGAAAACTTACAAAATGTTATAGACGATATGAAAATCGCCTGTGAAAAAAGCGGTAGAAATATAAATGATGTAACTCTTATTGCTGTAAGCAAAACAAAACCGAATGAACTTATTATGGAAGCTTATGAAAGCGGAGTAAGAGATTTCGGAGAAAATAAGGTGCAGGAGCTTTTAAGAAAAAAAGAGGAACTGCCGAAAGATATCAGATGGCATATGATCGGACATTTGCAGACAAATAAAGTCAGACAACTTTTAGGTAATACCGTACTTATACATTCTATAGACAGTATAAGACTTGCGGATACGATAGATACTGAGGCAAGAAAAAAAGGTATTCATGTTGACGGATTGCTTGAAATTAATATTGCAAAAGAGGCCTCAAAATACGGTTTTCCTGGAAGAAGAACTTGATGAGATTTTACCTATATTTGCAAGATATAAGAACCTACATATCAAAGGATTGATGACAATTGCCCCAAATGTAGAAAAAAATCGGAGGAAAATAGAAAAAAATTTCAAGAAAATAAAGAAAATATCTGTTGACATAATTGAGAAAAACTATGATAATATAGAAGTAGAATTTTTATCAATGGGAATGTCTGGCGATTATACTGTAGCGCTTGAAGAGGGTGCAAATTTGGTAAGAGTTGGTACAGGAATATTTGGGAAAAGATAAAAAAGATTGGAGAGAACACGTGAAGATGGAATTTTTTGATAAGATCAAAAGGTATTTACGAGTGAATGATAGCGATGATGAATCTTATGATGATGATATTATCGAAGTCGATGAGTATGAAGATGATGAAGATGATACAGACATCAAAAACGCAAGCGAGCAGGTAGAAGAAGAAGAGCCTATGAGGCCTAAAGTTGCGAGCAGAAATACTAAGGTTAACAAAGTTATTCCTATCAGAAAAGATATGGAAGTTACTATGTTCAGACCTACATCTGTAGAAGAGTCAAGAAATGTGGTTGACAGCCTTAAAGAAGGTAAGACGGTTGTTCTTAACCTTGAAGATGTAAGAATCGCTGTTGCACAGAGAATAGTAGATTTTATTTGCGGTGCTGCTTACGATATGGAAGGAAATCTTCAGAGCATCTCTGACAGTATTTTTATCGTTACACCTTCAAATATAAGCTTGTCAGGTGAGTTTGTCGATTTACTTGGTGGCTCAGGAAGTATAGAACGCAGCAGTGCAGACGCTTCAGGATATGGTATGAGGTTATAATTTTGGAAAAAGAAGAACTATTTCTAAGAAATAAGTTTTTAGATTTAGCAAGAAACGCATATTTTAAGAACATTGTTACGTATTCCATGTTCTTGAATTTAAATGAGCAGACAATTTTTGAAACAATTCAGAAGGAGCTCCCGAATATAAGATATGTTATGTTTGGCGGTTATTCTGAAGCGGAAAGAAAAATTGTCTGCTTTTATTGTGATAATATTCCTGAATTTGATATGCTGGAATATATTAAGATTTCTCCTGTTAATAAAAAGTTTGCAGACGATCTTACTCATCGTGACTTTTTGGGTGCATTGATGAATCTGGGCATTGAAAGGCATATGGTGGGTGATATATGTATAGTAGACAATACAGCACATATAATTACGTTTAAGAGTATGTCGGAAACTATAATAAGCGAGCTTACTACGGTTAAACGCACAAAAGTCGTATTGGAGAGAGAAAGTGCGGATGAATTGAAGGCGGTAAACAGAGTGGAATATAAAAAGATAAATATTCCTTCCGAGAGATTGGACTCAATAATAGGTTCGATATACAATATTTCACGAAGTAAGGTTAATTTGTATATTGATGCCGGTAAGGTGTTTATAAATTCAAGACAATGTTTTTCACATTCATCAAAAATAAAATCAGGGGATATTATAACGGTACGAGGGCTTGGTAGAGCAAAATTTTTGGGCATAAGTGCTTTATCCAAAAAAGGCAGACTGTTTGCGGAAACGGAAATTTTTAAATAAGGATTAACAAATGTATTTAAACAGATTAGAAGTTAAATTTGAAAATAAGCCATGTTATGACATTGTTATTTATGATGACTTTTCTGACTTAAAAAATGAATTAAGTAAATTTGATATAGAAAACAGAAAAAAATTTGTATTGTCACAGACTCAAATGTGGCTGAAATATATCTTGATAAGGTAAAAGAAGAACTTGACGGACTGAAAAGTATTTACGCATATATTCGAAGCCGGAGAACAGAATAAACATCTTGAAACTGTTTCAGGAATATATGATACTTTGATTTTTAATAAGTTTGACAGAAAAGATATCTTACTTGCTCTGGGTGGAGGTGTGGTAGGTGATATCTGCGGATTTGCTGCAGCCACATACCTTAGAGGAATTGATTTTGTGCAAATTCCGACAACTTTAGTTTCGCAGGTGGATTCAAGTATCGGAGGTAAAACCGGAGTTGACTTCAAGCATTTCAAAAACATGGTTGGAGCGTTTTATATGCCGAAGCTTGTATACGTAAATATAAATACTTTAAATACTTTGCCTGAAGCGGAATTTTCTTCAGGTATGGGCGAAGTTATAAAACATGGTTTGATATTTGACAAAGATTATTATTACAGTCTTTTTGAAAATCATAAAAAAATATTGTCGGGTGATATAAAAGCCTTGGCCGATATGGTACTTACAAGTCAGAAGATTAAAAAAGAGGTTGTGGAAAACGACCCTTATGAAAAAGGTCAAAGAGCTATATTAAACTTCGGACATACTTTGGGTCACGCTATTGAAAAAGAAAAAGAACTTCAGCCTTTCACATGGAGCATGTGTGGGGCTTGGAATGCTTGCTGCTTTTGATATCTGTATAAAAAAGAATAAACTCGGTGTAGATGACAGAAAGTTTCTTAGTGATTTGATGGAAATTTATTCGCTTGAAACCGGAACGGATATAGATGTAGATAAAGTTTTTGAAGCTACATTTAATGATAAAAAGATGGAAGCCGGACAAATAAAGTTTATTCTATTAAATAAAAATAGGAGATGCATATATAGACAGAAGTGTTAATAAAGAAGATATGGTGGAGGCGTTGAAGAGCATATGCAAAGAAATATAGTTTATAAGTTTGCATCATTTTTTTATTATGGTTGCAATATTGGTGGGAGTTGACCAGTGGAGTAAATATGAAGTTATGATGAAATTAAAAGATGCTCCTGCTTATCCTCTTATAGATAATGTATTGTATTTCTGGTATTCGGAAAACTCCGGTGCGGCTTTCGGTATATTGCAGGGAATGCATATTTTCTTTTATATAATTACCGTAGCGGTTTTACTGGGTATAATCTATCTGCTTTTTTTAAGTTGCCCTTCAGATAAGCGTTATTATCCTTTGCTGTTTTTGTGGAGACTTGATTTTTTTGCAGGTGCAATCGGTAATTTTATTGACAGAATAATAAGAAGTTATGTGGTCGACTTTATTTATTTTTAAACCTATTAATTTTCCCTATATTTAATTTTTGCGGATATCTGCGTAACAGTGGGTACATTTGTACTTTTTTTCTTTGCCTCGTATTTGTATATAAAGAAAAACGAATTGGAATTTTTATAAAAAAATAATTTTTAGTTTGGAGATAAATGGATAACTTTGAAATAAAAAGTGGAAGAATCTGATATTAACAGAAGAATAGATGTATTTCTTGCGATGAATCTTGAGAGTTTTTCAAGATCGTATATTCAGGATTTAATCAAGAAGGGTAAGGCTTGTGTAAACAAAAAAGCCGTAAAGGCAAATTACAGGCTTAGAGACGGTGATATTGTAGATCTTGCCATACCCAAGCCCGAGCCGCTTGAAATTCTCCCTGAAAATATACCGCTTGATATAGTATATGAAGATGACGATGTAATACTTATAAATAAGCCGAAGGGTATGGTTGTACATCCGGCTGCAGGGCATTACAGTGGAACTTTGGTAAATGCTCTTTTATATCATTGCAAGGATAATCTCTCAGGAATAAACGGAGTGCTAAGACCCGGAATAGTGCATAGGATAGATATGGATACCACAGGTATAATAATTGCATGTAAAAATGATAATGCACATCAGCATATTGCAAAACAATTGGCCGAACACAGTATTACCAGAAAATATGTTGCTATAGTTACAGGCAATATTAAAGATGATGAGGGGACTGTGGACGCTCCGATAGCCAGATCGAAAAATGACAGGATGAAGATGGCTGTGGACAAAGACGGAAAGAGAGCGGTGACTCATTATAAAGTCCTTGAAAGATTGAATAACTATACATATATTGAATGTGTACTTGAAACCGGAAGAACTCATCAGATAAGAGTACATATGTCATATATACATCATCCTCTGCTTGGTGATGAAGTGTATTCCGGAAAAAAAGAAAATATGAAGCTGGAGGGACAATGCCTTCATGCAATGGTACTTGGTTTTATACATCCTCGAACAAATGAATATATGGAATTTGAAGCGCCTGTTCCGGATTACTTTAATGAAATATTAAGAAAATTTAGAAAGAATTAAATATAAAACAGCATAAACATTAGCTAAAAAGTGACAATTGAAAGACAGATATATATACATTCTGCTTTTTTTGTTATATAATAATACATATAAATTATCTGTGTTTACATTTTTAGTATTGTGAAAAATATGTAGACGGAAATTGATTATTTAGGAGGTAGGTATGGACAATAGATTGGTTATTACCATAGGTAGACAGTGCGGAAGCGGTGGAAGAAGGATCGGTCAGATGCTGGCTGAGCAATTGGGTATAAAATGCTATGATAAAGAAATACTCAACAGGGCTGCTAAAGAGAGCGGACTGGCTGCAGAGTTGTTTGAGACTCATGATGAGAAGCCGACAAGTTCATTTTTATACTCTCTTGTGATGGATACTTATTCTTTAGGATATACATCTTCATCCTATATGGATATTCCTATAAATCATAAGATTTTTTTGGCACAGTTTGACACTATTAAAAAGCTTGCATCCGAGGAGTCATGCATTATAGTCGGAAGATGCGCAGATTATGCTTTGGCTGACGATCCGAATGCATTTTCAGTATTTATTACAGGAAATGATGAGGACAAGATTAAGAGAATTATGGAAACCAACAATATTGAAGCCAATAAAGCAAAGGATATTATGGTAAAGACAGACAAGAAGAGGTCAAGCTATTATAACTATTACTCAAGTAAGAGATGGGCAGACTCAAGAAGTTATGATTTGACTGTAAACAGTTCAACACTCGGACTTGAAGGAAGTGTAGAACTTATTAAAACATTTGCAAAGATAAAAGGTTTATTATGAGATTAAAGTTTATTTGTCAGGCTATGCTTATAGCAGGAGTTTTGACGGCGTGTGGCGGTAATAATTCAAGTACTAAGAATACGGTTGAAACTTCATCCGCTGTAAGTGTGGAAAGCAGTGCGGACGGAAAGGTAGTGCAGACAGATGTCGTAAGAAAGGTGACAAGGAGCAACAAGGATTCAACAACTGCACAGAGCTCTAAAGAGCCTGAGAGCAGTACTGAAGTTACTTCGACAGCTGCCTCAAATACTACCGTGTCGGAGACCTCCGCTGTAGAAGAAACTACAACAGTCAAGGAAGCTCAAGCTGAAACTAAAGCACAAAAGTCTGAGGTAAAAGAAGCTGGAGAAATAGGACTTGATCCAAGTTGGCAGTATGCATCATTTTCAAAAGATAAATTCAGGTAAAGAGCGTGCTCTATAAGCCGAGTGAAAACGGTAACGGCATCACTATAGCCGTAAATGCCGGACATGGTACAAAGGGAGGCTCTTCACAAAAAACACAATGTCATCCTGACGGAACCCCAAAGGTAACAAGCGGTACCACAAAAGCCGGAGCCACCACAGCTATTGCCGTTTCCGAGGGTATGACATTCGCAGACGGCACACCTGAAAGTACCGTAACATTTGAGATGGCAAAGATACTGAAAGACGAGCTTTTATCCAGAGGATATAATGTGTTGATGATTCGTGACGGCAGTGATGTTCAGCTTGACAATATTGCAAGAACGGTAATAGCAAATAATGTTGCCTCTGCGCATATAGCATTGCATTGGGATTCCACAAATGCAGATAAAGGGGCGTTTTATATGGGTGTTCCTGAAGTGGACTCATACAGAAGTATGGAACCTGTAGCTTCAAACTGGAAAAAGCATGAAGCCCTCGGTAAGTCTTTGATAAACGGATTGTCTTCAAACGGAACAAAGATTTTCAGTAAGGGAAGAATGGAGATGGATCTTACACAGACATCTTATTCAACTGTTCCGTCGATTGATATTGAATTGGGAGATAAAACATCGGATCACGGAAAAGATGAACTGAAAAAACTGTCAAAGGGACTTGCTGACGGTATTGACAGTTATTTCGGAAGATAAAATCAAGCAAAAATTTAGGGAGTATTATGAAAAATAAATTAAAATATCTTATATGTATATTGGCATTTTTGCTTCTTACAGCATGTGGCGGTGTTGTTAAAACAGATATGAATTTTGATGATTCCTTTGCCGGAAGCAGAGTTATGACATATACAATATCAAATTCGGACTATACATCATATGTTCAAAAAGATTTTGCAACCGTAGCGGCAACATTGAAGGCGCTTTGTCCTGAAGATATTGAAATCACTTCCGTTACACAGGATGATTCAAATATTGTTGCTGTATTTACTATAAATTTCTCATCAAAAGATGACTATGAGAAAAAGGTTGGAAATATATTAAAAGCTGTCGGAAGCGACATAGAACCGAAGGTAACACTTTTAAGATCAAATACCGCATTTGCAAAGGGAGTTGCATTTCAGGAAAATTTCGGCACTGAAGACCTTCTAAAATGGATGCGTGACGGAATGATGAATAATGAATATATTACATCTTCATATGAGATTTATATATTCTCTACAAGTCAGGTCAGCCTTAGTATATCAGGTGAGGAATATGAAAAAGATGCCAATATGAGCATAATAGATGTAAATACTACAAAGTATTTGCCTATTAACGGTATCGAGTTCAATACAGTTATAAACAAAGACGGAAGTATTGACAGAAGTATTGCTATAGATATTCCGAATACCAGCTATGATCAGGCTAAAGATGATATAGATAAATTTATGGCTGAAAGATCGGGTGAAGTCGGAACAGGAACATGGTCGGAAGCAAATAATTCACATATTTTCACTGTTGAGGGTAAGGCTTTAAGTGCAGATGACTGTAAAAAGATGACTGAAAAGTTTACCGGAAAAAGTCTTGACAGTACGACCGGTTCAGTTGCAAAGGATACTCAAGTCTCAGAGGAGACTCAGGTGGAGTCTGAGAGTAAAGAAAGTACCGAGGAGAGCACTGAAGCCACATCCGATACATCGGATGCTGTAGATAAAAGACATTTATTTTCTAAAAATTATACTCTTAATGAGTATATAAATTTGGAAGACTATATCAGTAATTACAATAATGCCGTAAGCTTTGATTATTATGTAAATCCTGAGAATAATTATGAAGGAACTATAACAGACGGTACAGGATACTCATCTACAGTTTTACGTTCTGCAATAAGCGGTGACGCAAATACTTTGCTTTACAGCGGTTACAGTTCAACTTTTGATATAAAGCTGGATGTGAATATTTTGCCAAATGTAAGCAAATACAAGCATATCGTTGAGATTACTCCTACAGGTAAGATAAAAAGAGATATTACCGTGGTTTTCAGTGAGTCTTTCAACGAGGATGATGCAAAGTCTCTTGAGGAAAAACTTAAGAATGTTCTTTCTGACAGCAAGATAAAGCTTGATAAAGTGTCTTTAAACGGTAAGGATCTTGAAGTTAAGATATCTTCTTCCGGTACTATTGAAGAAGATGCCAAGATGTGGGAAGAAACTACAGGATATACCGGATCAATCAGCAGCTTGGACGTAGATAAGAAGGGCCTTTTTGTAACAAAGCAGAGAATTTCATTTATGGATGACTTTAATCCTGAGATTTTCACATCCGGAAATGTTGATTCATATGAATACATAGTTAAAAATGCCGGTAAGCCTGTAGATAAGGATTTATACTTGGCAGGAAGTTTTGAAAACGCAGAAGCAAAGTTTAAGGGCAATAACTTCATTGTAAAGGGTGAGAATGTTATGATGTCAAATTACAGTTCTCCATTCTTTGTGAGCGTTCGTACAAACTTTACTATATATATTATCTTTGCAGCTGTTGCATTTGTATTTATTTTGATAATAGCTATACTTCTTCTGATTTTGTTTAATAAATCCAAGAAGAATAAGAATGATGTAAAGGTTGCAGATGCACCCGTTAATACAACAAGCAATACGGTAAGTATTAAAAAGGATGATGTTAAGGAAGCTGTAGTAGCGGATAAAACTCCTGAAAATACACAGGATACGGAAGTTGTGAATGAAACAAAGGATGAGGTTAAATTAAATACTGTTGTATGTGACAGTTGCGGCAATGAGTGTCCTGAAACTTCAAGTTTTTGCACTAAATGCGGGCACAGCCTTGAAGATGCGAAAAAGGCTAAAGAAGCAACATCTTCCTATGTAGATGAGGCTGCAAAGCTTGCAAGAGAGATGGCATCAGATGATACGGAATCAAAAGGAGTATCACTTTCTAAATAAAATATTAAGAGATAGCGTTTAATACTTTAAGGTGGGCTTTTGCCCACCTTTTTTATAGAAATATCACTTATTATTCTATTTTTCTTAGTGTATATTGTTTTCATCTATGATAGAATATATAGAAGTACTTCTTGAAAGGAGCATTACTCCAAAATGAGAGATGATGATTTTTACAGAGAACTTAGTGAAGCTGACAGTGAAGATCTTGAAAAATACTTAAAAGATTTAGCTAAGCTTAAAAAAATTAGAGAAGAAGAAAAACTTAAAGAAGAAAATAAAAAAACTGCTTAAAAACATTAAGTGAAAAACAATAAGAAAACTTGAAGAAATCGGACAGAATATAAGAAAAAGTGGAAAAGAAACCGGATAAGATAAATATCATAGGTTCAAAGAAATCTTCAAAGATAAAGAACGGAAGAAATATAAAAAGTAATACTAACGATGATGAGGAAACCGGCGGAATAAAAATTCCTTTGCCAAAAAGCAGTCAAAAAGCTGTAGTAAGAAGGGATGATGTATACAGAACTCAGACCGTTCAAAGAGAAGAGACACCTAAAAAGGTGGTTAAAAAGAAGGTTACAAAGCCTGTTACCAAAAAGATCGTTAAAACTAAAAAAGTTACGAAAAATGTGAATCCAAGGACTGTGAAAAAAAGTCGAAAAAGAAAAAGTTAAAAAACCTAAAAAGAAAAGAGGTTTTTTGACAAGGCTTTTCCTTTTGGTATTACTGTTTACAATAGTCGGAGGAGGAACTTATTTTGCATTCCACTATGTTAAAAATCAAAAGGGTTACTATACCGTGGCAGTTTTCGGTGTGGACTCAAGAGACGGAAATGTGGAAAAGGGTGCATTAAGTGATGTGAATATGATTGTCAATGTAGACAGAGAAAGCGGAGATATACAGCTTATATCAATCTATAGAGATATGTATTCAATGATAGATGAGGACGGAAAATTCCATAAGTTCAATCAGGCCTATGTAGAAGGCGGACCTGAGCAGGCGCTGGAGACTCTAAACAGAAATCTTGACCTTGATATAAAGGATTATATAACGGTGAACTGGAAGGCGGTAATTGACGCCATAAATATACTCGGTGGAGTAGACCTTGAAATAACGGATGCAGAGTTTAAATATATGAATTCATTTATTGCAAAGACTGTAGAGGCTACAGGCGTGGGATCATATGAGCTTGAGCATGCGGGAATGAATCACCTTGACGGAGTTCAGGCTGTAGCATATGCGAGGCTGCGACTTATGGATACCGATTTTAACAGAACGGAGAGACAGAGAAAGGTTGTAAGCCTTGCTTTTGATAAGGCTAAGAACGCGAATTTCTCTACTTTGTACAGTATTTTGGTGGCTGTTCTGCCTCAGACCTCTACTAATGTAGGAATAGATAATCTTATACCTTTTGCAAAGGATATATCAAAATATCATTTGAGTGAAACAACAGGATTCCCTTTTGATAAAGATACAAAGAAAATGCATAAGAGAGATTATGTTATTCCGATAACATTGAAATCAAATGTTATAGCTCTTCATGAGATGCTTTACGGTAAGATACCGGGATACAGCTATACCCCGAGTGAAATGCTGAACAAGATAAGCAATAGAATTATCAAGGATACAGGTATGGGAGCCGATAAAGAGAATACCGATATAACTCTGGATTCCAAATTTGGACGGTGCCATAGGAATAAGTCCTCATAAGAGTGAAGGTGAGGAGCATCATGAAAATAATGAGGGTGAGCATCCTGATGAGACACAGGAACATGAGTCACATGAAGAATCACATGAAGATACACAACCTGAAGAGAATATAACTGAAGCTGCAATTGAAGGTGAAAGTGAAACAAGCAGTGAATAAAAGGAGAATATAATGGCGGATACAAATATTTTAGTAGTAGATGATGAAAAGGAGATTGCTGACCTTGTTGAAATTTATCTGGTCAGTGACGGATATAAAGTTTTTAAAGCAAACAGTGCGGAAGACGGATTGAAGATAATAGAGAACGAAGATATACATCTTGCAATACTTGACATAATGATGCCCGGTATGGACGGACTGGAGATGTGTAAGAGGATAAGAGAAACACATAATTTCCCTATAATACTTCTAAGTGCAAAGAGTGCGGATCTTGATAAGATACTTGGACTTGGAACAGGTGCTGATGACTATGTTACAAAGCCTTTTAATACTTTAGAGCTGACGGCAAGAGTTAAATCACAGCTTCGCAGATATACTCAGCTTAATCCGAACAGTACAGTTTTGGAAAAGGACGATCCTAATGAGATAAGACTTAAGGGAATGTCTATAAACAAAGATAATCATAAGGTAGTCATAGAGGGAAAAGAAGTTAAACTTACACCTATAGAGTTCGATATCTTATATTTGCTTGCAAGTAATGCCGGAAGAGTATTCTCAACAGATGAAATCTTTGAAAAAGTATGGAATGAAAAGGTATATGAGGCCAATAACACAGTAATGGTTCATATAAGAAGACTTCGTGGAAAAAAATGAATGAAGATGAAAGAGAAAACAAGATTATAACTACTGTATGGGGTGTTGGATATAAAATTGAGAGATGATTTGGAAAAGAAATTTCAGACTAAAGTAATAATTAACATACTATTCAGTCTGGTGATTTCTATTTTGGTAGAAACTCTTTTGCTCAGCAATATTTCGATGTTCTCAGGATTGCATATAATAAATCGTGAAAATGATACTCTTTTGATAAGGGGTAACGGAAGCGACCTGGTTGTTATTCTGATTTTACTTGTATTCGGCATAGGAGTATTTGCACTTTCATTTTGGATTTTGCAAAGAAAGTCATTTGAGTATATAGATGACATACTTCTGGCAATAAAGAAGATTTCGGCCGGAGATTTGAATACAAATATTGATGTAAAAGGCGATAACGAGTTTTCAGAGATAGCCGCAAGCATTAATAAGATGGCTGAGGAGATCAGAGTTTTGATGGAGAGTGAGAGACATAATGAAAAGTCAAAAAAATGAGATGATTACAAATATTGCTCACGATCTTAGAACTCCGTTGACATCAATACTCGGATATCTTGATTTGATAAATAAAAGAGATTTGTCTGAGGAGACCAAAAAAAGAGTATTTGAAAAATAGTTTATGAAAAGTCAAAAGAAGTCGCAGGATCTTATTGAGAGTCTTTTCAGCTTCACAAAGACAAATTCATCAAAACTTGTATTGAAAATAGATAAAATAGATATTATAAAGCTTTTATGTCAGCTTATGGAGGAATTTTATCCTAATTTTGAAAATAAAGGTATTACTTGCAGTGTAAATACAAATGAGGATTCATGTGTAATAGACGGAGACGGTACTTTATTGGCAAGATTGTTTGATAATCTTATTAATAATGCCATCAAATACGGTGCTGACGGAAAAAGAATAGATATAAAAATTTCTGTTGAAAAGAAAATAGTAAAGATTGCGGTAATTAACTATGGTAAAGTTATTCCGGCAAACGAGTTACCTCTTATTTTCGGCAAATTCTACAGAGTGGATCAGGCCAGAAATTCTAATACGGGAGGAACCGGACTTGGACTTGCCATAGCAAAAAATATCACAGAGCTTCACCATGGAATTATTGATGTAAGCAGTGATTTGAGCGGAACAATATTCAGCGTAACATTACCAAAGGAGTTAGATGTTGAAAGGGAAAATTTTAAGAGGACTGAATAAAATACTTTTATTATCATTGGTATTATTTTTACTGTCTGCAGTACAATTTCCTATAAACACATTATCTGCAACTGAACAAAAATAAAGGAAATAACTATAGATATAAGCTACGGTTACGGGAATATAGCAAAGGGAGGGAGATACCTCCCTATTCATGTATATTATAAAAAAATTTTCACAAATGATAATTTTACCGGAAAAGTATCTATTGAATTTAATGAGGCGGATAATAAAAAATATGCTTATGAGTACAATGTAAATCTTGAGCAAAAGAAGAGTTATTTGGCTGATTATTACGTAAGAATCAGCAATGAAGTGAATAAAATTGTAGTTGTACTGAAAGATGAAAATAAAAAAACAATAATAGAAAAAGAAGTATCTTTGAATATGGAAGCCAACCGTTCAAAAATAATGGTTGGCTTACTTAGTGACAGTCAAAAATAAGCTGGATTACTTTGACGATGTGGCAATAAATTTCGGCCTTTTAAATTTGAATACGGTAAATTTGGCTGCAGGATCATTTCCGAAGTCAAGTTCAGGGCTTGAACAGCTGGATATGATTATAATCAGTAACTTTAGAATAAGAGATTTGTCAACGGAACAGTCCAGAGCATTGATGAATTGGGTAAAACAGGGAGGAGTCCTTGTAATGGGTACAGGTCAAAGAGCTGATGATACGATCGGAAGATATGCTCCTGAGCTTTTGGAGGACATATATGATTCTCCGAAGATGAATACTTTGAACTTTACATTTAACAATGAAAGTAAAAGTATCGACCTCTACACTACATCAATAAATATGCATGGAGGAAATGTTCTTCTCTCAGACGGAGATTTTCCTCTTATAACTTCTGTAAATAAGCAAAAAGGATTGATAGCGGTTGCAGGTTTTTGACTTTTGTGATTTAAATGATTTTGCGGCAGAGAACACTCAGTTTGCAAGATATATTATTTCGACCGTTCTGGGAGATGAGAGGATAGAGACTTTTTCAAAGCAAAGTGAAGTGTCAGATGATACATTCCAAAATATTGAGCCTATATTAAATTCGTCGGAAACCAATAAGTTGCCGCCTATGACTGTCTATACCTTGATATTTATTGCTTATGTACTTTTAATAGGACCTATTTCTTTTATATATTTAAAAGACTATGGACTTGCAATATATTACAGGAAGATAGTAGTGCTTATGTCCTTATTATTACTTGCGGTAATTATTATATATAACGACAGGACAAGGTTTACCACAACATTCTACAACTACGTTACGGTTTATGAAGCCGGAGATCTGGATGTATCGGAATCCACATATGTAAATCTTAGAAACCCTTATAATAAGCCTTACAATGTGGTTATAGATTCAAATTACTCTGTTATACCGGTAATAAGAGACAGGTCGGATGTGGACGACAGAAGAGTTTTAAATAAGTCTACATCTGTAAATATTGATAATGAGGAGTACACAAAAAATATTTCTCTAAATCATGTAGGTGCATTTGCTTCAAATATCTGGAAGCTGGATAAAACAATAGAGAATTTGAACAACGAAGGATTTACAGGTGAAATAAATTTCTTTAACGGAAGTTTAAGTGTTGAAATTACAAATAATTATGATTATAAGGTAAAAAATGCCACCCTTATTCTGTATGGGAAAATTGCGCTGCTTGGAGATTTTGATAAGGGAGAGACAAAGCAGATAGATAATTGTCAGTTTATAAATATACCTTTGACAGACTTTGATATTACTTCAAGAATTATTACAGGAATGGTTGGAGAAACTACGATAAATCAAAACGTCAGTGTGAACGGTATGGACACCGAGAAATATATGCAGCTTTTAAATGTCTCAAATTTCCTTTCATTTTATCTTGGAGAAAATTCCAACGGATATACTGCAGATGCAAGAATTATCGCATTTTCGGATACGGCGCTCTCAAATCCTATATTTTTTAATAATACCATGGAGGGTAGCGGACTGACATTACTTACATCTGTTATACCTGTAAATTCTATTGAAGACGGAAAACTTTACAGACAGTCGCTTTTAAAGATGCCTATAGTGCTTAGCGGAGATTATTCTTATATAGACAATGCACTAAAGAGCAATGAAGCTACGGTACTTGAGTATTTTCTTGGGGAAAATATAAACATCGCACAAGTAAAATTTGAGCAGATATCAGATATATTTTCAGATGCAAGATACAGTGACAGTGTGAAGGTCTTTAAGGGAAATATTGCTTTGTATAACTTTAAAACCGGAAACTTTGATTATATTTCAAAGAACAATTTCTCTATATTGGAGTTATTGACATATCTGTCGGATACAAATACTATCAGAGTAAGATATTCAAATATAGAAAACGGGAAATTTGGAAACCGCTTTTGCCGATGGTAAGTGTTTTAGGTGTGGAAAAAAATAGATGTTAGAAATAAAAAATATAAGTAAATCATATGGAAGACATCCGGCATTATCAAATCTTTGCCTAAGAATACCGGATGGAGCACTTTACGGACTTGTCGGTCCAAACGGTGCAGGTAAGACAACCGCTATAAAGATTATTTCGGGAATTATATATCCTGATAAAGGGAGTATATTTTTTGATGATATAAATCTATGTGACGATCGGAAAAATTCAAAGGAAACGGTAGGTTACGTTCCGGATGTGCTTGGAATTTATGATGATATGACGGTATTTGAATATATGATGTTCTTTTGCTTCTACATACGGTCTGACCGGGTATCTTGCAAGAAAGAAGTCGGAAATTCTTTTGGAGCAGGTCGGTATGACTGATAAGAGAGAGTTTTATTTGAACGAGCTTTCAAGAGGAATCGAAGCAAAAACTTTGTATAGCAAGAGCATTAATACATGATCCCGCACTTATCATTATGGATGAGCCTGCAAGCGGACTTGATCCGAGAGCCAGATACGAGCTTAAGGAACTTTTACAGGAGTTAAACGACGCAGGTAAAATGGTGATTTTAAGCTCACATATTTTATCGGAGATTTCAGAAATCTGTACGGACATAGGAATTATAGAAGGCGGAAAGATGATAATATCCGGAAGTGTTGAAGAAATACTGGCAAAAGTTGAGGGGGCAAACCCTATAAAAATAAAGGTATTAAATAATGAAAATTTAGCACTTGAAATATTAAAAAATAATAAAAATGTCAGATTTTTATCTGTAGATAACAGCTATTTTATGGTATACTTTGAGGGTAAAAAGATAGATGAAGCCGGATTGTTGGCGGAACTTATAAGAAACAATGTTTTTAGTAAGTGAATTTATAAGAGAACCGGGAAGTCTGGAATCATATTTTTATTAAGGTTACAAACCATTCAAATGAAAGCGTGATTTTTTTAGCAATGAATATTAATCCGATTTATGAAAGGGAACACAGAGTAAGTACAAGAAGTATGAAACTCTCAATTGCTATTCTTGTATTTAACTTTATTGTGGCGGCAGTTACTCTGATAGAGATGAATGATGTTGTAGACTTTGCAAGGAAAACATCGTTTATAGACTATACTTCTTTTTTTACAAATATTCAGAATAGTTATATTTGTTCCTGCGCTTTTACTTATATTTGTGGCACCAAGTTTTTATAGCAGGTGCAATAAGTGATGAGAGACAAAGAGGAACACTTGAAATATTACTGACTACAAAGATGACCGCAGAAAATATAGTCTTCGGTAAGTTTTTGAGTTTATTTTCCTCGATTATGCTTATACTGATATCACAATTACCGATTATGGCAATTTTATTTTTATATGGCGGAATAACTGTTCCCGATATTATAAAACTTGTTATAAACTTTGTTGTGTTTGTAGTACTTATTATTTCAATGGGGATATTTTGCTCAAGTATATCTATGAGGACAAGTGTTGCAACAGCTCTCCTGTATTCGGGAGTTTTAGGGCTGTTTATAGGAACATTGATATTATATTTTTTATCTGCAAATTCATTTGTAACGGATGAGAGCGGATTTTTCGGAATTGTTTTTATCAGATTCAGTAAGTTTGTTTTGTTGTTTAATCCTTTAGTCAGCATAGATTTTTTGTTATCGAAGATTATGGGAGAAGACAGTTTGGATATATTGGTAAGCCTTTTTTGGTATAATAATTGGTTTTACATAAATATGTTTTTGGATTCGGTATTGTCAATTGTATTTTTGGCATTGTCTGTATTGAAAATTAAACCGCATGGTAAGACTTGGAGGAAGCATGGCAACAGTAATTTATAAATGTAAAAATTGTGGCGGTCCGGTAAAGTATTCTGCGACACTTGGGAAGTTTAATTGTGAATATTGTAATACGGTTTATACGGAGGAAGAGGTAAAAAACTTAAGCCTTATGTCTCAAGATGAAGATGTGGTGGAAGACGGAGACAATGGTGAGTATCTTGAATATCACTGTCCAAGTTGCGGCGCAAATATTGTAACGGATGAGACTACCGTAGCAACCACATGCTATTATTGTAAAAATCCTATAGTGATGTCCGGAAAACTTGAGAAATCACAGATGCCTACAAAAGTTATACCTTTTAAGGTGGACAGAACAAGAGCCCTTGAATCTTTTGAAAACTGGATGAAGACAAAGAAATTTGTGCCGAAGAGTTTTTTCAATGACAAAAAAGAAATCGAAGAAATAAACGGAGTATATTTCCCATACTGGCTGTATGACACAAATGTAATTGTAGATCTTGACAGAGAGGGAAGCAGGACATATTCAAGAACTGAAGGAAATTACAGGGTGACTTATGAAAAGCATTTCAGAATTATAAGAAAAGGAGATGTGGATATTAAAAATCTCCCGAAGCTTGCACTTGCCAAGTCAAACAAAGTTCTTGTAGAGTCTGTATATCCTTTTGATTTTAACGGTGCGATAGATTTTGATTCTTCATATTTAAGCGGATTTGTAGCGGAAAAAAAGGATATAGAAAAAGAAGCCCTTATGTCATCGATAGAAGATGATGTATATAGATACTCTGCAAAGGTTGTAAGAGATTCTATGACGGGAGAAAGTGTAAATGTGGTAAACAATGATTTCACCATAGGTCAGGGAAGCTTTAAATATGCCATGTTGCCGGTTTGGGCAATATCGTATAATGATAAAGACAGTGATAAGCACTTTTTCTTCAGTGTAAACGGACAGACCGGAAAGGTAGTGGGTAAATTGCCTCTTGATATGGGAAAACTTTATCTGTCCGGACTTATGTATGTTTTACCGATATTTGCAATAATCATGGCAATACTTTATTTTACAAATAATTTACAGAGCAATATTTTTTGGTTTACCTTGGTGGGAAGTATAGTGGGATATTTTCTCTATATATCCAAAGTTGCGGCTGACTACAATATGACTTCCGCAAGTGTAAAAAACCGTGGTATAAACCAGATAGATTTCAATAATAATTATTCTGAGAAGATTGAGTATTGTAAGGATATAGACCTGGGTACAAGAATAATCGGAAGGTCGAGAATAGAAAGCAGAAAAATAAACTTTATTATTTTTTTAATATATATGTTATAGTTTAGACAATCTAGAAATAGGAGTTTAGAATGGAATTCATAAAGTATAAAAGTACCAGAGGCAAAGAGACCGGAGTAAATGCGTCGGAAGCTATTCTTAAAGGATTGGCGGATGACGGCGGACTGTTTATGCCTGAAAAATTTCCGAAGTTCGATTTTTCTTTGGAAGATTTAAAGGGGAAAAGATATCAGGAAGTTGCCTATGAGGTAATGAAGCTTCTTTTGAGTGATTATACAAAGGAAGAATTGACGGATTGTATAGAAAAAGCATACGACGAAAAGTTTGATACGGAAGAGATTGCACCGCTTGTAAAGGCGGGAGGGGCGTATTTTCTGGAACTTTTCCACGGTGATACTATAGCATTTAAGGATATGGCTCTTTCAATATTGCCTCATCTGCTCACAACAGCCGCCAAGAAAAACGGTATAAAGAATAAAATAGTTATTCTTACAGCTACAAGCGGTGATACCGGTAAGGCCGCAATGTCGGGATTTTGTGATGTTGAGGGTACAGGCATTATAGTATTCTATCCTAAGGACGGTGTCAGCAATGTACAGAGATTGCAAATGGTGACACAAAAGGGTGACAATACGGATGTAGTAGCAATACACGGAAATTTTGATGATGCACAAAGCGGAGTAAAAAGATATTTTCCGATAAAGAGTTTGCGAAAAAACTTTCAGAAAACGGAATACAACTTTCCAGTGCAAACTCTATAAATATAGGACGTCTGGTACCACAGATAGCTTACTATGTATATGCATATGTAAAGCTGTTGGAAAGTGGTGATATAGCTGCAGGCGAAAAGATAAATGTATGTGTTCCTACAGGGAATTTCGGCAATATACTTGCGGCATACATCGGAAAACAGATGGGATTACCTGTGGATAAACTCATATGTGCTTCAAATGAAAATAAAGTTTTATTTGATTTCTTTGAGAATGGGGTTTATGATAGAAATCGTAAGTTTGTTTTAACATCTTCACCGTCTATGGACATACTTATTTCAAGCAATCTTGAAAGATTGATTTATTTAAGCTGTGGAAGTGACGGAGAGTATGTTTCAAAGCTTATGAAAGATTTATCGGCAGGCGGTAAATATGAAGTTACCGAAGCTATGAAGGATTTTATGAAAGACTTCATCGCCGGATTTGCTGATGAAAAGAAAAATTTTGAAGGTATAAAATCTCTGTATGACAGTACAGGTTATATTATAGATACACATACCGGAGTGGCATTCTCAGTATATGAGGATTATAAAAACGCCACAAAGGATATGACAAAGACGGTCATAGCATCCACAGCAAGTCCATATAAGTTTGCTGACAGTGTACTTGAAGCAATCTTTAGACAAAAGCAGGATATGGGAGATTTTGAAGTCATTGACAAATTGCATGAGATTGGAGCACCTGAAATTCCGAAGGCAATATTGGAGATAAAAGATGCAAAGATTCGACATACAAGAGAATGTGACAGTGCAGATATGCAAAAAGAAGTAGAAGATATTCTATTCAACAACAGGAGGTAGATATGTTAGTATCAGCAAAAGAAATGCTTGATAAGGCAAAAGCCGGACATTATGCGGTAGGACATTTTAATATCAACAACTTAGAGTGGACAAAGTCTATTTTGTCGGTAGCTCAGGAGATGAATTCACCTGTAATCCTTGGAGTTTCAGAGGGTGCGGGAAAGTATATGACAGGCTATAAGACAGTAGCTGCAATGGTAAAGGCAATGATAGAGGAGATGGGAATTACAGTTCCTGTAGCACTTCACCTTGACCACGGTTCATATGAGGGATGTAAGAAGTGTATTGAAGCAGGATTTTCTTCAATAATGTTTGACGGTTCTCATTTCTCAATCGAAGAAAATATTGAAAAGACAAAGGAGCTTGTAGCTTTGGCACATGCAAACGGAATGTCACTTGAGGCCGAGGTAGGATCAATCGGTGGCGAGGAAGACGGTGTTGTAGGTGCAGGTGAGTTTGCAGATCCTAATGAGTGCAAGATGATTGCAGATCTCGGAGTAGATTTCCTTGCAGCAGGTATCGGAAATATTCACGGTAAGTATCCTGCAAACTGGCCGGGTCTTAACTTTGACGTTTTGGCAAAGGTACAGGAGAAAACAGGAAACCTTCCATTGGTTCTTCACGGTGGTACAGGTATTCCTGCAGAGATGATTCAAAAGGCAATTAACCTTGGTGTATCAAAAATCAATGTTAATACAGAATGTCAGCTTTCATTTGCAGATGCTACAAGAAAGTATATTGAAGCAGGTAAGGACCTTGAAGGTAAGGGATTTGACCCGAGAAAGCTTTTAGCTCCGGGTGCTGAGGCTATCAAGGCAACTGTAAGAGAGAAGATAGAGCTTTTCGGTTCAGCAAATAAGGCTTGATTTATTAAGATAAAATTTTAGGGCGTCACATTTGTGATGCCCTTTTTATATGTCTATTTTTCAAATTTATAATTTATACATGATAATATAAATATCAGTATTGCATTTACAATCAGCATAAATACTGCAGTACTCATATTAAAGGTATTGGAAATAACGCCCAAGATATATGGTGTTATGATTCCGCCGATTGCTGTAAGTGCTGTAAACATTGTCATTGCAAATGCTGAGCCGTGCAGTGATTCCTTTGAAACAGCATAACTTAGCGGAAATACCGGTGCCATAAAAAGTCCTAAAATAAATAATGATATTACAATAATGAAAACATTTTTTTGGTTGAGATAAGCATAATAAAACCCTATCAAAAGTCCAAGTGAGTCAAATATCATTATTTTTTTCGAAGATATATTTTGACTTATTTTGGCTATAAAAAGTCTTGAAATCAAAATGGCAATCCAGGTAATCGAAACAAGGGTGGTTGCAAGTGAAACGCTCATAATACCTGTATCCTTCAGATAAGTGATAAACCATCCGTTTACACTGTATTCAAATCCCAGGTAGAAAAATAAAAGTACGGTATTTATATAAAACTTTTTTTATCTTTAAAAAAATTCAGTATCTTTATTTGTTCCGTTTGCAACCGAGCCTTTGGCATTATTTTTTTATAAAAAAAGAAGAGTCTCATTATCGGTTGTAAAAAAATCCGGCTACGACCAAAAGTCGCAATAATTGCTATAAGTCCCAGAATATATCGCCAATTAAATCCCAGATAAAGAATAAATGACAGCAGGAAAGGTGATATAAACGCACCTATTGCGAACATGGCGTTAAGTATTGCACCCTTGGGAGCGGGATTTTTCATACATATTATTTACATAGTAATTATTAAAAAAAGTGTAATTGATCCCTTTGTAAGTCCCGAGGATAAGCATTAATATATTAATGATTATCAGGGAGGTGTATTTATTAAAATAACAAAACTAAGGAATGACAAACAGGTCATAAGTGTTATACTGAATTTATCACCAAGTTTTGCAGACAGTGCGGTATATAAGAAACTTCCGAAAAAAATTTCCGATATAAAAGAAAGTCAGTATACTGCCTGCACCTATGTAGTCAAGTCCTATTTCGCTCATAAGATGGGGCAAAGTTGCTCCGATGATAAGAGTTGCCATGCCGCTGAAAAAATAGCCAAGGCAACATCTTAAAAAAATCTGTTCACGATTCTTTTCCATAAATTATCCTCAATAAATTAAATATAATACTATATTCTATCATATTACTTTTATAAATTAATAACTCGATATTTGACATTTTGGAAAAAAAATGTGGTAAAGTAGTGGTAACAACCTACATGGAGAAAAAATGGACTTATTTGATTATATGAAAGAAGTTAATGAAAAAGAGGATGCCCCGTTAGCTTCAAGATTAAGACCCGATTCTTTAGATTCGATAGTAGGGCAGGAACATATTTTGAGTAAAGACAAATTCTTATACAGGGCTATAAAGGCTGATAAACTGAGTTCGATTATATTCTTTGGTCCTCCGGGATGTGGAAAAACAACTATTGCAAAGATCATTGCAAATACCACCAAATCAAATTTTAAGCAAATTAATGCCACTACGGCCGGAAAAAAAGAGATGGAAGAGGCAATATCTGAAGCTAAAATATCCTTTTCAATGTATAAGAAAAAAACTATTTTATTTATCGATGAAATTCATAGATTTAATAAATCTCAACAAGACTACCTGCTGCCTTTTGTAGAAGACGGTACTGTAATTTTAATCGGAGCAACAACGGAAAATCCTTTCTTTGAGGTAAATAAGGCTTTGATTTCAAGATCAAGACTTTTGGAATTGAAAACCGCTTTCATATCAGGATATAGAGACCATTTTAGATAGAGCAATTAAAGACAAAGAAAGAGGGATGGGAAGGTATGAAGTAGAAATTTCTAAAGAGGCTGTAGAATTCCTTTCTAAAAGCGCGGACGGTGATGCAAGAAGTGCATTGAATGCTTTAGAACTGGCAATTCTTACAACAGATATTTCAGAAGACGGAAAAATTCATATTGATACAAATATCGTAAGTGAATGTATTCAAAAAAAGATAGTGAAGTATGATAAGGACGGAACAAATCATTATGATACCATATCGGCATTTATAAAAAGTATGAGAGGCTCGGATCCCGATGCGGTTATGTATTATCTGGCAAAAATGCTCTATGCAGGTGAAGATATAAAGTTTATAGCCAGAAGAATCATAATATGTGCGGCCGAGGATGTAGGCCTTGCAGATCCGAATGCTTTAAGCATTGCGACCAATGCCTTTTTGGCAATTGAAAGAGTCGGTATGCCTGAGGCAAGGATAATTTTGGCTCAAGCGGCAAATTATATTGCTTGTGCGCCTAAGTCAAATGCATCATATCTTGCTATAAATGAAGCATTAAGATTTGTGAAGGAAAACAGTGATTTTGAAGTGCCAAAGCATATCAGAAACGCAAATTTTACGGGGGAAAAAGATATAGGAATAGGTGTGGGCTATAAGTATGCTCATGACTATGAAAATCATTATGTTAAACAACAATACCTGCCTGATGAGATAAAAGATAAGGTGTTTTTTTAATCTTACAGATATGGGATTTGAAAAATCAATCAAGGACTATTTTAATAAAATAAAAAAGGACAGATAATATATGCGAGAAAAGTTACAAACTTTATCATTGGTACAGTTGAAAGAGATTGCAAAAGAGCAGGGCTTTAAAGGAGTCAGCAATTTAAATAAGGCAAATATAATAGAGTTGTTAGTGGAGTTTTCCGAGAACCGAAGTAAAGAGGTTTCAAACAGTGAAGGAGGCTCGCCTGATATGACCGGAAAAGATAATTCATATCAAAGAGACGGATATGCCGGACAAAACTATTCCGGTCAGAGTAATTATACAGGTCAAAGCAGAAGTACATATAACAGTGCACAAAGAAGCACTTCAAATCAAAGCAGAAATAACGGATATAATAATACATATCAAAACGGACAAAGGTATAGTCAGGTAAGTGCTCAAGGCAATATGCCTAATTACTACCAAGGCCAGTACAATAATCAAAACCAGTATGTAAATTCAAATCAATATGTAAATCAGTATCCTAACCAGTATCCGAATCAATATCCTTTACAAAATCAACCGGGATATAGAAATGAATACTATGATAATCGCTTCGGAGCGGGTTTTTCAAGAGATTATCCTACAGACATAAGAGATCTGGATTCAGGTGAGATTGCGGAGGGTATACTTGAGGTAATGCCTGACGGTTTCGGATTTATAAGATGTGAAAATTTCTTACCGGGTGATAATGATGTGTATGTTTCTCCTGCACAGATTAAAAAGTTCAGAATGAAAACGGGTGATGTGGTATCAGGAATAAAAAAGATAAAAACAGCTACAGAAAAGTTTGCGGCACTTTTATATATAAATACTGTAAACTCCTTTCCCTCCTGAGACTTTGGAAACAAGACCTAATTTTGAGGATTTGACACCTATTTTCCCAAACAGCAGAATACATTTGGCAAATGATGATTCCGCATCAAAAGCTATGAGAATAGTTGATTTGCTCTCACCAATAGGCAGAGGACAAAGAGGTATGATAGTTTCACAGCCAAAGGCAGGTAAGACTACGCTTTTAAAGGAAATAGCAAAGTCTATTACAACAAATCAAAAGGATATGCATCTTATTATTCTGCTTATAGATGAGAGACCTGAAGAGGTTACAGATATCAAAGAGGCAATAGTAGGAGAAAATGTGGAAGTTATATATTCCACATTTGATGAACTTCCTGACAGACATAAGAGAGTTTCCGAGATGGTTATTGAGAGAGCAAAAAGACTTGTGGAGCACGGAAAGGATGTAATGATATTGCTGGATTCCATTACAAGACTTGCAAGAGCTTACAATCTTACAATAGCACCAAGCGGAAGGACACTTTCAGGAGGACTTGACCCTGCGGCACTTCATATGCCTAAGCGTTTCTTCGGAACGGCAAGAAATATAAGAGAGGGCGGAAGTCTCACAATACTTGCAACAGCTTTGGTAGATACCGGAAGCAGAATGGACGATGTTGTATTTGAGGAGTTTAAGGGTACAGGAAATATGGAACTTGTACTTAACAGAAAGCTCTCTGAAAAGAGAATTTTCCCTGCTATAGATGTTTTAAAGAGCTCTACAAGAAGAGATGATTTATTATTGAGCAAGGAAGAGGCCGAAGTGGTAAGTATAATCAGAAAGTCCACAGATTTGGCAAAGCCTGATGAAGTGGCCGAAAGAATTATCGAAGAATTCAATTCAACAAAAAACAATGAAGAACTTGTTGAAAAAATATTGGCGAACGGCCAATTGATGTAAAATAAAGTATGAATGTAACAGTTTGGTTTTGCCGGACTGTTACATTTTTGTAAAAGTGAGGTTTTATGCAGGACTATAATGCAGGCAGTATTACAGTACTTGAAGGACTTGAGGCTGTTAGAGTAAGACCGGGTATGTATATCGGTGGAGTCGGTGTAAAGGGATTAAACCATCTTATTTATGAGATAATGGATAACTCTATCGATGAACATTTGGCCGGATTTTGTAAAAATATATGGGTGACTTTAAATGCGGACGGCTCATGTACCGTGAAGGATGACGGTAGAGGAATACCGGTTGAGATGCATCAAAAAGGTATTTCAGCGGAAAGAGTTGTATTGTCCACCTTGCATGCAGGCGGAAAATTTGATAATGAATCATATAAAACCAGTGGTGGATTGCATGGTGTAGGTTCATCAGTGGTTAATGCTTTGTCCAATTTCCTTGATATAAAAATATCAAGAGACGGATTTATACATCATGACAGATATGAAAAGGGTATACCTACAGTAGAATTAAAAAACGGACTTTTGCCAACTATAGGAAAAACAAGAAATACAGGTACTGAAATTACATTTCTACCTGATGATACTATCTTTGAAGTTACTAAGTTTAAGGCTGACTGGTTGAAATCCAGAATGCATGAAAGTGCATACTTAAATCCCGGCCTTATGTTGCATTTCAAAAACTTAAGAGATAATGAACATGAAGAAACAGTTTTCCATGAACCCGAAGGCATCGTTGCATATGTAAAAGAGCTAAATAAGGGCAAGGAAGTAATGCATGCTCCTATACTTTACAAAGGAGTATGTGACAATATAGATGTGGAAATAGCCATACAGTTCGTGGATGCATTTGAGGAGAATATACTGGGATTTTGTAATAATATATTTACTCAAGAAGGCGGTACACATATAGCCGGATTCAAGACAAAGTTTACAGGTCTTATAAATACCTATGCAAGAGATCTCGGTATATTAAAGGATAAGGACAGCAATTTTACCGGTGCGGATACCAGAAACGGTATGACCGCCATTATCAGTGTAAAGCATCCGAATCCTATGTTTGAAGGACAGACAAAGACAAAACTTGCATCGGCCGATGCCACAAGGGCTGTGCTTACGGTTACAGGGGATGAGCTTACAAGGTTTTTTGACAGGAATGTAGATGTGGTAAAAGCTATAATTTCCTGTGCGGAAAAATCCGCCAAGATAAGAAAGGCTGAGGAAAGAGCCAAGACAAATATGCTCACAAAATCAAAGTTTTCATTTGAGTCAAACGGAAAACTTGCAAACTGTGAGTCAAAAGATCCAAGCAAATGTGAGATATTTATAGTAGAGGGAGATTCTGCCGGCGGTTCAGCAAAGACTGCAAGAAACAGAAATTTTCAGGCTATTTTACCTATAAGAGGTAAGATTTTGAATGTTGAGAAGGCTTCTATAGATAAGGTACTTGCAAATGCCGAGATAAAAACAATGATAAATACTTTCGGTTGCGGATTTTCTGAAGGCTATGGCAATGATTTTGATATTTCAAAACTTCGTTATGACAAGATAATACTTATGACCGATGCGGACGTGGACGGAAGTCATATAGATACTTTGCTTTTGACCTTCCTCTACAGATTTATGCCTGAGCTTATATATGACGGACATGTATATATTGCAATGCCGCCACTTTTTAAAGTGGTACCTAAAAGAGGTGAGGGCATTTATCTATATGATGAAAAAGCATTGGAAGATTATAAAAAGAAACATAAGGACAATTTCACTCTGCAAAGATATAAGGGACTTGGAGAGATGGATGCCGAACAGCTTTGGGAGACAACTCTTGACCCTGAAAGAAGAGTGCTCAAAAAAGTTGAAATAGAAGATGCAAGACTTGCAAGTGAAGTAACTGAGCTTTTAATGGGGTCCGATGTGGCTCCGAGAAGAAACTTTATACATGAGCATGCAAGAGAAGCGGTAATTGATGCATAGGAGGGTATATGGCTGAGAAGATATTGCGAACGGAATATTCGGAGGAAATGCAAAAATCCTATCTGGATTATTCTATGAGTGTTATAACCGCAAGGGCTATACCTGATGCGAGAGACGGTCTAAAGCCTGTACAAAGAAGAGTTTTATATGATATGAGTGAACTGAGAATATTCAGTGACAGACCACATCGTAAGTCTGCAAGAATAGTCGGTGATACCATGGGTAAATATCACCCGCATGGTGACAGTTCTATATATGAAACTTTGGTTGTTTTGAGTCAGGACTTTAAAAAAGGAATGCCTTTAATAGACGGGCACGGAAACTTCGGATCTATAGAAGGTGACGGAGCGGCCGCTATGAGATACACGGAAGCCAAACTTGCAAAATTTGCGGAAGAAGTGTATTTAAAGGATCTTGATAAGACTGTTGAATTTATTTCAAATTATGATGAGACCGAAAAAGAACCTGCGGTTTTACCTGTTAGAGTACCTAATCTTTTGATAAACGGTGCGGAGGGTATTGCAGTAGGTATGTCAACCTCAATTCCTACACATAATCTGCTTGAAGTATGTAATACCTGTATTGCCTATATTAAAAACAGAAATATAGATACTAAAGGACTTTTGGAAGTACTGCACGGTCCGGATTTTCCTACAGGCGGAATTATTGCAAATAAAAAGGATTTGCTCGATATCTATGAAACAGGTAACGGAAAGTTAAAGCTGCGAGGAAAGATAGAAGTAGAACTTGGAAGGAAAAAAAGCCGACAAGGACAAGCTGATAATTTCTGAAATCCCGTATACTATGATCGGTGCGGGAATAAACAAGTTTTTAGTGGATGTGGCAAATCTTGTAGAGAGTAAAAAACTTTCGGATGTGGTGGATATAAGCAATCAATCCGATAAAAACGGTACAAGAATAGTTCTGGAGCTTAGAAAAGACGCAGATATTGAAAAGATAAAGAATATCCTGTACAAAAAGACAAAACTTGAAGATACATTCGGAGTAAATATGCTTGCGATTGTAGACGGAAGGCCTGAGATACTTTCATTAAGAGATATTTTTAAAAAAACTACCTTGAGTTTCAGTATGAAATCACTACAAAAAAAAATACAATATACTCTTAAATAAAGAACTTGAAAAGAAGGAAATACAGGAAGGACTTATAAAGGCTGTAGACGTTATCGATTTGATTATTGCCATACTTCGAGGTTCTAAAAAAATCTGACTCAGGCAAAAAAATGTCTTACTTCAGGTGATACTACAGGTATAAACTTCAAAGTTAAGGCACTTGAAAAGGATGCTAAGAAGCTTTCGTTTACCGAGAAGCAGGCGCAGGCGATTCTTGATATGAGACTGTATAAGCTTATAGGTCTTGAGATAGAGGCTCTTTTAAAGGACAATGCAACCACTCTTAAAAAAATATAGAGGAATACGAAAATATCCTAAAAGATCATAAAAATATGGATAAGCTCTTTATAAAAGATCTGGAAAAGATTAAAAGAGATTTTGCCCTTCCAAGAAAAACTTTGATAGAGGATGCAAAGGAAGCCGTATATGTTGAGGAACCAATGGCAAGTGAAGAGGTTATATTTGTTATGGACAAATTCGGATATTGCAAGATACTTGACAGAAATACTTTTGATAAGAATGCGGAAACAGTGGAAAGTGAAAATATCTATGTATTTCCTGTGATGAATACCGACAAAATATGTATTTTCTCAAATGCCGGTATTTTATACAAATTCAAAGTTATGGATCTGGGTATTTCAAAACTTAGAGATAAGGGCACACCTGTTGACAATCTTACAAAGTTTGACAGCAGTAATGAAGAAATCCTTTTGGCTGTAAGTGAAGACGGCATGAATGGCGGCTTTATATTGATGCTTACAAAGAACGGTTATATAAAGAGAGTTTCCGGAGAGGAATTTAAGACCAACAATAAACAGGTAGCCTCTACAAAGCTGAATAATGATGATGTGCTTATAGGTGTAAAAATGCTTGGTGCGGCATCAAATACAGATTTATGTATTGTAAGTGATGCAGGATATATTTTAAGATTTAATGTTTCAGAGGTAAATGAATTTAAAAAGAGTACCAGAGGAGAGAAGGCAATTACACTTGGATATAATGAATTTGTTGAGAATTTGTATCTTACAAACGAGGTTGGACTTGCAAGTGTATCCGGAAAAGAAGTTAATTTAAGTAAAGTTAAACTTAGTCATAGAGGTTATAAGGGGCAAAAAATCAAATAATATTTTGTGAAAACAGACAAGCAAAATGAAATGTCTCTGACAGACGTACAAATGTGCGCCTGATGCGAAAAAAGACTTGCAATATTATTCATAGTGTACTATGATTGCAACCAGTTAAAAATAATAGTCCACAAGATTTATGAACTGTTATTCAAAATAAACAGATATGGAGAGATAATATGGATAAGAAATTAAAAGTTGGTGTCCTCGGTGCAACAGGCATGGTAGGACAGAGATTTTTGTCATTACTTGAAAATCATCCTTGGTATGAAGTTGTAGTTGTAGCAGCAAGTCCAAGCAGTGCGGGAAAAAGATATGAGGATGCTGTAGGAAGTCGTTGGAAAATGACAACTCCTATGCCTGAGGCTTACAAAGACCTTATTGTAATGAATGTAAATGATGTTGATGCGGTTGCCTCAAAGGTTGACTTTGTATTCTCAGCTGTGGATATGACAAAGGAAGAGATAAAGGCTATTGAGGAGGCTTATGCAAAAACAGAGACTCCTGTGGTTTCAAACAATTCGGCACATCGTTGGACAAAGGATGTACCTATGGTAGTTCCTGAGATAAATCCTGAGCATTTTGCAATTATTGAGTCACAGAAGAAGAGACTGGGAACAAAGAGAGGATTTATTGCGGTAAAGCCTAACTGTTCTATACAAAGCTATGCTCCTGTGCTTAATGCATGGAAAGAATACGAGCCGTATGAAGTTGTAGTTACAACATATCAGGCTATATCAGGTGCAGGAAAGACTTTCAAGGATTGGCCTGAGATGGTTGAAAACATTATTCCGTTTATCGGCGGTGAGGAAGAAAAGAGTGAGAAAGAGCCTCTCAGAATCTGGGGACATATTGAAGGTGATGAGATTGTTCCTGCAACTTCGCCGAAGATTACTTGCCAATGTGTAAGAGTACCGGTACTTAACGGACATACAGCCGCGGTATTTGTAAAGTTTAAGAATAAGGCTTCCAAGGAAGAGCTTATAAAGAAGCTTGTAGAGTACAAGGGAGAGCCTCAGGAACTTAACCTTCCTTCAGCACCGAAGCAGTTTATACAGTATCTCACAGAGGATAACAGACCACAGGTAAATCTTGATGTTAATTTTGAGAACGGTATGGGTGTTTCAGTAGGTAGACTTAGAGAAGATTCAATGTATGACTATAAGTTTATCGGACTTTCACATAATACTTTAAGAGGTGCCGCAGGCGGTGCACTTCTTTGTGCGGAGTACCTTACAGCAAAGAATTTTATAACAGCAAAATAATTATTAATGAGGCATTTGCATTGCAGATGCCTTTTTAAATTTCATATATTGAAGCAATTATCATGCTATGGTAATATTTACACTAAGTCTTGCAAGGGAATGGAAAAATTTGTATAATATAGTATAATAGCTGTCACGTAGAGCTGTGATGGCTTTTTCTTTGTAAAGTGAGGAAAAACATGGGTATTAAGACAACTGAATTTGGGAAAACAAAAGACGGTAAGATTGTAAATTTATATACTCTGACAAATAAAAACGGAGTAAGCGCATCTTTTATCGATCTTGGAGGTACTTGGGTAAGTATGATGGTACCTGATAAGGACGGAAAGTTTGAAGATGTATGTCTTGGATATGATACTGTAGCCGGATATGAGAATAATATTCCGCATTTCGGTTCTATTATAGGCAGATATGCAAACCGTATACCGGAAGGAAAGTTTACAATTGACGGCAAGGAATTTCAACTTGCTCTAAATAACGGAAACAATGCACTGCACTCAGGACCTGACTATTGGCATGACAGAATCTGGGAAGTGGGTACATTTGAAGACGAAGACAGAGATATGATAACATTTATGCTTATAAGTCCTGACGGTGATCAGGGATTTGGCGGAGAAGCAAGGGTAAATGTAAGTTATGTTTTGTCTGATGATAATTCACTTACAATAGGTTACAGCTTTGTTTGTGATAAAAAAACGGCTGTTAATTTAACAAATCATGCATATTTTAATCTTGCCGGACAGGACAGTAAGAATATATATGATCAGGAAGTTATGATTTTAGCAGACAGTTTCCTGCCATGTGATGAAAACTCCGTACCTACAGGTGAGATTAGAAAAGTAGAAAATACTGCAATGGACTTTAGAAAATACAAAAAGATAGGTAAGGAAATCGACTCTGATTATGATGCTGTAATACAGGGCGGTGGATATGACCATAACTGGGTAATAAAAGACTACAACGGTGAACTTAGACTTGCTGCAAAAGCAAAAGATGAGAACAGTAAGAGAGTTATGGAAGTTTACACCGATTTACCGGGTGTGCAGTTTTATACAGGTAATTACCTGACAGAAGAAATAGTCGGAAAAAGAGGTGTAACATATCCGAAGAGAAGCGGATATTGTTTTGAAACACAGTTTTTCCCTAATGCGGTAAATATGCCGGAGTTTATACAGCCGGTAGTAGATGAACTTGAAGAGTTTATCAGTGAAACGGTATATAAGTTCAGTGTAGAAAGAGATTAATGAAGAAACTTTTTATAGCGGAAAAGCCAAGTGTAGCGACCGAGTTTGCAAAGGCTCTGAAAGTACCTACAGGAAGAAAAAACGGATATCTGGAAGGCGATGATATTATAGTTACATGGTGTGTAGGACATCTTGTAACTATGAGCTACCCTGAAAAGTATGATGAGAGGCTGAAAAGATGGTCACTTGATACTTTGCCTTTTTTACCTAAAGAGTTTAAATATGAGATAATTGACGGTGTTAAAAATCAGTTTACCATAGTCTCAAATCTTTTAAACAGGGAAGATGTTGATACGATATATATTTGTACCGACTCGGGAAGAGAGGGAGAATATATATACAGACTTGTAGATATGATGGCGAATGTGCAGGGAAAGATTAGAAAAAGGGTATGGATAGACTCTCAAACCGAAGATGAGATACTAAGAGGAATAAGAGAAGCAAAAGATTGGTCTGAGTATGACAATCTTTCTGCAGCCGCATTTCTTCGTGCAAAAGAAGATTATCTTATGGGAATCAACTTCTCCAGAATACTAACTTTAAAATACAGCAGAAATGTTGCAAGTTTTTTAAAGCTTGACAGAGCTGTACTCAGTGTGGGAAGAGTAATGACCTGTGTTGTGGGAATGGTGGTAAACAGAGAAAGAGAAATAAGAAACTTTGTAAAGACCCCTTCTTTAAAGTTTTGGGTAAATTTGAAAATCAGGGATTGAGTATAGACGGAGAGTGGAAGGTAAATGAGAAGTCAAAATACTTTAATTCTCCTGTTCTATACAAGGATAACGGTTTTAGAGAAAAGATATATGCCGAAGAACTTATATCACATATAGAAAAGATTGCCGATGAAAACAATAGGGAGGTAGTTGTAGTTTCAAACGAGAAAAAAAGAAAGAAACAAAAAAATCCTCCTTTACTTTTTCAATCTGGCAGAGATACAAAATGAATGTTCAAAGAGATTTAAAAATAAGCCCTGATGAAACATTAAAAAAATAATTCAGGAATTGTATGAAAAAAGCTTGTTACTTATCCGAGAACGGATGCAAGAGTGCTTTCCAGCGCAGTAGCAAAGGAAATAGACAAGAATATAAAGGGACTTTGTAAGTTTTCGGCACTTGCGGATTTTGCAAATAATATTCTTGAAAAGGGTGCATATAAAAATATTTCAAAAACAAAGTATGTTAATGATAGTCAAATCACCGACCATTATGCTATAATACCTACCGGGTTTGGAAATATGAATTCACTGAGTAAATTGTCATTGTCTGTATATGAACTTATATGCAGAAGATTTCTTAGTATATTTTATCCTCCGGCAATATATCAAAAGTTTGCCATACGTTTCGGTATAGGAGATGAGATATTTATTGCAAATACAAAAGTATGTGTTGAAAGAGGATTTTTAGATATATTAAGCCCGGTAAAAAAACAGAGGGCGAAGATGACGAAACCGGTGACGATCAAAATCCTGAGTATATAAAGATGATTTCATCACTCAGAAAGGGTTCAAAGCTTACAATTGACTCTTTGAGTATTAAAGAGGGTGAGACGGTACCTCCAAAGAGATATTCGTCAGGCTCTATTATACTTGCAATGGAGAATGCAGGACAGCTCATAGAGGATGAGGAGCTTAGAAGTCAAATAAAGGGAAGCGGGATAGGTACTTCCGCTACAAGAGCCGATATTTTGAAAAAATTATTTTCGATAAAGTACCTGGCTTTAAATAAAAAGACTCAAATAATTACCCCTACACTTTTTGGTGAAATTGTATATGAAGTAGTAAATTGCTCTATTTCACAACTTTTAAACCCGGAGCTGACTGCCAGCTGGGAAAAGGGACTTACGATGGTGTCAAACGGTGATATTACATCTGAAGAATATATGACAAAGCTTGAAAGATTTGTAGGTATTCGATGTCTTAATGTGAAGCAACTTAATAACCAATATAGTTTAAATGCCGTATTTGAAGAGGTTTCAAAAGAATATAAGGGCATGAAAGGATAGAAAATGAAAAAAATCGATGTAAAAACAAAAAAACTTTTTGATTTGGAAGAAACTATAGCAAAGTCTCTCTTCGAAAAATACACATATCCTTGGGAAGTATTTAAGGAACTTGGAAGTTTTATAGAAGAAATCGGTGCTACATTACCTGATACGGAGTATTTAAAAATCGGAAAGAATATCTGGGTTCATCGTTCAGTAAAGATAATGCCTACAATTGCGCTTGCAGGTCCGCTTATTATCGGAAAAGATGCAAGTATTCGTTCATGTGCATTCTTCAGAGGTAATGTAATTATAGGTGAAGGTGCAGTAGCAGGAAACTCTTGTGAGTTTAAGAATGCTATACTTTTTAACAAAGGCACAGGTACCTCATTTCAGCTATGTTGGAGATTCTATCATCGGTTATAAGGCACATCTCGGCGCTTCCGCAATTACATCAAATCTTAAGAGTGATAAGTCCGATGTTGTACTTCATTTAGAGGATGCGGAGCTTGAGACAGGACTCAGAAAGCTTGGAGCTATAGTAGGTGATGAAGCTGAAGTAGGTTGCGGATCGATTTTGAATCCGGGAACCGTTATAGGAAAGAACACTACAATATATCCGCTTTCAAGTGTAAGAGGTTGTATCGGTAAGTCATCTATTTATAAGAGTGCTGACGATATTGTAACAAAGGCAAAGAAAAAGCCGGCAGTTGCAAAATTATAAAATTTATGCGTATGGGTTTTCCCATACGCATTTTTTATCTAGTCGGATTTGGTTTTTAATATATTTTCTAAAAGTTCAAACGGAATCTTTAAATCGCCGTATCCTCTACCTATTTCAAGTCCCGGCTTGTTTTCTCCATGAAAATCGCTGCCTCCTGTAGGAAAAAGCTTGTATTTATACGCCAATAAACGGAGACTTTCAATATCTGAAGCCGAGTGAGTGGAATGATATACCTCGATACCGTTTAATCCGAGTTCAATCAAATGTGATATTAGAGCATTCAAATCCTCATCGGAGAATTTATATTGAAAAGGATGTGCAAGTGAAATAAAGAAATTATGTTTTTTTAAAAAATCCATACATCTTATTGTCGTGATATTCTTAACCGGTATATATTTACCGCCATATTCAAGATACTTATCAAAAGCCTCGGCCTTATTTTTAACAAGACCAAGCTTTATAAGAGCATTTGCAAAATGTGCTCTTGTTATCTGGGCGTTCGGATTTGAGTTGTTTAAATCATTTTCGAGAATTATTATTCCGTCATTTTTAAATCTCCTGATTATTTCAGCGTTTCTTTCAGCTCTTTCCTTTGCAAAAAAGCTCAAATCCTCAAATATTTCTTTGGGAATATTCAGTTCTCTCTTAGAAATTGAAGAAGGCGGCAGATATCCCAGAATATGTATTTCTTTATCTTTATATACACAGCTCATTTCAACTCCGGCTATTACGGATAAATCAAGTTCCAATCCTTTTTTAAAACATTCTTCCACACCTGCCATAGTGTCATGGTCTGTAAGTGCAATAAGGCTAAGAGAAGCTTTCTTTGCCGATATGGCAACTTCTGCGGGAGAGCATGTACCGTCTGAAGCGGTAGAATGTGTATGAAGGTCTATATATTTAAAATTTTTCTTTCATAAATCACCTTAAAAAAATACTTTTTTTACATATATTAAATATTTGTATTAATAAGTCTAGCACAATAAATTTTTGTAAAAGCAAATATTGATAAGTAATTTTAATTGTTTTAAAAATCATATTATTGGTATAATTTAATCCCAAGGTATGTTTTTTTATCAAAAAAATAGCATAAGGGCATTTTATTAATTGATCTTATAAGGAATTGAAATGTTAAATAAACAAAACAGCAGTAAAAAAACAGGCTCGGAGAGAGTAAGAGAAGCAAGAAAGAGATCATAAAAAGGGGCTTTACAGCAGATATAAATATGAGAGCGGTAGCTGTTCTTGTTCTGACATTTATTATACTGGTATTGATTGCCATATCGGGATTACAAAAAGTCGGAAAGTTTTTGAAGTCATCAAAAGCTGACGGTACTGAGGTGACTACTGAAATTGCAGATGAAAAATTAAAAAAACAGATAACTATTGATGAGATAGATATTACCGGAATGAAAATGTCGGAGGCAAAAGCGGCCATAGACAAAGTATATCCGTGGAAATTAACTTTACATATCGGTGATGATTTAAGTGACAGTATGGTACTTGACAATGTTTTGGATACAAAGGTAACAAAACTTTTAAATGAGATATATGCTGATGTTGACAATGCAGCATCACATTATGAGATAAACTTTGATGATGCCGACATAGATTCAATGGTGGAAAAATCAAAGGAAAAATGGAATATAAACCCTGTAAACGGATCTATATCAGGATTTAACAAGGAAACAAAGAGCTTTACATATGCTGATGAAAGTGACGGGTATCTTATTGATGAAGGCAGACTTAAGTCGGATCTTAAGTCATATGTGAGTCGTAAGAATTTTGAGGCTGATATTTCCGTTGTAAGAAATGAAGTAAAGGCAACTATTTCGGCTGCAAAAGCAAAAGAGATGTACAAGGTAATAGGTACATTTACTACAAAGACTACAGATAATAAGGACAGAAATACAAATATTTCACTTGCATCCGAAGCGCTTGACGGACTTATAATAAAGCCCGGAGAGGAATTTTCTTTCAACAATACTACAGGTAACAGAACGCTTGAGAGAGGATATAAGCCTGCAGGAGCCTATGTAAACGGTGTTTTATCGGAAGAGCCGGGTGGCGGTGTATGTCAGGTTTCATCAACTCTTTACAATGCGGTTATTTTCTCGGGGCTAAAGACAACCGAGAGGCATGCACATTCATTTGAGCCAAGTTATGTAACTCCCGGTGAAGATGCTATGGTAAGCTATGACGGATATGCAGGTCCGGATATGAAATTCATAAATACATCCGACACCGCTATTGCTATTCGAGCGGTACTTACCGGACAGACACTTACATGTTCAATTATAGGAATTCCTATTTTGGAAGAAGGTGTTACCGTTGAAATGTCGTCAAAGAAGATATCGGATTTAAATCCTCCGGTTCCTGAGTATATTGAAGATAAGAGTTTGAAAAAGGGAAAGCAGGTCGTTGTAACCGAGGCAAAAAAAGGCTCAAGATGGGCAACTACATATATTGTAAAAAAAGACGGTGTGTTGGTAAAGGAAGAGCCTTTCCACAATTCAACATATAAGGGAAAACCTGCCAAAATAAAGGTAAACTCCGAGAGTGAGGAAACCACCGCTTCAAAGAGTAATGAAAGCAGCGTATCAAGTACTGAAAGTACATCAAGTGCTCATGTAAGTCAAAGTACAAGCGCAGCTTCGACTCAGGCTGAAAGCACCGGGGAAAAGACTGCAGAGAGTACAACAAAGAAAAAGGATTCAGTAAGTAGTGAAAGTACCGTAGAAAAGTTAAGTACCGAAGAAAAGTCTACTAAGGCAAAGGAAACCAAGGAGAGTGCTAAGCCGGCGGAGACTTCGGCTAAGCCTAAAGAAAGCACAAAAGCAAAGGAAAGTACCAAAGCAAAAGAAAGTACAAAGGCGAAGGAAACCACCGCTGAACCTACAGTTGAGAAGCTGACTACAACTGAGGCCACAAAACCTGAAGAGACCGTGGAGAAACTGGAGAATTAATATAATACGGGGGGATAATTTATGAATAGGGACAAGGAAAATGTAAAGTATTTAAAACTTCTGAAACAAAATTATTCGTCAAGTCAGGCTGTTATAAGAGAGATTATAAATCTGTCTGCAATAACAAATCTGCCTAAGGGTACAGAGTTCTTTTTAAGTGATATACATGGCGAATATGAAGCTTTTTTGCATATAATGAACAATTGCTCCGGAGTAATAAAAGAAAAAGTCGATATTATATTCGGAGAAACATTGTCCGAGTTTGACAGGCAGGAGCTGTGTACTCTCATATATTATCCAAGAGAGAAAATGACTATGCTTGCAGAAATTGACAGGATAGATAATGACTGGTATTCGATGACACTGAATTATCTTATTATGCTTGCAAAGTTATTATCATCCAAATATACAAGATCAAAAGTGAGAAAGGCTTTGCCTGAAGATTATGCATATATCATTGATGAGCTTTTGCATGCGCAAAAAAATGAAGACACAAATAAAGTAAGCTATCACAGACATATATTGCAGACCATTATAGATCTTGATGATGCCGATGAATTTATAATTGCACTTTCTGCACTTATAAAAAGGCTTGCAGTCGATCATCTTCATATAGTAGGTGATATTTTTGACCGTGGCGGTAATGCGGACAAGATAATAGACTTACTTATGAATTATCATTCTCTTGATATTGAGTGGGGAAATCATGATATTCTTTGGATGGGAGCCGCATGTGGAAATGATGCATGTATTTGTAATGTTATCAGAAATAATTTAAAGTATGGAAATGTAGAAATTCTTGAGAACGCTTACGGTATCAGCTTAAGACATCTTATGCTTTTCGGAATGTCAAAGTACGGTATTGAAGACGGAATACAGGCTGCACTTGCCGCAATAAAAGTGATACTTTTTAAGCTTGAGGGTCAGCTAATAAAAAGGCATCCTGAATACGGTATGGATGACAGACTGCTTTTTAGAGCATATAGACCTTGATGAAGGATATGTAACTGTTGACGGAGTGAAGACAAAACTGAAAACAAATATATTCCCGACATTAAATAAGGAAAATCCTTATGAACTTACTGCCGAGGAAAATGAAATCATGCTGAAGCTGCATAGAAGTTTTGTATCAGGTCAGAGATTAAATAAACATATAAAGTTTTTATATGATAAAGGCGGTATGTATAATGTTTATAACAGGAATCTTATATATCACGGTTGTGTTCCTGTGGATGAAAACGGAATATTTGATATGCTTTGTATAAACGGCAAATGCTATCATGGAAAAGCATTGTTTGATATATGTGATGAAAAAGCCAGAGCAGCCTACATTGACAATCCGAGTCAGGATGATGTTGATTTTATGTGGTTTTTATGGGGTGGTGAGAAATCGCCTTTATGCGGTAGAAAAGTAAAAGACTTTTGAGCGAGATTATATTGAAGATAAGAGCTTTTGGAAGGAAAAATCAAATCCATATTACAGCAAGTACTATGATGAAAGCTTTTGTATTCAGATTTTACACGAGTTCGGTCTTTATGATACGCATTCACATATTATAAACGGACATACACCTGTGCATGCGCTTGACGGTGAACATCCTGTACGTGCAAATGAAAGACTGTTTGTAATAGACGGAGGATTTTGCAGCTCTATGAATAAAACTACGGGAATTGCAGGATATACTTTGATATTTAATTCCCACGGGCTGAGACTGAAAGCACATACACCTTTTACTTCGGTAGAAGATGCCCTGATAAACAATACCGATATTAAATCGGAATCGGAGATAGTTGAAAAAGGATGTATATCGAATGTTTGTAAAAGATACGGATATAGGTAAGAAATTACTTGAAGATATTGCCGATTTAAAAATGTTATTGGATAATTACAGGAAATTGTAAATAAATTTAACGGAAAGATGGTGAGATATGAGTTCTGATACGGGTAATCACAGAAAAAGGAATTACAGCCTTGATATATTTAAAGGTGTGTTGATTTTTTTCTTGTGGTATTCGGACATTTTCTTTTGCCTGTAAAAGGAAAGAGAATATACGCTTTTTTTAATAAACTTTTTTTCTTTATTTACAGTTTTCATATGCCTGCTTTTATATTTTTTTATCCGGATATCTTTATTATGATTCATGGAAAAGGAAGGGACTAAAATTAAAATCTGTTATTTCTCTTATAATGCTGTTTTTTTATGATGAAGATATTATTGCATATAAGTGATATGTTATTCTATGGAGACAGGAATATAATTCCCGATTTTCTTTACATGAATCATCTACACCTTGGTATATATCGGCGCTTATTTTTTTCAGATTGTCACTATATCCTTTGGAGTTGTTTTTTTGAAGCTGAATAAGAAAAAAAATAAGTCGGGTTAAAAAGAACAATTTACTTCGATGCTGTTACAATGTATGTAACGGTATTGATAATATTTTTTACATTTTTTTCAATGCTGAATATGAATTGGCAGGTGAAAATAGATGATTTTTTATCTTTAGACAGGGTAGTATCTTTTGCTCCGTATTTTTATATCGGTGTATTGTATAAAAAAAGTACTCATCTGTAAGTAAGACTTCAATTTTTTTGAAGAAACAAATGTGCGCCTCTTTTGCAATGGGAGCTTTTTTTGTGTATTGGGATTTTTGTTTTCTTTAAATATGTCAGATTTTATACTTTGATTTTCTACGGACCCTGGGGGATATCGCATAGCTGAAGGAAATATATTGCCTATATTTAAAGGTGTATTAAATTCGCTTAGAATTATATATATGCCTTATGCCCTTGAGTGTTTCTTATTTTATATTTGCAATAACATCATTAAAGAAGAATTTCTTGACAAATATATTAAAAAGATTTCGGTGTATATAGCTTGCCGATATATGCCTTTCACAGAATTATAAGAGATGCCTTTTTACATTTATTACTCGATAATTTTATATGGCCTGTATTTGGTAAAATAACTATATTGATTATACTTTTGACAATCTCTTTTTTGACATGTATGATATTAGGCAATGATAAGGCAAACAGATTTTTGCAGATTTAAATAATAGAAGGCTCATACTTATTGAAAACTGTTTTCAGGGTATGAGTCTTTTTGTATGTAAAAATATGCAATAATTCATGCAAAATTATTGTAGTATTAGAATTGATATTTTCAAAGTTTCGTGTTATAATTTTCTTGTATACAGTGATAAAGTTTTATCAATATGTATTGATGTTTGGCCATGTATCGGTATTTAAAGTTTAAATATAATTAAGCTTTTACTATATCGATGAAGATAGTGCAGCAAATAAAGGAGAAAGTATGGGGAAAAGGGGTTATATATTTTTACCCGGTGGATTCAATAAAGTAATTGAGGAATTGTCAAAGAGCTACCGAATTTATGCACCTGTGCTCAAGGTGGGAGAAGGAAGATTTACAGATACCGACGTAGTAAGATATGATTTTGTAAAAGAGGCTTCAGAAATCGAGCTTGATAAAAAATCCGATTATTCATTTAAGGAGATTTTTGACACCTCTGTCACAGACATTGTTTTTCTTTACGGAAAATGATGTAAAGGAGTCTGAAATAGATGAGAGAGAGGTTTTGGTCTTTTTAAGAAGCTGTGATCTTAATGCGTTAAAAAGGCTTGATCAGATATATCTTCACAATGGAAGAGAAGAAGATTATTTTTATGCAAGGATCAGAGATAAAGTGAAATTTGTTCTTATAGGTTGTGCTCATTCATATGAGGACTGTTTCTGTGTGGATATGGGTACAAACCGTGCAGATGATTTGGATTACAGTTTTTCAGTGGATTATATAGACAATCAGTTTCATTGTCAGTTAAAAGATAGTGTTCTTGAAGAGATATTTACAAATAACGCCTTAAAAGAGCAGGATATTACTCCAAGATTTGTAACTGAAAATGAAACAAGAGTAAAGTTGCCCGACAGCGTACCTCTTTCAATATTTACATCCAATATGTGGGATGAATATAACACAAGATGTATAGGATGCGGAAGATGTAACTATGTGTGTCCTACATGTACCTGTTACACAATGCAGGATGTTTATTATACAGATAACGGTAAAGTCGGAGAAAGAAGAAGAGTTAATGCTTCATGTATGGTAGACGGATATACAAATGTTGCAGGCGGTGGAGAATACAGAAAGAAGCATGGTGAGCGTATGAGATTTAAAACCATGCATAAGATATATGATTTTAAAAAGAGATTCGGCTACAATATGTGTGTGGGATGCGGAAGATGTGACACCGTATGTCCTGAGTATATTTCATTCTCAAATATTATTAACAAGGTAACAGCTAAAGTAGAGGAGGTGCAGAATGAGAACTAATCCTTATATTCCTTTTCCGTCAAAGATTTTAGATGTTATTAAACATACAGAGAAAGAATACACATTCAGGCTTGAGTTTAAAGGTGATGTAAAGCCGGGACAGTTCTTTGAAGTTTCAATTCCAAAATTCGGTGAGGCACCTATTTCCGTAAGCGGAATAACGGAAAACAGCATCGATTTGACTATCCGTAAGGTGGGAAGAGTTACTGATGAGGTGTTTGAAAATTACATAGGTGATACTTTGCTTCTAAGAGGGCCGTACGGTAACGGATTTGATGTTGATAAATATATTAACGGAGAATGTGTGGTTGTAGCCGGAGGTACCGGAGTTTCTCCTGTGCGCGGAGTTATCAATGCACTTGGTGAAAGTAAAGATTCAAAGGATAAACATGTAATACTCGGATTCAGAAGCCCTGATGATATGTTGTTTAGAGACGATATTATCAGATGGGAATCTCAAATGGATTTGATTTTGACCATGGATAAGGAAGCACAAGGCTATACCGGAAATGTCGGTCTTGTAACAAAGTTTATTCCTGAGCTTAAGCTTAAGGATATTGAAACCGCACAGGCTGTGGTAGTAGGACCTCCTGCGATGATGAAGTTTTCCGTAATAGAACTTTTAAAGCTTGGCTTTAAGGAGGAGAACATCTGGGTTTCATATGAGAGAAAGATGTGCTGCGGTATCGGTAAATGCGGACATTGTAAGGTTAATGATACTTATATTTGTCTTGACGGACCGGTATTTAACTATGTTGACAGTAAGGCTTTGATTGATTAGTGAGGTAAAGATGGATATTAATGTAAAAAAGCTTAAAAAAAATGCCTTTCGTGTTTCTAAGGTACGCGGTGAGACAGCTTCAAGAATAAGAATGCCGGGCGGATATATCGATGCGGAGAGTTTAAAGAGAATTGCAGAAGTTGCGGATAAAGTACGGAAACGGAAGCATTTTTCTTACAAATCGACAGGGTGTTGAGATTCCGGGTATCAAAATATCGGATATGGATGCCGTAAATAAAGAAATACAGCTTATTATCGATAATGAAGGAACAAATCAGGAAAAGAGAGATACGGGATATGCGGCTTCAGGAACAAGAAATGTAGTTGCCTGTCCGGGTAAAAGACTTTGTCCTTATGGAAATTATGACACTACAGAGTTTGCAAGAAAAATGGAAAAGCAGATTTTTCCCGAATAATCTGCATTTTAAGGTTGCGTTTACAGGTTGTTCAAACGATTGCGCCAAGGTTCGTATGAATGATTTCGGAATTATGGGTATGACGGAGCCGCAGTATGACCCCGACCGCTGTGTTACCTGTGAGGCGTGTGTAAAGGGATGTAAGTCTAAAAGTGTGGATGCCCTTAAGGTTGTTAACGGTAAGATAGTAAGAAACACGGAAAAATGTATCGGATGCGGTGTATGTATTACAGTCTGCCCTACAAGAGCATGGACAAGAAGTAAGGAGAAGTACTACAGACTTGTATTGCTTGGAAGAACCGGAAAGAAGAATCCGAGAATGGCTGAGGACTTTATCAAATGGGTGGATGAAGACAGTATTCTTAAAATTGTGAAAAATGCATATTCATATGTTGAAAAATACATCGATCCTAATGCACCTGACGGTAAAGAGCATGTCGGATATATAGTTGACAGAACCGGCTTTGAAGAGTTTTATAAATGGATTATGGAAGACGTTACTCTCGGACCAAAGGCGGAAGTTGCAAAGACAATGTATTGGGGCGGTAAGCACTACGAACATGAATAATAGGCCTGAAAATAAGATATTGAAGGTTTTATTGTTTTAAAACAGAAACAAAAGTTATTGTACTAAGAATAGTACACAAAATACATACATAATTATTTGCAAATATTTTTTTAAATTGGTATAATGAGATACGAAAAAAACTAATATTTTATTATTATAAATATTATAAAGAATTACTTAGTAGGAGGAATTAAATGGCTAAGAGACAAATGAAGACCATGGATGGTAATCAGGCATTGCTCATGCATCATATGCGTATACTGATGTTCTTTCGCAATTTATCCGATAACACCATCATCTGTCATGGCGGAGCACACCGATGAGTGGGCAACAGAGGGTAGAAAAGAATATTTTTCGGCCAGACTGTACAAGTTACAGAAATGCAATCAGAGGCAGGTCTTTGCAGGTGCAGTTCATGGTTCTCTTTCAGCTGGAGCTTTAACTACAACATATACAGCTTCACAGGGCCTTCTTCTTATGATCCCAAACATCTATAAGATAGCAGGTGAGCGACTTCCGGCAGTTATTAACGTTTCTGCACGTGCTATTGCAACACATGCACTTAGTATTTTCGGTGATCATTCAGATGTTTACGCTTGTCGTCAGACAGGTCTCTGCAATGCTCTGTTCATCATCAGTTCAGGAGGTTATGGACTTTAACACCTGTTTGCACATTTATCAGCGCTTAAGGGTAAAGTTCCTTTCATCAACTTCTTTGACGGATTCAGAACATCACATGAGATTCAGAAGATTGAAACTTGGGATTATGAAGATCTTAAGGATATGGCAGATATGGATGCTATAGCAGCTTTCAGAAAGAATGCACTTAATCCTAATCGTCCTGTAGAGAGAGGTTCAGCACAGAACCCTGATATCTTCTTCCAGGCAAGAGAAGCAAGCAATCCTTATTACGATGCATTACCTGCAATCGTTCAGGAGTACATGAATAAGGTTAATGCTAAGATCGGTACAGATTATAAATTATTTAACTACTATGGTGCTCTGCTGATGCCGAGACAATCATCATCGCTATGGGTTCAGTTAACGATACAATAGAAGAGACAATTGATTATCTTTTAAAAGCAGGGGTGAGAAAGTCGGTGTTGTTAAGGTAAGACTTTACAGACCTTTCAGTGCACAGGCACTTGTAGATGCTATCCCTGACAGCGTTAAGAGAATCGAAGTTCTTGACAGAACAAAAGAGCCGGGATCACTTGGTGAGTAGCTTTGGCTTGATGTTGTTGCGACGACTTAAGGGAACAAAGTTTGACGCTGTTCCTGTATTCAGCGGTCGTTACGGTCTCGGTTCAAAGGATACAACACCTGCTCAGATAGTTGCAACATTCCACAACACAGAGAAGAAGAGATTTACTATCGGTATCAATGATGATGTTACACATCTTTCACTTGATCCGGGTCCTGCTCTTATTACAACACCTGAGGGAACTACAAACTGTAAGTTCTGGGGTCTTGGTGCGGACGGTACTGTAGGTGCAAATAAGAACTCAATCAAGATTATCGGTGATAACACAGACCTTTTATGCTCAGGCATATTTTTGACTATGACTCAAAGAAGTCAGGTGGTGTTACAATGAGCCACCTGCGTTTCGGTAAGAAGCCTATTAAGTCAACATACCTTATTCGTAAGGCAAACTTTGTAGCATGTCATAATCCCTGCATATATGAGAAAGTACAACATGGTACAGGAACTTGTTGACGGAGGTACATTCCTTCTTAACTGTACATGGTCAGATGCTGAGCTTGAGGAGCATATCCCGGGACAGGTTAAGAAGTATATCCATGATCACAAGATCAACTTCTACACAATCGACGGTGTAAAGATCGGTATTGCTACAGGTATGGGACCTACAAGAATTAACACAATTCTTCAGTCAGCATTCTTTAAGCTTTCAGCAATTATTCCTGAGGAGCAGGCTATTGACCTTATGAAGAAGGCTGCTGAGAAGACTTACGGAAGAAAAGGTGAGGATGTAGTTAAGAAGAACTGGGCGGCTATCGAAGAAGGCGCTAAGAATGTTCATAAGGTAGAGGTTCCTGCAAGTTGGGCAAATGCAGAGGATGAGGGACTTGACTATGCAGTACATACAGAGGGTAGAGAGGATGCAATCAAGTTTGCCAACACTATTCAGACAGCTGTAAGTGCACAAGAGGGTAACAACCTTCCTGTATCTGCATTCGTTGACTATGTTGACGGTACAACACCTGTAGGTACATCAGCATACGAGAAGCGTGGTATCGCTGTAAATATGCCTATCTGGAACAGTGATAACTGTATTCAGTGTGGATTCTGTTCATATGTATGTCCTCATGCAGTTATCAGAACAGTTGCTCTTACAGAGGATGAGGCAAATAATGCTCCTGAGGGAATGAGCGTACTTCCGATGACAGGTATGCCGAACTACAAGTTTACAGTAGCCGTATCAGCTCTTGACTGTACAGGTTGCGGTTCTTGTGCTAACGTATGTCCTGGAAAGAAGGGCGAGAAGGCTCTTGTAATGGAGAGTATGCCTGAGAATGTACATAGACAGGCTTGGTTCGACTACGCTGCAGCTACACCTGAGAAGGCTGAGGTTATAGCTAAGTTCAAGGAGACAACAGTTAAGGGATCACAGTACAAGAAGCCTTTACTTGAGTTCTCAGGCGCTTGTGCAGGTTGTGGTGAGACACCTTATGCAAGACTTATTACACAGCTCTTCGGTGACAGAATGTACATTTCAAATGCTACAGGATGTTCATCAATCTGGGGTAACTCTTCACCTTCAACACCTTATACAGTAAATGATAAGGGACATGGTCCTGCTTGGTCTAACTCATTGTTTGAGGATAATGCGGAGTTCGGTTACGGTATGTTCCTTGCAAATGAGGCTATCAGAAAGGGACTTAGATCAAAGGTAGAGGCTGTTGCTGAGAACGGTTCAGAAGAACTTAAAGGCGCAGACTAAAGAATACCTTGATACATTCACTGTAGGTGCATTAAACGGTACAGCAACAGATAATCTTGTAGCTGAACTTGAGAAGTTAAATACAGCTGAAGCTAAGGAAATCTTAGATAACAAGGAATTCTTATCAAAAGAAGAGTCAGTGGATCTTCGGTGGTGACGGTTGGGCTTACGATATCGGTTTCGGCGGTCTTGATCATGTAATCGCAAGCGGTAAGGATGTAAACATCATGGTATTTGATACAGAGGTTTACTCAAATACAGGTGGACAGAGCTCAAAGTCAACAAAGACAGGTGCTGTAGCACAGTTCGTCGCCGGCGGTAAAGGATGTTAAGAAGAAGGATCTTGCAAGTATTGCAATGAGCTACGGTTATGTATATGTAGCACAGATCGCTATGGGTGCAGATTACAACCATACTGTTAAGGCATTGAGCTGAGGCAGAGGCTTATCCGGGTCCATCACTTGTTATTGCATATGCTCCATGTATCGCTCACGGTATCAAGAAGGGTATGAGCAAGGCTATGACAGAGGAGAAAGCTTGCTGTTGAGGCAGGTTACTGGAATAACTTCAGATTTAACCCTGATGCAGAAAACAAGTTCACTCTTGATTCAAAGACACCTACAGGAGATTACCAAGAGTTCCTTAAGGGTGAGGTTCGTTACTCATCTCTTGCACTCAAGGATCCTGAGAGAGCGACTAAACTCTTCGAGAAGAATGAGGAAGATGCTAAGGAAAGATTCTCATATCTTGAGAAGCTTGTAACATTATATTCAAAAATAATATAATCTTAGATTTAATATAAATAGAATTAATAGACGAAAGTTTATTTAGTGTACAGACGGAAGTAGCTTTTTGCGGTCAAAGAGAGTCGATACTTTAAGTATCGGCTCTTTTTTTGTATTAAAATATTATATTCACTTGTTATAATATGAAAGTTGGGATAGAATAGAAGTATAAAGTGAAATTTTTAGGAGATACTATGTATAAAGAGAATGAAATATGGGTGGCAAGCGACGGTGATGCCAAATTATGTATAAAAATCAAAATATGCAAACAGACACGGACTGATCTGCAGGAGCTACAGGAACAGGTAAAACAGTTACTCTAAAGGTAATGGCTGAATCATTTTTCAGATGCCGGGAGTGCCGGTGTTTTTTTATCCGATATAAAGGGTGACTTTATCAGGTATGTGTAAAGCCGGGTGAGGAAAAAAAGAAAGTATAACTAAAAAGAGTTGCTGAGCTTGGTATGGGAGAAGATTTTTTTCATTTTAAGGCATATCCTACAGTTTTCTGGGATATATTCGGGAAGAAGGGATTACCTCTCAGAACTACAATTTCGGAGTTCGGACCGATGCTCTTTGGCAAAGCTTCTTGACCTCAATCAGATTCAGACAGATATACTGAATATTATATTTAAGATAGCTGATGATGAGGGATTACTTCTTATCGATTTAAAAGATTTAAAGAGTATGCTCAACTATGTCAGCGAAAATCTGCAGGCTATAAAGGCGGAGTATGGAAATATAGCACCTCAAAGTGTCAATGCCATAATGAGAGGTCTTGTAGCTCTTGGAGATAAGGGCGGAGATGTATTCTTCGGTGAGCCTGCACTTGATATAAATGATTGGTTTGTTACAAAGGACGGCAAAGGTATGATAAATGTTCTTGATGCAACAACTATCATAAACGATCCGGGAATATATGCCACTTTTATGCTTTGGATGCTGGCTGAACTCTTTGAGATAATGCCTGAGGTCGGAGATCTCGACAAGCCTAAGATGGTATTCTTCTTTGATGAAGCACATCTTTTATTTAAAGATACTCCAAAGGCTCTGCTTCAAAAGATAGAGCAGGTAGTAAAACTTATAAGATCAAAGGGTATCGGAGTGTACTTTATAACACAGAACCCAAGTGATATACCGGATGAGGTATTGGCACAGCTTGGTAACAAGGTTCAACATGCACTCAGAGCTTATACACCTGCAGAACAAAAAGGTATAAAAGGTGCATGACACAGAGTTACAGAGCAAATCCTGATTTTGATACGGCTGAGATTATAACAAATTTGGGTATAGGTGAAGCTGTTGTATCATTTATTGAGGATGACGGTGCACCTGCTATGGTAAGAAAGGCTAATGTACTTCCGCCACAGTCATATCTCGGAGCAATTGATGATATGATGAGAGCCGCAGTTATTTCAATGTCGGATTTGGCAGAGAAATATAAAGATATGGTGGATAGAGACTCGGCATATGAATTCTTACAGAGATTGCAAGTGGAAATTTCACAAAAGCAGGAAGAGGAAAAACAGGCTGAGACAGCAAGAAAAGAAGCTGAAAAACAGGCTGAAATAGAAAGAAAAGAGGCCGAAAAGCAGGAAAAGGCGGCACAAAAGGAAGCTGAGAGGCAGGCTAAAGAAGCTGAAAAGGAAGAAAAAAAGAAAAAGGATGCCATAAAGAAGGGGTGTAGCTGCTGTGGCAGGTACAGTCGCAGGAACTATCGGAAGGCAGATTGGTAAGACTTTAGGAAAATCAGGCGGAAAAATTCGGTTCAAGCCTGGGAGGAAATCTGGGAGCAAGCCTTGGAAGAGGAGTACTCTCAACATTATTTAAACTAAAAATAATTATGAATATAAGAGAAGATATAGAACTTAGAGAGGAATTGACTCTAAGTAAATACGTCACTTTTAAGTAAAAAAATTCTTTAGGAAGAGACAGGTATGAAGAAGCCTTGTGATATAAGGACTGTATATCAAAGAGACAGAGACAGAATACTTCACTCAAAGGCGTTTAGAAGACTGAAACATAAGACTCAAGTTTTTCCTGGCGCCTGAAGGAGATCATTACAGAACAAGACTTACTCATACACTTGAGGTGGCGCAGATTGCAAGAACTATAGCCAAGTCTCTAAGATTAAATGAAGATTTGACGGAAGCGATAGCTTTGGGGCATGACCTTGGACATACGCCTTTCGGACATTCGGGGAGGATGTTTTTAAATGATGTATGTTCATTCGGTTTTTGCACATTATGAGCAGAGTGTTAGAATTGTTGAGTTCATAGAAAAAAATCCGGACGTGGACTTAATCTCACAAAAAGAAGTCAGAGACGGTATATTAAATCATCGTACATCAGGTAATCCTTCCACCTTGGAGGGTCATGTTGTAAGACTTTCAGATAAGATTGCCTATATAAATCATGATATAGACGATTCTATAAGAGCACGTATTATGGAAGAAGATGATATTCCAAAAGAATACAGTGATATACTTGGCCATTCAGTGAGAGAAAGACTTAACAATTTGGTACATGGTGTGATAGAAGGAAGCATTGATAAGCCTGAAATTTCTATGAATAGAGAGATATATAAGGCAATGATGGGACTTAGAACATGGATGTTTAAAAAGGTATATTACAATGAAGTTCCAAAATCACAGGAGGGAAAGGCCAAGACTATGATAAAGTCATTATTTGACTATTATATGTGCCATACCGATAAGCTTCCGGATGAATATATATATTTTATAAAAGAGTTGAATCAGGACAGAGAACTGGTAGTTTGTGATTATATTGCCGGAATGACGGATTTATATGCAATAGAAAAATTCAAAGATATATTTGTTCCAAAGTCCTGGGATGTATATTAAGGAGAAATAATTGTATTATTCAAATGAAATAATAGATGAGGTAAGATCTGCAAATGATATAGTGGATGTTGTTTCAAGCTATGTGAAAATACAAAAAAAGGGTGCTAACTATATGGGACTCTGTCCCTTTCATGCAGAAAAATCTCCTTCATTTTCAGTATCACAGAGCAAGCAACTATTCCATTGTTTCGGTTGTGGTGTCGGGGGAGATGTAATAGCTTTTATAAGGCAGTATGAAAATTATTCTTTTACAGAAGCATTAACACTGCTGGCCAAAAGAGCCAATATAGAATTGCCACAGGTAAGTGACAATGACAGAGCAAAAAATGATGAAAAAAACATTATTCTTGAAATAAATAAGACTGCTGAAAAGTATTTCTATGAAAAACTTGCTTTCAAAAAGACGGTGAGATCGGATTGAAATACTTCAAAGACAGAGGGCTTGAGAGCAGACATATTACTCATTTTCGGACTTGGATTTGCAAAAAAACATCAAATGATCTGTATCAATATCTTAAAAGGTATGGGATACAGTGATGATATATTGAAGAAAAAGCGGTCTTATAAATATTGATGAAAAGGGTGCAAGAGACAGATTCTGGAACAGAGTTATGTTTCCGATAATAGACGTCAATTCAAGAGTTATAGGGTTTGGTGGAAGAGTCTTGGGCGACGGACTTCCAAAATATGTAAATTCACCTGAGACCCTTGCTTTTTGATAAGAGTAGGAAATCTTTACGGATTGAAATTTTTGCAAAGAGAACAAGAAGAGACTTTTTTTGGTGTGTGAAGGATATATGGATGTCATAGCTTTACACAATGCAGGATTTGAGAACTCTGTGGCAAGTCTTGGAACCGCACTCACACCTCTGCATGTAAAACTTATAAGTAGATATACAAAAAAGGTTATACTTACATATGATTCTGACGGTGCAGGTATAAATGCGGCAAAGAGAGCTATTCCTCTTTTAAAAGAAGAAAACTTAAATGTAAAAGTATTATCTATGGCTCCGTACAAAGATCCGGATGAATTTATAAAAAATCTCGGAAGTGAGGAATTTCAAAAGAGGATAGATTCTGCAGATAATGCCTTTCTTTGGGAAGTTGAAATACTGAAGAAAGATTATAATTTAAACGAGCCTGATGAAAGGACAAACTTTTACAGGGAAGTTGCAAGAATGCTAAGCGGATTTCATGAAAAGCTTGAAAGAGAAAATTACACTCATGCTGTAGCAAAGAGATTGATGATTGAATATAATGCACTCTTTGATATGGTTAATTCCTTCGGAAATACTACAGTTTCCGAAAATAAAAATTCGAGTAAAGAAAATAAAAAAATTGATGACGGATATACAAAAGCACAGGGACTTTTGCTTACATGGATGGTTGAGGAAGTGTCACTTTTTGATAAGATAAGTGAGTATATTTCTCCGGAAAAATTTCAGCGAAGGTTTCTATAGGGATGTAGCTGTAAAGATATTTGAAAAAAAGCTTAGAACCGGAGATTTGAGATTTTTCAAATATATGTGATGACTATGCGGATGACATGGAAAAAAACAGAGACTGCTTTCCAAAAATACTTAATACAACTTTGGGGACTAACCTCAGTGACGACGAAAAAGAAAAAAAGCTGTCACTGAAAGTATACTTAAAAATCAGACAGGCGAGTTTAGACGAGAAAAGTAAAGAAATGCAAAAAGGTATAGAAGAGTTTCAAAAAAATTATCGAGGAACAGGCGATATTGCGAAAACTTCATGTTGATTTAGGTTAGTGGAGGAAGTATGAGGGGAAGAATTTAAATAATGAGTTTGAAAAAGATATTAAAGAAAGATTTTTAACGGAAAAAAATCAATGCTTCAAATATCCAAAAGATTTTTCTCTGATAATGATATACCGAAGGAATATCTTCCTGATTTTATTGAATTTCTTGAAAAAGAGATATTTTTTTATTGATGAGGATTATGAGAAAGAGCCTACTGAATTTGACAGCGATGCAGATCCGGAAGAATTCATTATTCTAAAAAGAAAATGAGTTTGAAGATGAGTTCAATGAAGAGGATATAAAGGATCTTGAAAAATATAAATTTAAATATACTTGATGATTTGGACGATTACATTTCCGTAGAAGATCCTATAAAGATGTATCTGAAGGAAATAGGCAAAATTCCTCTACTTAGTGTGGAAGAAGAGATGGTACTTGCTCAGAAAATTTCCGACCATGACGCAAATATAAGAAAGGAAGCTGCAAAAAAAATGGCGGAATCCAATCTAAGGCTTGTTGTAAGTATTGCCAAAAGATATATGGGCAGAGGAATGCAACTTTTTGGATCTTATACAGGAAGGAAATCTTGGACTTTTTGCGTGCTGTTGAAAAAAATTTGATTATCAAAAAGGGATTTAAATTTTCAACTTATGCAACATGGTGGATAAGACAGGCTATAACCAGATCTATTGCAGACCAGGCCAGAACCATAAGGATTCCGGTGCATATGGTTGAGACAATAAACAGGCTTATCAAGACACAGAGAAAACTTGTTCAGGAGCTTGGAAGAGAGCCGAAACCTGAAGAAGTTGCAAAGATAATGAGTCTGCCTGTATCAAAAAGTGAGGGAGATAATGAACTTTGCATTGGAACCTGTATCTATGGAAACACCTATAGGTGATGAAGACGATTCACATCTTGGAGATTTTTTTACAGGATTTTTAATGCTAAAGTTCCTGTCAACTTCGCAATGGATGTGCTCTTACATGACCAATTGATTGAAGTAATAAAATCACTTACCGAAAGAGAACAAAAGGTAATCCTCCTTAGATTCGGACTTGAGGACGGAAAACCCAGAACACTTGAAGAGGTAGGAAAGGTCTTTGGAATCACAAGAGAGAGAATAAGGCAAATTGAAGCAAAAGCTCTAAGAAAGCTTAGAAATCCGTCAAAGAAACAAAAAAAGATTAAAAGATTTTTTTGGAATAGAAAAAAAATGAAATTGTCAAAAAGATTGCAAACTATTGCTGATTTTGTGAAGAAAAAAATTCAGTGGTAGCGGATATAGGAACGGATCACGCACATATACCTATCTATCTTATAGAAAATAATATAATAGATAAGGCTTATGCCTGTGATATAAATAAAGGACCATTGGAAAAAGCAAAAGAAAACATAGAAAACTTCGGTGTAAGTGAAAATATTGTTCTGAGACTTTCCAACGGTCTTGATAAAATGTCAAGTAAAGAGGTGGATACAATAATAATAGCCGGAATGGGTGGAGAACTCATTATAGATATTTTTAAATAGAGGAAAAGCATTTTTTTGATAAGAAAAAAATACCTTTTATATTGTCGCCTCATACAAAAAAACAGATGAAGTGAGAGATTATCTGATAAGAAAAGGATTTAAAATATTAAAAGAAGATATGTGTATAGATGAGGGCAAGTTTTATACAGTAATGGAAGTAAGGTATACAGAAAATACAGAAAATACAGAAAATACAGTGATGTATTCGGAGGCTGAGCTCTTATACGGTAAATATCTTATAGAAAATAAACATCCGGTATTACTTAGATTTCTAAAAAAAGAAGAAGAAAAAGTACCTAAAGTATTCTATCAAATACCGGATTAAATGAGGACAGAAAAAAAGAACTTAGACATAGACTTGATATAATTAAGGAGACAATGAATGAAATGCAGTGAGATTTTTGAATACTTAAAAAGATTATATCCGCTTGAGCTTGCTATGGACTGGGACAATTCAGGTTTTTTACTGGGAAGAAGTGATAAAGAGGTAAGAAATGTCTTGGTAGTACTTGATATTACAAATGAAGTACTTGACTACGCCGGCGCAAAAGAGTATTGATTTGATTGTGTCACATCACCCTATTATTTTTTTCAGATATAAAGAGAGTTACAGATGACACACTCCTTGGAAACTATATTTTAAGGATACTTAAAAATGATATTTCCGTGATTGCAATGCATACAAATTTTGATATTGCAATAGGCGGTATGGCAGATATTGCAGAGGAAAAACTTTCACTTTCAAATACAAAACCGCTTGAAGTTACGGCAAATGCGGACGGTAAAGAGCTTGGAGTCGGAAAGATAGGAGATTTAAAAAAAGCGCTTTCATTTGATGAATTGCTTACTTTAATAAAGGAGACATTCGATTTAAAAAAATTAACTGTATTTGGAAGAGAGAATATAAAGGGGAATATTAAAAGAATTGCTATAAGCCCGGGCTCAGGAAGAGGAATGTATAAGTATGCTCTGGGTGAGGCGGATGTACTGATAACAGGTGATATTACACATCATGAAGGACTTGATGCTATAAATGAAGGCATTTGTATCATAGATGCTACACATTATGGCTTAGAGCATGTATTTACAGAAAAAAAATTGTAAATGATTTAAAAAAATATAGTGAATTGAATGTTTTTTTGAATTCAAAAAAATACAAATCCGGTGGAGATAATGTAGGGGATGGTAAAAGTCTTTTTAGTTGAGGATGAAAAGTTTGTAAGAGAAGGTATAAAAAAAGAAATAGATTGGAATTCATATGGATTTGATTTTGTAGGGGAAGCTGCCGACGGTGAATTGGCACTTCCCCTAATTGAGATTTCAAAACCGGATATATTGATAACAGATATAAAGATGCCTTTTTATGGACGGATTGGAACTTGGAAGAATAGTAAAGGAAAGGTTTCCGGAGACCGTTATTATATTTTTTTAAGCGGTTATGATGATTTTGACTATGCCCAGAAAGCTATACATATAGGTGCATCCGAATATCTTTTTAAAGCCGGTTTCAAAAAGAAAAAGCTCATATCGGTTTTAAAGAAAATAAAAGCCGATTGTAGATGCAAAACGACACAGTATCTTGCGAAATATAAAGGCAGACAATATCGAGTTTAATATAAAGAAATTCGATACATCAGGATTTAATAAAGGAAGCTTCAAAGGAATTTATTATAAATGGAAAGAGTCAGGATATTAAAAGTTATGTTGAAGAATATACTGACAATATGGACGGACAGTTAAAATCTTTAATATTCAGACAGTATGTAATAATGGATGCTTTTATAGAATCTGAAAAATTCCTCAGTAATGTTGATGATAAGGAGGAGCTTGGAAATAAATTCGGAAGTATGGAAGTATTTGATGAAGCTGTTACAGATATTTATACTATGAAGCAATATTTTTTAAAGTTACTGGAATATATGATCGATAAAAAGAGATCAGATTACAGGAAGGCAGTACAGCTTTTTTTGCTTAATAAAGGCAAAAAGACTTTGTGGAGAAAAAAATATGGAACCTGAGATTTCTTTAAACAGTGTTGCGGAATATATCGGGCTGAGTCCAACATATTTCAGTACTGTTTTTAAGCAGGAAGCGGGGATGAACTTTATAGACTATCTGACAAAAACCAGAATTGATGAAGCTAAAAGACTTCTTAGAAGCACGGATAAAAGGATATCTGATATAGCAATGGAAGTCGGATATCGTGATCAACATTATTTCAGTTCGGCTTTTAAAAAATATCAAGGAGACACACCTAAGTCGTACAGAGAAAATAAAAATGAAGAATAGTATACAAAATTATATTATGAAAAGGTTGTTTGTAACCTTTATACCCATTGCATTTATTATTATTTACCTGTTATTCGTGATGAAATGGCAGAATGATAAGTATGGGAGTATAGTAAAAAAATATAAGTATTGCAACAGAATTTAATTTTTAAATTTAAAGAGAATGTAGACCATAAGATGTACAGGGTGGTAATAGGTGCGGATACTATAGAAAATCAAAAATCCGTATGAAGACCTTGAATATGCAAATAAAATATTTGAAAAGTTGCTTGAAACGAAACAATAAAGATGAAGGAATAAACAGACCGAAAGGCCTTATAATACTTTTTAAATTTGCTCAAGAAACAAATAGATAATATCGGTAAAAAGTGATATATATAAAGACTATAATAAAAAAAATATAGACAGTTTGGAATATGATATCAGGGTTACAACCGAGCTGATAGAAGATACTGTAAATGACTATATATATGAGGAGACCAAAGAGCTTAACATAGTAAGTATAAAGATAAGAAATCAGATGGCTGTTATATTTATGCTTAGTATTATCAGCGTATTTCTTATTTTTGTACTTTACTTTATATATGTATAAAAAGGTATCAAGACATATTGTCGCTCCTATTATAAATCTTTGTAATTATACAAAAAGAAGTGAAAAATGATTTATTGGAGAATAATCCGGAGAGCAGTATTTTAGAAATCGATGAACTGTCGGAAAATTTTAATGATAAAATAATCAGAATAAAAAGAGCTTATCGAGAATATAAAGACAGAGCAAAAGAATAAGAAAAAAACACGGAACTTTGGCTTTTTACAATCTCAGATAAATCCACATTTTTTTATAACACACTTGATACTGTTGTATGGATGGCTGAAGCAGGTGATTCAAAAAAAGTGGTTGATATGATAACCGCATTGTCAGGGATTTTTTTAAGGATAGGATTAAATAACGGAAAAAGATTTATACAGATAAGAGAAGAAATAAGGCATATAGAAAATTATTTAAAGATACAAAAAAATTCAGGTATGAGGATATTTTTGGAATACAGTATTGATATAGAAGATAATCTGTTTGATATAAGAATTTTTGAAACTTTTTATTACAACCGATTGTAGAAAATGCACTTTACCATGGTATAAAGTATAAAAAGAAGCGGCGGTAAGATTTCGGTAAAAGGCTATAGAAAAGATGAGTATATAATTTTACAGGTAACAGATAACGGGATCGGAATGGAGACTAAAAAGCTTGAAAGCTTGAAAAAAATATTATAAAAAAATGAATATATAGATGAAATTGATATGGTAAAGTCATCAAAAGAGAGCTTCGGACTTTATAATGTGGCGGAAAGGATAAGGCTTTATTATGGTAATGAATATGGACTTAATATAGACAGTACCGAGAATATAGGTACGACTGTAAGTATAATACTGCCTGTAGAAAGTGATTTAATCTAATCTGAATATATTAAACAAATATCATAAAATAATATAAATAAATTTCTTATAATGAAAATAATATAAAAAAGCGTAAAAAAATCTATGTTTACATAGATTTTTTTGTATTACAATATAGTAAACAAATAAATGTTTCGTAAATAATTTTAAGGAGGAGTTTATGAGTAAAAGAGGTTTAAGTTTATTTGTATCTGCAGTTATGCTGACAATGTTTGCACTTACAGGTTGCGGTGGAGGTACAAAAGCACCTGAGGAGAGCAAGGCGGTTGAATCATCAGAAACCGCAGGTGAGAGCAAGAGCGAGGAAGCAAAGAGTGAAGAGTCCAAGGATTCTTCAAAGCTTATTGTAGTGGGTTATGCACAGGTTGGAGCAGAGTCTGATTGGAGAACTGCAAATACAGAGTCATTCAAATCTACATTTGTTCCTGAAAACGGATATGAGCTTATATTTAACGATGCTCAGCAAAAACAGGAAAATCAGATTAAGGCTATCAGAGATTTTATTCAGCAGGAAGTTGATTATATCGTACTTGCACCTGTTGTAGAAACAGGATGGGATACGGTTTTACAGGAAGCGAAGGATGCAGGAATTCCTGTAATACTTTCAGACCGTATGATAAAGACTTCAGATGATTCTCTTTATACAGCACTTGTATGCGGTGACTTTATAAAAGAAGGTGAGACTGCAGGACATTGGCTTGAAGATTATTTGAAGTCAAAGAATATAGCTGCTGACGAGAAGACAAACATTGTTACTCTTCAAGGTACAATCGGTGCATCTGCACAGGTTGGCAGAACAGACGGATTTGCAAATATTTTAGGACAGAACGCAAATTGGAATATGCTTGCAAAGCAAACAGGTGAGTTTACACAATCAAAGGGTCAGGAAGTTATGGAGTCATTCTTAAAGCAGTTTGATGATATTGATGTAGTGGTTGCCGAAAATGACAATATGGCTTTCGGAGCTATTGATGCGATAAAGGCTGCAGGAAAAACATGCGGACCGGAAGGCGATATAACAGTTATATCATTTGATGCTGTAAAGGCCGCATTTGATGCAATGATTGCAGGTGATTTAAATGCAAGTATTGAGTGCAGTCCGCTTCATGGACCTAGAGTAGCTGAAATCATTCAAAAGCTTGAAAAGGGTGAAAAGGTAGATAAAATTCAGTATGTAGATGAATCATATTTCGATACAAGTATGGATCTTGAGAAAATTAAGGCAGGAAGAGCTTATTAATAAGGCATAATTTTATATTTTTGCATAAAAGAAAATACCGGGAGTGAGGAGTTATTTGCTCCTCACTCCTTTTGAGTGATTATGGATAATCTATTGAAAAATGAGAGGAATCTGTAAAAAAATTTTCCGGGAGTAAAAAGCACTTGATAATGTGGATTTTTAGTTTAAACAAGGGTGAAATACATGCTTTAATGGGAGAAAAACGGTGCAGGGTAAGTCCACACTTATAAAGGTACTTACAGGAGTGGAAGAGTTTGAAAAGCGGACAGATAATTCTTGAAGATAAAAAAAGTATAATAAATAAAAAGTCCAAAAAGAAGCACAGGAAAAATGGAATAAGTACCGTGTATCAGGAAGTAAATCTTTGCCCGAATATCTCAGTGGCTGAAAATTTATTTTTGGATCGTGAGCCAAGAAAAATTCGGACTTATTGACTGGCAAAAAAATGAATAGAATGTCCAAGGAACTTTTGGATAAATTGGATATCAAAATAGATGTAACTAAACCTACAGAAAAGCTATTCTATTGCAATACAGCAAATGATTGCTATAGCAAGAGCGGTTGATATGTCGGCAAAAGTATTGATACTTGATGAGCCCACTTCATCACTTGATGACGGAGAGGTTGAAAAAAACTTTTTTTCTTTTAATGAAAAAAAATTGAAAAAAATGACGGAATAGGAATAATATTTGTTACCCATTTTTTGGAGCAGGTATATGCGGTATGTGATAAGATAACTGTTTTAAGAAACGGAGCTCTTGTAGGGGAGTTTGAAGTGAATAATCTCCCGAGAGTACAGCTTGTAGCAAAAATGATGGGTAAAGATTTTAACGACCTTGAAAATATTAAGAGTGAAAGCACACAGACTACCGATAAAGAAGTACTTCTTAGCACAAAGTCACTCGGATCAAACGGTAATATAAAACCGTTCGATCTTAAGTTAAATAAAGGAGAGGTTATAGGAATAACCGGTCTTTTGGGATCAGGGCGTTCTGAACTTGTCAGAGCTATATACGGTGCTGACAAAACGGATACCGGTCAAAATGGTATTTAAAAAAACAAAGAAGTTAAAAATAACTGCTCCGATTGATGCCATGAAACTTGGGATGGCATATCTTCCTGAAAACAGAAAAGATGAAGGAATTATAGCGGATCTGTCTGTAAGAGAAAATATAATAATAGCCATGCAGGCAAAACAAGGAATATTTAAACTTATACCGAGAAAAAAGCAGGAAGAATTTGTAGATAAGTATATCGAAATATTACAGATAAAAAAACAGCCGGGAGAGAAACACCTATAAAAACAGCTTTCCGGTGGAAATCAGCAAAAAGGTAATTCTTGCAAGATGGTCGCTCACAAATCCTGAACTTCTTATTCTTGATGAACCT
>BNJT01000424.1_pt1 | contig 103979 bp, 135 predicted proteins | sample 8540491 | NCBI WGS metagenome assembly BNJT01 (sample SAMD00202455, study PRJDB9452) | human saliva metagenome | host: Homo sapiens
GATACATGGACCAAATTTGCAGCGAGCACTTGGAAAATCATACCAACAAAACCTATCAAGAGCGGATGAACCAGACAGCGTCATCTAAATTCGGGACCATCGAAAAACATCTTGGCAAAAACGTCAAATTGCTTGATTTTGGTTCTGGTTTCTCGCCAGAATTCATCAAACAAGTGGCGCAAACAGGAACTCACTACGTAGCCTATGATGTTTCACAAATTGTTCAATCTCAGCTTCGAGAAAATAACATTGATTTTATCACTAAAGAACAACTTGAAAACACCGAAGATGAATTCGACATCATCTACATGTCGAGTGTATTTCACGAATTGATGAGCTATCTATCTCGACCCAAGCGCACTAAAACGTTCGCGATGCTAGATAGAGCACTCAAGCCCGACGGCACCATTATCATCCGTGATTGGGGTCCCGGCGAGACGTCGAGCCTAGACACGTCTATCGAAGTAGCATCTGAGGATGTTAACGATGAAGTTTACACATGGGTCAAAGCGCTTGTTAAAAATTCAGTGATTAGTATGCCTACTATCGTTTGCAACGACAATGATAATCATATTGCTCCGTACATTTACAAGGCAAATAGCCAAACTATTTATGAAATCATGTTTCACGCGGTTTGGGGGCTAGATTCACTTGAACGCGAATCAAAAGAATCGTACGCTATCGAAAAACACCTTATTCACAAATGGATTTGCGCGCCACACGGTTACAAGATAATACAGTCGCAGAATGAATTCGATGAAACCTATTTGCCACATTTACAAAAATACTTCAAAATTGATAGTATTCCATGGCCGACAAAAGTTATTTACGAACTAAAAAAGGATATCGTAAATAACACACCAGCAAACTTTATAGCACAACTACCACAATGAGTTACAACGATAGACACTACAAACTAACTATCAAATCAGCGCTTTTAGGAGTCGGCAGAATGCTTGGTCTACCGAAATATTTCCTAATAACAATTGTCGCAACCACAGCCTTCGCCGTGATAATTTATTTCGCAATCAACGCCAATTTTTACGGACCGCTGATGATGTCGCGTTTACCAATCCTCGATAAAATCGTGCTGCTCGGCTCAATGATTATAGACGTCTTCAAACAAAGCCTCACTTCACCAAATGGCGCGCTACTTATGGTAGTATCAATTCTTCAAGGTATATCAATCGCCGCTGTAATTTTTTTACATCAAAGAATAATCGCGACAATGAAAAAACTATATCTCGACAAGTCGGACTAAGCGGAATCGCATCAATTGCCGCAACAATTGGACTCGGCTGCGTTCCCTGCGGAACGTCACTAATCTTACCAATTGTAACCATATTTTTCTCAGGAGCTGCCGCCGCCACCGCCGCAAATATCGCCAGCACAATAGTCCTTTTATTGGCTTTGCTACTCAGTTTATTCTCGCTATATAAATCAGGTCAAATTATTTTTTTATGTACACAGAATTATCTAAACAGGAGAAAATATGAATCGACAAAAATCATCTGGCATAGCGCTTATTTGGGTTCTTTCGGGAATTGTAATCGTGGGAATCGTAGCTTTGTTTATCTATGGAATTGTCAATCGCCCGCCGAATCGTCACATTGGTGACAATAAACCGTGGAACGAAAAAATGTCGCAAGGATCCGCTGACGCGAAAAACGTGTTCATTGATTATACTGACTATTTTTGTTCATTTTGCGCCGAGGTCGAAGCCGCAACCAGCACAGAATTCTTCAAAAATGACTATATTAAATCCGGCAAAGTTCGTTATGAGCATCGCGTAGTAACGTTATTAAAAGAGATGACCAACAATACCGAAACTGGTGCTCACGCTGCGTTTTGTGCTGCTGATCAAGATAAATATTGGCAGTACACCCACGATATCGTCCCACGCATTAAAAGCGATTATTTCGATAAAGGAATTGGTGTAAAAAATGTTGCTGTGCCGAAGAAAATCCCTGCTCTTCCGCTGGAATATTTTCCTAACTTCCGCCAAAAAAACGTCGGCATGAATGAATCGCAATTTTCCGACTGCATGACCAAAAAACCACACCAAAAAGAAATTGATGACAATACCCAAAAAGCTCTTTCTCTTGGCGTGAATGGATTGCCATATATGGTTATTAACGACTATCAAACCAGCGGATTCGTCGGTGGAGAAAAACGGATTAAGAAGCATTCTTAAAGCCGGCGGCGTCGAATAATTATTTGATTTGTCGCGCGGAATTAAGCAACTCCCGTGATAAAAAAATAACAAGCACCCGCTTACGATAAACATAACGTTTTTTTCTATTTGTTTTGCTATCCTTGAATAGTTATTCCCACCTGAATAGCTTAATGGCTAAGAAATAGACAGCAAAAGTCCAAGCCGCGATAACGCCGAATTGTGGCAAGACTTCCATAAAACTTGCATGTTCAGTCATAATTAACCGGAATCCATCCGTAACCGGAGTCAGAGGAATAAACTGAGCTACACTTCGTAGCCATTCTGGAAATAGATGAAGTGGAAAAAAACGTACCAGATAAAAAAACATCATCGGGAAAGAGATTAAGTTACTTAATGACGATGACTGATCTTCGTTCTCTGATAACCCAGCAATCAATAACCCCACACCCACAGTCATAAATGCAGACAATACAGACATCATTACAAATAGCGCCCAATCGCCTCGCATATTAAAGTGGAATATCAACGTCCCAGCGATAACCATCATCACCAAACTAAGCAAGGAAATCGTCGTATAATGAATTGCCGTGGAGATGATTAACTGGCCCGAAGTAAATGGCGCCGCACGTAACCGACGATATAGACCACGTTTCTTTTCAGCCGGTATTTGGTTAGATAGGCCAAAAATACCCATACTCATCAAACTAAAAGTCAATAGTCCCGTAAACATGTAGTCAAACGATTTTAATTGCTCATCGCCAATCGCTTTACCAACAGCTTTAAGCGGAGCTTCAGGTTGACCCATCTGACTATTGATACTATTGGTAATCTGATTCATCACTGCCACCAGCGCGCCGCCTGTTTGCTCAGAACCTTTGGAGTAAATAACATTCATAGTGCCTGTTGGAATAGGATGATTGCCATTATTTTTTTATCGCGCCAAAAATCACTTGGAAGCTCAATAATACCGTTAAGCTCCGACCGCTTCATCTTTTCACGTGCGTCATTCATATCTTTAACGTCTTTAATTTTGAGAATCGAATCCTTCGAATTTTCTTTGGCATTTTTAACGAAACTTTTGGCAAATTCCGTCTGCGAATTGTTGACAATTGCAATATTAAAACTGGTCGAATTATTACTGAAAACCGACCCAAACACTAATAGAAAAATCAGCGGAAAAAGGAAGGTAAAGAATAGCGCCATTTTATCTCGAACGAAACGCTTTTGCTGAGCGCGAACTTGCCCGAATATTCCAATCCAATATTTTTTCATGTTAATCCCGAATTGCCTTTCCTGTTAAATCAATAAACACGTCCTCTAAGTTGGCCTGCTCGACAACTTGTTCCTTCTTAAAACCGCGCGCTAATAATTGCTGGATGAGATTATGTGGCGTATCAATTGTGATAATCTTACCACTATCCATAATTGCCAGACGATCACACAATAATTCCGCCTCGTCCATATAATGCGTCGTCAAAAGAATCGTAATTCCCTCGTCGCGAATTTCCTTAATCAAATCCCACAAATTTCTACGTGCCTGCGGATCAAGCCCTGTGGTCGGCTCGTCCAGAAACAATACTTTCGGATTATTTACCAATGTCGAAGCAATCGCAAAACGCTGTTTTTTTGACCGCCAGAAAGTTGCTCGACGTAATTCTTAGCCTTTTCTGTCAATTGAACCTTAGCAAGCAGCGCCTCGGTATCAACTGTTCGACCATATAAACTACCAAACATTTTCAATTGTTCACGCAAAGTCAGTTTGTCATAAAAAGCCGTAGACTGAAGCTGAATGCCAATTATATTCTTAATGTCCTTAGGTTTCTTAGCGACATTTATGCCGTCAATTGTAGCCGTACCGCCGTCAATTGGTCTGAGCGCCTCCAGCATTTCCAACGTTGTTGTTTTACCCGCGCCGTTAGGACCAAGAATCCCAAATATCTCGCCCTTTTTAACTTCAAACGACACGCCGTCGACCACGTTATTTCCATCATAAGTTTTAACGAGTTTATCGACTTTTATAATTGGCTCAAGTTTCACTCCGTAAACTCCTCTCTGTTGTAATTATAGTAAAACCGGTCTTCACTTATCATCAATAATAACAAAACCAAAGTACTAGTGCTATACTTATAATATGCGCATTCAGAGAAAAAAAGCAAAACCAAAATCGAAAAAACTATTTATTATCATACCGTTTTTGATATTGCTATTTTCGGCGGGGCTATTTGGAATATATTTTCTCAATCAATCACACTCGCGACAAACGACCGCACCTTCTGACGAAAAGTATTATTTTGCCGATTCGAAATATTCTGGCATTCGCTCAAAATTTGTCACCAGAGATAACAAACGGGAAAAAGTTTCAATTGAATATCCGATCACGGAAAATGAAAAAATTAATCGCTTAATTAGCGAGTCGATTGATAAAATTGATCGCGATTTTCAAAATACGGTTTTACTAGCGACAGTTTTTGATAAGCCAATGACCGAAACGATTAGCTATCAAGTCACACACAACACTTCAGAAGCGCTGTCGATTGTCGTCAATATTAAGCAGGATATGAATGGCGCGCATCCAGCATCAATGACACAGTTTTTGGACTTTCGACAAAAAATCTGGCGAAGTTGTCGGCTTGGCCGATTTTACGGAACAGTCCGATGAAGCCGCCGAAGCAATCATATCCGCTGCCAAAGATAATATTTCTCAGATCATCAAGCAACGCCAGCAGCCAGAAATTGACCTGAACGAAATCATAAATAAAGAAGCTTTGTCTAATTTCATCATCACCAACGACGGCAATGCATTGGCTTGGCCGCTCGGTCAGGCGTCGCTACTGCCATCATCATACGGTGAATTGACAATTACTGTGCCAATTTCCTCCGTCTCTAAATATCTACAAAACCCAACGGCGAGAAAACTCGCCAACATCCCCAAACCTGCAGAAAAACCAAAGCCAGCTCCCGCAGCCCCAACACCTACCGTCGCAAATAAAACAATTGCCTTAACTTTTGACGACGGACCTGGACCATATACCGAAAAACTATTGGATATATTGGATAAGTACGACGCCAAGGCGACATTTTTTTCCTAATCGGCAGCAAAGTTTCAGCACGTGCCAACACGTTACGTCGTATGCAGTCGCGTGGACATCAATTAGGTAATCACTCTTGGTCGCATCCAGAGTTAAATAAGGTTTCAGCAGAGCAACTCGCTAGTGAAATTGACCAGACGAATAACGCCATAAAACAAGCCGTCGGCACCAAACCTAACATCATACGTCCGCCGTACGGCGCGTTTAATCGGGCGGTTTTGGAGCAATTCCGTCAGCGCGGAATGTCGGCAGTTGTTTGGTCTGTCGATACGCGCGACTGGGCTGATCGTAATAGCGAAATCGTCTGTTCAAGGGCTGTTGCTGGCGCTCGCAACGGAGCTGTGATTTTAATGCACGATATTCATCAGACATCCGTAAATGCCGTTCCTTGTATCCTTAACTCACTCAAGCAGCAAGGCTATTCATTCGTAACGGTACAAAATTTAATCGGCGATATGACACCGGGCGCCGTTTATCCGTAAACTTAATCAATCTCAAATATCTTATATTTTGAAGTTGCACCGCGCACTAATTTAACTTTAGACGGCGAAACCTTAAAATGTTTTGCCAATAATTTAATAGCCGCCGTGTTGGCTCGACCTTCAATTGCTGGAGCTTTGATATAAACCGTCAATGTGTCATCGTCATTTTTCACAACTTCCTCACGATGGCGAGAGTTTGGTTTAATGTGTATGGAGATTTTCATAAAACCTTAAAAATCTATCACTTCCAATTCCCGCGGCAAGATTTCTCTCGCTTCCGCCGTTCCCGCAACTAATTGATAATCCTGAAGTTTCTGCGGTAAACCATTTTCGATAAATTGATAATTGACCTGATGTTTATCGTTAAAATAATTAAGCAATTCCGCATTCAAGAAATGATCGCGCGGCGCACTTACCGAGCCATCTTTATTAAAAACCAAAGCTATCGACACACCAGAAGTCGTCCCATTTTCGTCTTTAGCATAATTCGCAGTCACTAAGTGAACTGTCGGCTCAAATTTCAAAGCCGATTTACTAGAATTATTCACCTGCTCCTGACTAAGACGCGCTAGTTGTCGATTTATTTCATCTACCAAATCATCAGTGCTCATCTCGCCGTTAGATTCTCGGCAATATTCACAATCGTTCAATGACTTAACATATTCCAGCAGCAACTGTATATCAACCTCAGCGTCTTTAATGTTATGTCGAGCCAATTGACCAACCATTTGCTCTAGCGACTTCAACAAACCATAATCTTTGGCTTTTTCAGCGGCGTCACCAATGCGAATAATGGCACGAGCGACACTAATAATATTTTCTTTATCATTCATACGCTTATTATATATCTATTTACACAATTCTTCTTGTTTCTTGAAGACAATTCTAACCGCCAACGAACCAACTAATGCTATCAGCTGAAAAAGTACACTAGAATTATAACTAACGTTCGAAGTCTTATTATCTTCCGGATTCAACGGGCTATCATCAGCCCAAACCCCCGGATAAACGCTGGATATATTTGTATCATTGGCGTCATCTTCGTCACAATTATAATTAGCTTTTTCCTCCGATGAATTATCTGGTAAAATAGGAATTTCCTGAGGAACTGGAATATTTAAATCCTCTTTCAAAACATTATCAATGTCATCACAACAATCGCTCGATCCTTCAATTTTTACAGAGCATTTTATTTCATCGCAATCATCTGCAACAATCGATTCACCGCATTCTTCAGCCAATTCAGTTTTTTCCGCGACTTTTTTCACAACCTCATCGACAATATTATTCTGACCAATTTCATAGTCGGCTAATTTCAAATCAGGAATAAATTGTCCTATTACTTCAGACTTGCTGGTCGGCAATTCTTCCGATTCACGCGTAACTTCTTCGCCCAATTCTGCGCAATCACCCAAATCATCCACCATATTATCTGTTTCATTCACGACCGTACAATTGTCAAAATCTTCGTCCACAGCAACATTCTCCGAATCTTCGAAAGATACTTCACGCTCTTCAAGATCGCATTGCGGTAAAGTTGGCGAATCCTCCTTATTTTCTATCAACTCAACAGGTTCAGTTCTTTTACATGCAGCCTCACCACTCAACTTGATCTCAGCTGGCGAATTATTATCCACCACATCCATTTCATTATTGACTTGAACAAAATCACGCACAGGCAAGGAATTTGACTCATCAGAAATAGCTTTCTCAGTTAAATCTTTTTCTGGAGTAGAGTCCTCCAAAAATCGGTGCCGAATTTATATCGTTTTCATCTCCTATATAGCTATCTTTTTTTATAGGTAATTCTCTCGGCAATTCATCCTCTTCATCAACAGTCGGAGCTTGATTCTCAAAAGACACATCTTCTTTATGAATATCTACTTTTTTTATCAACGTCTTCCGAATCCACCAAGTTAATTTGACTATCCACCCTCAGCCTCTTCCGACTCTTCATTAATTTTCGGCGGGATATTTTTCTTTGATTATTTTTCGCGCTTGGAATATTTTTCCGACGACACACTCTCACTATTCAAACATTCATCATCCGTCGGCTTGTTCGCCCTCATTACTTTCCGCCGACACGCGCATCGACGCATCATCATCGCTCATTTCCGACTTAACCGCAGGTTTTTCTGATACGGATTCAGTTTTTTCATTTTCTGATGGATTTTTTTCAATCGACTCGGGCGGCTTCTCTTCATTATCAGCACTGACATATCCGGCAACAACAACACCACAACCATCATCCATTAAGGCAGACAAATAACTCTCTGGCTCTTTTGCTGCCGGCTGTAAATTCTCTTTGGCAAAATTTCGCATTCTTAATATTGGACAGTTTCCCGCCGCAGCGCAACTGTCGCACGCTGCGCTGGCTACGTTTTGGCAAATTTCCGATCGCCTTTCGTCACTCAAATATTCTTCTGTTGTTTCCGCTTCATTTTCTTCGGCAAATGACGTATCAATTTTATCACCGCTAGCAACCGCTTCTACCAAATTTAATTCAGTCGCATCATCATCAATTTCTGAAGATAGATCCTGAAAATTAACATCGCCATTCAACGCCGAGAAAAACATTAAAATCGCCCGCTCCATCTGCCAAACCTTCGTTCATTGCTCAAAAAAACGTCTCCGTTGAAATTTTTCAATTCACTTACGCCGGCAGCGGATAATTTTTTTGCCAAACATCTCTAACGAACGGCAAACTGCCACAGACCAAAAAATGCGCATCTTCTGGCGTTTCATGAACAATTTTTTCTACATCAAATCGACCGTTAAACCAACCATCTTTTTCCTCGATCTGCTGGCGAGTACTGAACTTCTTCACTTTAATATTTGACGCCGCTAGCTCATTTTCAAAAACCATATATTCTGGCGATTTTTTTGGCTAAAATATAAAAAAACGTCGGCTGGCTAGAACTTGCCATAACGCTCCAAATTGACTAAGTCCGCAGCCCGCAGCAATTCCGACCAAAGGACTTTCTGTTTGCGGATTAAAATCGCCATAAGCGTGGCTAATTTGTAATTTATCGCCAACATTCCGTGAACATAAATAGCTAGAAAATTCACCGCCAACATTCTTCACGGTAATTGACATTAGCTCATCGTCAGGAGTAGAAGAAATGCTATAAGCCTTCCCTTCACGCACACTACTACCATCAATAAAAACTGTAATATATTGTCCGGCGGTAAAGTCGAACGGTCGCGCAAAATATAACGTCTTCACTTCAGGATTTTCCTGACGGACGCGCACAATTTCAACCTCTAATGAATCACGCATTCTCCAACGTACCTTTCCATTATTTTCTGAGCTTCTCTAAATTCTTCGTCGGTAAAAGTGTGGTAATTCGCAAACTTTGGACTAATTGTCGTGCCAGTGCGAAAATGCTGCAAGGCAAATCTCTTCGCGCCCTTAACCAGCTCGCCAATCTTCTCAAAATCGCTAACTTCCAATTGCTCGCGGACAATCGTCGTACGGAATTCGTGATCAATTCCCGAATCAATCATCAACCGAACATTCTCCTTAATCGCTTCCAAATCAATCGGTCGCGCCGCAATTTCAACATATTTTTCCAGCGGACCTTTTACGTCCATCGCAATAAAGTCAATCAACCCCTCTTCAACCATTCCGCGAACTATATCTGGATGTGTGCCGTTGGTATCCAATTTAATATCAAAACCAAGTTTCTTAATCATCCGACATAATTCCGGCAAATCTTCATTTACCGTTGGCTCACCGCCAGAAATCACCACGCCGTCCAGCCGACCAACTCGCGATTTTAGAAATATCATCACTTCATCAACTGGAAGGCTCGGCGCCAACCGTTCAGGCAATACCAATTCAGGATTATGGCAATAACCGCAGCGCATATTGCAACCAGAGAGAAACAGAGCTGCCGCCACATGCCCTGGATAGTCCACGAGCGACAGCTTCTGAATTCCACCAATTGACACTTTAAGCTGCCGCGACGGCGCTAAGTCGCTGGTGTTCGGCGGCATTGTCATAATGTTCCCTCATTTCAAATTCCGCTTGCTTGCCCTTATTCCATTGAGAAACTGGACGCAAGAAACCAACCACGCGTGAGTAAACTTCAGTAGCTTCACCACACTTTGGACATTCTGGATGCTCACCAACAATATAGCCGTGATTCTTACAAATTGAGAAGCTTGGACTGAACGTGAAGTATGGCAATTTGTAATTTTCACAAATCGTTTTCACCAATTTTTTCAAAGTTTGCGGATCGTCCATGCGCTCACCTAAGAAGAAGTGAATCACCGTGCCGCCCGTGTATTTGGTTTGCAAATTGTCCTGAAGATCCATCAATTCAAACAAATCGTCCGTGTAATTAACTGGCAAGTGACTAGAGTTGGTATAGAACGGACATTTAACTTCCGCGCCAATTCCGTTAGCAAAATGCGCTCGATCTGGGAAGCTGGCTTTATCAAGCTGCGCCAATCGATAAAGTTGTGCCTTCAGCTGGCGTTGCCTCAAGGTTGTAATTATTGCCAGTTTCCTTCTGATATTCCACCAAACGATCGCGCATAAAATCAAGCGTTTTTCTCAGCAAAAGCCTTACCTTTTTTTCCGTGCCAATATCAACGCCCAGCAAATTAAGCGCCGCCTCATTTGTGCCGATCAAACCGATAGTTGAAAAATGGTTTTTCCAATATTGATTGAAGCGTTGCTTAATGTTTCGTAAATAAAACTTGGTGTACGGATACAAATTAGCGTCGGTCAATCGCTCCAAAACTTTACGCTTAGTTTCCAGGCTGTCTTTTGCCATATCCATAAGTTCAGCCAATCCCTTAAAGAACTCTTTCTCGTTCTTGGATTTTAGCGCCAGTCGTGGCAAGTTTATCGTCACCACACCAACCGAGCCAGTCATTGGATTTGAGCCGAACAAGCCGCCGCCACGATATTCCAATTGACGATTATCAATACGCAATCGACAGCACATTGAGCGCGCATCTTCTGGGTCCATGTCAGAATTGATGAAGTTTGAGAAGTACGGAATGCCGTATTTAGCGCTAGCTTCCCACAAACTTTCGATTACTGGATTATCCCAATTGAAATCCTTGGTGATATTAACTGTTGGGATTGGGAAGGTAAACACGCGACCATTAGCGTCGCCCTCAGAAAGAACCTCCAACAGAGCCTTGTTTAGCATATTCATTTCTTCTTGATATTCGCCATAAGTCGTGTCCTGCATTTCGCCACCAATAATCACTGGATTATCTGCCATGTGTTTTGGACATTCAAGGTCAAGTGTAATGTTGGTAAACGGCGTCTGGAAGCCAACACGAGTCGGCACGTTGACATTAAAGACGAATTCTTGAATAGCCTGTTTTACTTCTTTATAGCTCAATTTGTCGGCGCGAATAAACGGTGCTAATAGCGTGTCAAAATCAGAAAAAGCCTGCGCGCCAGCCGCTTCGCCCTGTAATGTATAAAAGAAGTTTACGACTTGACCAAGCGCTGATCGGAAATGCTTAGCTGGCTTAGAGGCAACCTTACCAGCAACGCCAGTAAATCCTTCTTGTAATAAGTCAGTCAAATCCCAACCAACACAATAAACGCTTAGCAAGTTAAGGTCGTGAATATGCAAGTCGCCTTCTTTATGAGCTTGTCCAATTTTCGATGTATAAATCTTATCCAGCCAGTAAGTCTTCGTAATTTCCGCCGAAACATAGTTGTTCAAACCCTGCAAGCTGTAGCCCATATTAGAGTTTTCATTAACTTTCCAGTCCAAATTTTCCAGATATTTATCAATCAAATCAACGTGTGCATTAGAGGTAATTTCGCGCAATTTTTTATGCTGATCGCGATAAATAATGTACGCCTTTGCTGTCTTCTTAAACTTAGAGTCAATCAACGCATCCTCAACAATGTCCTGAATATCTTCAACGCTTGGTAGACGCTTTTTGGTTACGAGCTTCCAAAACGTCCAAAACTTTGTCAGTCAATTCAACTGCTTGAGTGGCGTTAAATTCGCCAGTTTCCAACCCAGCTTTTTCAATTGCTTTTTCAATTTTTTTCCGATCAAATTTAGCAGTTCGACCATCGCGTTTTTTAATTGATTTATACATTCCCCTCCTTGTTTATAAAAAAATAGCAAACCAGCCCAACCTCTCCAGTGGGTGCATGTTGCAAAAAACGTTATTTATTTTCTAAAACACCATATGTAGTGCTTAATATTGAATATACACGCGATATATAGCGTCTGTCAATGAAAGTACATTGTATTATTTACATGCGAGATACGGAAACATTTGCTCCCTCTGATAATACCAAAATGTCGCGGTGAATCAGATCGACAATTTCTGCCTGAGACAGCTGTTCACCGATTCGCTGCTCGCCTGGTACATTCAAAACATCTTGATCTTTCCACCACTGGTGCATTTCTGATTCGCCAAATTCATGAGCGTTTGGCTTGGTAGCGTGGCGGCGCACCGTTTCCTCAAACGATACGTCAAAATAATAAATCAGTTTTTCACCCTGAAAATCATCCAACAGCCGGCACAGCATCGCGCCGTATTTTTTATTACTCAAAATACCCTCCAAAATCACCGTATAACCAACATTATTGCCATACATGCATAGATCGTAAATCAGCTGAATCGCCGGATTGCTTTCGCTATCTTTCACGCGCAGTATTTCCCGGCGCACCACATCCTGTGATACCAACATCGTGCCGTAGCCTAGTTGACGCTGGAGTAAGCGCGCCGTGCTGGTTTTTGCCGCAACCAGAATTACCGCGGAGAATGATTAGCGGATGAGAGGCCGTCACATACGCTCCAGTAAATCGTAAGCAGCAGCCGCTGATAACGCCTGCATTTGACGAAGATTATCACCCGGCTTGAGTGGCGGCTTGAGACTACGTGTAAGGAAAAATCCGACAAATGACGCCAGCATTTCCGCGTTCAACTCACCCAGCCACGGCGTTACGTCATGACCATGGCGCGCCATATCAACCAGAAATTCTGTCGCACCAGATCCTTTAGGTGCATAGGAAGCCCAGTTCCAGTCAACCAACTTCAACTCGCCAGTTTGCGGATTAAATGCCAGATTATCACTACGAACATCCGAATGATTAAAGCAATCTTCCGTCTGCTTGGCAAATTCTTTAGCGCGCACCGAAATATCAATCAACTCATCGCGCTTTTCTAACAGCTCAATTATAGCCTGACAACGCTGCTGATTAATCTCCAACTGACTTGGCAATAGTTTTTGATAGTTATCAATCAACCGACGACGAATATCAGCGTCAGCAATAATCTGATCAATCCCATCATCTAAGCCAAGCTTTTCCGCCGCAAATGGTTGTAGTTGCAATTCTTCAATTAGCTCCTGTGGCAATTTTATTTTTTCCAACTCGCGAACCGCGGTTATCACCGTCGAAATATAACGTTCCGCGACAGAGTTATCCGTCGGAGGTTGCCACAACCACCCATCTGACGAAGCGTAGCTACTCGTCATCAACACGTGATCATCGTCGGCCAATTCAGTCCAATCAGCAACATATTGCGGATAAGTTTTCTGTAACAAGCGTGTTACTGCATAATCTTTTTTTAGCCAGCCTAATTCCCGCTCACCCTCATCCGACAATAAATTAGCATCAACTTCTTTAACGAAAATCGTTCGATCACCAGATGACACTAACGCTCGGCGATTAAGCGAAAAAGCCGCCACTTACTGGCGTGATCCGTAATTCAGATAAATCAACGTTTAGCTCCGTCGCCGCACACTGCAAGGCTCTGTTGGTTAATGATTTATCGTGATCCGGCAATGTTTCCATGCATAAATTATAACATATTCTATCTGTTATTAATTTGGAATGACTAGTATAAATTCCGCGCCGCCAGCTGACGGCTTGCTTTTGATGCGAATAGCATAACCACAGCGATCTGCCAGAGTTTTAGCAATTGCCAGCCCCAAACCATAGCCCGACGCGTCGGTCCGAGTCCGCGCTGCGTCTGCACGATAAAATCTCTCGAAAATATGCTTTTGATCATTTGACGAAATGCCTGGTCCATTATCTTTAACTATAAATTCCACAGAATTTTTATTCAGCCTAGCCCAAATCTTTACTTCACCAACCTTTTGCGGCGCGTATTTAATAGCATTGTCCACCAAAATTGATAAAATTTGACGAACCGCATTTACTTGCAAAGTTACCTTTTGACCATCTGGAATATTATGAAAAATCTTAACTTGCTTTGCTTTTGCAACCTGAGAATACTGCCCTATAACCTCTTTTAATAATTTCAGAAATATCAATTAGTTCTGGATCATTCAAAACGTTTTCCGACTTCGCCAAATCCAGCAACGAATTACTAAGGTTAATCAGTTTTTTTAATTTCCTCAACGTTTTTGGCTCAAAAACCTGACGAGCTTTTTCGTCGGTCAACACACGCTTACGCATCGCTATTTCATTACTCAAAAGCAACGCTGCCAACGGAGTTCTTAGCTCGTGGCTAGCATTAGACACAAATTGGGCTTGCTGCTCAATCGACCGTTCAATTAGCGCCAGCGTTCTTCGCGCCAACACTAGACTCAACCAATAGCCAAACACCAGCATCGCACCATTTAACGCAATTAAAGATATTACCACCATTTCGCGCGTTTCATTGTCGCGTCGCTCTAACCGATGATGAAATTGATCTTCAATATCCGCTGATTGCTTAATATGGTCATCAGGCGGCAGTTCTCGGTTAGTTGCGTCGAGGTAACAACATAAATAATCACACTAAACACCAACGATAACGTCATAATCACAGCCAAATAACTCAGCGCTAGTCGTTTGACGCGTTGCTGTTTCATGATTTTTCCTCCAATTTATAGCCAAAACCAGAAACCGTGTGAATTAATTTCGACTTAAATGGCTTATCGATTTTTCGACGCAAAAACATAATAAATAGCTCAACATTATTCGGCAATACGTCCGCGTCAAAATCCCAAACGTGCGATATAATTTGCTCTTTCGATAAAACCTTACCTTTATTTCGCATCAAATATTCCAGAACACCATATTCCTTAGCGGTCAAGTTAATTTCCTGCGAAGCTCGCGTTACCTTTTTCGAGCTTGGGTCAAGTTTCAAATCGCCTACCTGAAGAATTTCCTCCAATTTCTCATTCGGCCTACGAAGTAACGCCCTTATACGAGCCAATAGCACGTCAAAGCTAAATGGCTTAGCTAAATAATCATCTGCCCCCGTATCCAAACCTTCAACAATATCACGCTCCGTATCACGTGCAGTCAACATTAAAATCGGCGTTTTATTACCATCATTTCTCAGGGCTCGACAAACTTCATAGCCATTCATTTCTGGCAACATTATGTCCAAAATAATAACATCATACTCATCGGCAGCAGCAGTCCGATAGCCTTCGCTGCCATCATTCGCCACATCAACTGCATACGACTCGTCTTCCAGCCCTTCTTTTAATAGTCGAGCAATCGTAACGTCATCTTCAATCAGTAAAACTCTCACAGATATATTATACCTTTATATCTCAACAATTTCACACACTAATACGTCGCTATCATTTGTGCTTCTGGCCAAATTTTCTGGACTAACCGTTTGCCGCGCGCTGTTAATCGCACCCACGCGTCACCATATATTTGATCAATCGCCCTCAAACCTTTACGACGCAAATCCGCCAAAATATTCATTACTGTTCGACGCGATAATCCAACTTGCCCGGCTAAAACTACGACGTCATCGCCGCCATCTTCATAGATTTGTTGTAAAATTAACGCCTCATTCGTTGTTAAATTAACTTCTTTTGATTGAGCTTTATTCATAATATTCCTTTCTCTGGTTAGTGATGGTTATTATGATAAACGAGCATTCTTTAATTTTGCTGTAAAATTGACTATTCTACTTTTATTTTTATTATGCTTATTGTTATAATGACTTTTACCATTAATTTTAGGAGGGTGTATGTTAATAAAGAAACGCTTTTTTTAAATACAAAAGTTAAGATATTAACTGGAGTAATAGCTACTGGACTATTCATTGGTGGATCACTACTTACCTTGCCAACCGTACAAGCTAAGAATACTGTTAGCGATGATTATCCGTTGAACGATAGTATCAACTGGAATTTAAACCCTGTTTGGCGTGATGAGTTTAACGGCACGTCATTAGATAGCAAGTCTTGGAATATATACTCCAGCGGATGGGGCGCTAATAACGTCCAGAGTTGCTACAGTAGGAGCGAAGAGAATGTGAATGTTAAAAACGGCAGTCTAAACCTAGTAGGACTATACAAGCCTGGCGCGCGCTGCAAAGGAAATGAAAAAAGCGGAAATTTCACCTCTGGATTCGTAGAGACAAAAGGTAAAAAATCTTGGACTTACGGCTACATTGAGGCGCGTATAAAAATGCCAAATAACAAGAGTACTTGGCCTGGTTTTTGGATGAGTCCTGATAAACCTACATACGGCAGCTGGCCTAACAGTGGTGAGATTGACATCGTAGAAACTAAAGGTTCTAACTTAAATTACGCCGCTGCAGACGCTCACTGGGGACTTTCAACAGGCAATAAAAAACACGCCCAAGGTAGAGATTTGCCAGCTGGATTCAAAGATACCACTCAGTGGCACACTTACGGCGTAAAATGGACTGAAGGAAAATTGGAATATTACATTGATGGCGTGAAATTCCACACTGTCAACGGATTCGGTCAGCCAAACGCAGCAAACACACCTTACGGTCCATTCGACAAGCCATTCTTCTTGCGCCTTAACTTGGCAATCGGCGGTGATTACATTGATGGTAAAGGCAGTAAATGGTCAAACGCCTACAACGCCCTAGCTGAATATCCAAAGTCATTCCCAGCAACCATGTCAATCGATTACGTCCGCGTATATGAAAGACGAACAGCTAAGGAAGTCAACGTGCCAGATAACAATTTGCGCACTCAACTTAATAAAAAAAATTGTCAACAGTACTTTAGTACTAATCGTAAAGACGATCAAAAAAAATTACTGACGTAGAGTTGGAAAAAAATTGACAGATCTTAACTTGGATGCAGCTGACAACGCATCAGAGGCAGACAAAATTCACGATATAACAGGATTAGAGGCAGCTAAGAACCTTAAGGCTTTTATCTCTTAAGAACAACTCTGTCTTCGACCTAAGAGCAGTTTCCAACATCAAATCTCTAAAGTCAATAAACTTAACGATTAATCGCTAATTAGCTTAGACGTTTACAGAAAAAAATTGTCATCTTATTATGAGGTGACATTTTTTTCTATTTTAGCCGAAATTTCAATAACCAATACCTCTGTAATCCTGTTATTAAAATAACTATATAATAAATTTTACTTTTTATTCTGCTTATTGTTATACTAACAATGGATAAAGAAATATTGGGAGAAAACAAAAAAATGTTAATAAAAAAACGTTTTTTTAAATAAAAAAAGCTTAAAAACATTAGCTATTATAATGACTGTCGGTGTTATTGTTGGTGGGGCGTTATTTACCCTGCCAATGGACAATGCCAAAGGCGCAGGAAGTCCATATCCGCCAACAGATAGTGAGAACTGGAATCCAGAACCTGTTTGGCGTGATGAGTTTGACGGAAATTCGTTAGATGGGACCAAATGGACAGCTCTTAATGGCGGATGGAAAGATGAGAACCAACAAGTTCGAAACTGCTACACGAGATCAGATGAGAACATTAATGTCAGTGGCGGTAGCTTAAATCTAATTGGACTATACAAACCAGGAGCAACCTGTACTGGTGGTAACACTAAAACTGGCAACTTCACTTCCGGATTCGTACAGACGAAAAATAAGGCATATTTTAAATATGGCTACATCGAAGCTCGTATAAAAATGCCAAAGAATAAGAGTACTTGGCCTGGTTTTTGGATGAGTCCTAATAACTCTCCGTACGGTCCTGGTTGGCCTGATTGGGGCGAAATCGACATCGTAGAGGCAAAAGGCTCTAATCGCCAATTCGCTGCTTCTGACGCACACTGGCGAGACAAGAATACGCCGACCGGTCAAGCTGGGAGTCACAGAAACCTCCAAGGCGTTATTCCACCAAGTAAGTTCGGTACTAATAATGACACTACAGAGTGGCACACGTACGGCGTAAAATGGACTGAAGGAAAACTTGAATACTTCATTGACGGAGAGCTGCATCATACAATTACCGAATTTAAGAATTCAAACTCCACAGGGAGTCCTAATGGACCCTTTGATCAGGATTTCTTCTTACGACTTAACTTAGCCATTGGCGGTAACTACATTGACGCTCCATGGGATGACCCTATCAACTCAGTAGGAGCTACAAATGGAGAAGGCTTCCCGGCAACTATGTCAGTCGACTACGTCCGCGTATACGAGATGCGAAAACCCAAAGAGATTGAAGTCAAAGACACGGAACTACGCAAACTACTCAATGAAAAACTAGGAGAAAAACTTGGTACAACTCGTGCGGCAGATCAAGAAATTACTGACGTAGAGTTGGAAAAATTGACAGATCTTAACCTGGACAACTCAAATATTACCAACCTAACTGGAATAGAAGCCGCCAAGAATCTTAAGAATTTGTCGTTAAATCACAACTCAATCTCAAATCTAAACCCACTGACTGGACTGGCTTCCCTAAACTCTGTCACTTAAAGAGAACAAGATTACAGATATAAGCCCACTGACTGGACTAACTTCCCTAACTTCATTAAATCTTGAAGATCAACAGCCTAGTATTAAACCTAACGACAAATCTTTTGCTTCACCATTGAAAGATTTAACAGGAAGCGTAGTTTCCATAACCAACTCAGCAGACGTTATTAACAGCACGGCAACTCCTGGAAACATTCAGATACTGTCACTGCCAGCCAACGGAGCATCTCCTATCCTGAATACTCTTTGGACAAGAAGTGTAACAATCGGAGCAATTTCAGCTACGTTCAGTGGTACTCTGGCTGTTGACACATCAGCAATTCCTAGGGCAGCACAGCCGCAGCCACAACCACAGCCGCAGCCTGGAAATCCATCAGCTGCCGCTCATAACCCAGCTAATAAGCCTCAAAATGCTGTAAGCGGTCTACTTGCAAACACAGGATTTAATGTCTTCTTAGGTGTTGTCGCCACTCTAGCATTAGTTGCTGCAGGACTATTCATCCTGCGCTAATCTGCGACTACATAAAATTACCACCCCGTGATGAGGTGGTAATTTTTTATTGAGAACTAGGTTTTTATTGTCGAGAGGATTGAGAAGTTGGTTGCGGTGCTACGCCAGACTGTGAAGCGTCTGATGGCGGCGTGTTAGTTGTGTTATTTTGAGCTGACGGAGTTTGCCCAACTGAAGATGAGCCCGATTGTCCTGATTGATCAGATTGAGATTGAGACGTGCTGCTATTTCCGCCAGATTGTTGCCTAGATCCGCCAGGTCCGCCTTGAGATTGGCTCATTCCTGGAGGACCGCCAGCTTGCCCGCCCATTTGGCTTCCGCTCGAGCCGCCAACTTGCATACCCGCAACAAATCCCAGTCCACACAAAAACCACGCCACCAATTGCTATTCCCATTGCCGCGCCGACGCTAATTGAGCGTTTTTCGTTCGAAACGTTTTCCGAATTGTTAAAGATATTTTCTGGTGTTGTTTGAGATTCTTGATCTAATCTTTTCATAATAATTCTCCTTTGGTTAAATTTATTTCCTATGCAGATAGTTCGTATAATGTTACATCACTACCTCCATAATTAACGACTTTGCCGTTTTTCTTAATCCAATTTGTGATTTCGCTATTTCCACCGTTTGGACCGCCACCATGACCGTGCGAGCTAGCGGCATAATATTTCAATTTACCGTCCGCCACCAACTGCTTAAATTGTTCAAGCGTGAGTGGCGTGTCGCTACCGTTAAATCCGCCAATTGCCATGACTGGTTGACCGCTGGTTAGCTGGATTGCCGCTGATTCATTAGCGCTATCCACCGCTACCAACCAAGTCGCACCATTTTGGTTTTGTAAAAGATACTGAACCAACGCGCTGTCTGCCTGAGATTTTTCATTATTGCTTCCCTGCATCGCTGTTGAACTTGGGCCCGCCGTCGGAATGCTGCCCGTATGCGTGACGTTGACAGTCGACAGAGTGTAAACAACTGGAGCGGTCATACACGCAGCCACAGAGGTGATAATTGCCAAGTTCTGAATCCAACGTTTCGGCGTATATAGATTGACCAATAGCCCAATCATACCGATAGCCCCCAGAATACCAACCGTCCACATTAGCCAAGTCATCGTACCAGCGTAGCTAAGAATAATTATCGCAATCGCCGCCGTCACGCCGACCAACATCGGTAAAATCCAAGCATACGACTTTCGTCTGACGTAAGCGCCCCACAGAAACGTCACACCAATTCCAACCAAAGCCGCCACAGCTGGTGTCATAACCACCACATAGTACGGATGAATCACGCCGCTAGTCATACTAAATATTACGATGTGAATAATCAGCCAAAGCATCCAGAATATCACCGCCGCTCGTCCGCGATTAGTTCGCGGAGTCTTGCGTAAAATCCATAAGAGCAGTCCGCCGCTCGCTAATGCTAAGACTAACAACCATGCGATGTTCGGTCCGAAATCATTATTAAATATCCTAAATATTCCCGTTTGCCCGCCAAATCCAGTACCTCCAGGACCATGACCGCCACTGGGAGCGCCACCCATTCCGCCAGGGCTTGCTATTGCCATACTAGTACTATTCGGAGGAGTTCCGCCGCCTCCGCCGCCGCGGTTTCCTAATAATCGACCAAAACCGTTATAGCCAAAAATCAAACTCCAAATACTATTATCATTCGTACTACCAACCCACGGTCGATTGCCAGACGGCGTCAGCCAAACAAGCACACTCCACCATAAAGTCGACACCGTCGTAATTACGCCCGCAAACATTAAATGCAGAAATCGCGTAACAATTGGCGGCTTGGCGAACGCTAGATAGACAATTACCATCGCGGGCAAAACCATCAAGCCCTGAAGCATTTTCGTATTAAACGCTAGTCCCGTAAACAGCCCCGCCAAACCAAGCCATAAAAGCGGACGCTTACCTTCTAATGACCTGAGAAATGCGTAACCGCTGGCGGTGAGCATAAATGTCAAAATGGCATCTGGATTATTAAATCCGAACATCAACGCCGCAACAGGAGTTAGCATTAATGTGACTGCAGAAATCATCGCACTAGTGAAGCCGAATTGTCGTTTCACCGCCGAATATAACAACCAAACCGAACCGACGCCCGCTAATACGCTCGGCAGCAACATTGAAAAGCTGGAAAATCCAAATAGTCGAGCACTAAGTCCCATTATCATCGTCGCCAGTGGAGGCTTGTCGATTGAAACATAATTCGCCGCATCCAAACTACCAAACAGCCACGCCGTCCAGTTTTGGCTTGCTGCCTGAACCGCCGCCGCATAATAACTGTTCGCCATACCATTATGCATCGCACCAAACAAATACAACGCACCCGTCGCAATCAACAGAATCGGAAGCGCCATTTTCTCAAACCACGAACGATTGTCCAATTCCTTATTAACTCGATGAAGTCCTTTTAAATCATCGACCGCAGTTTTTACAATCTTCACACGACTATCAGTATCTTCAATCCAAGTAACGGGCTGCTCATGAATCGGCACGCCCGCGCGCTCCGTTTTAATCAAAAGCTCAGTGTCAAAGAACCATTCATTGTCCTTAATTTTTGGCAAAAATCTCTTCGCCACGTCACGACGAATTGCCTTAAATCCACACTGCGCATCGCTAAATTTGGTCCGCGACGTCAATTTGATAATCTTGTTATAACACCGTGAAATAAACTCCCGCTTAAAACCGCGGCTAGTCTTTGATTTTTTCATCAATCGAGAACCAATCGCCACGCCAGCTTCGCCCGCCACAAGCGGCTGAATCATCGGTAGAAAATCGTCCAAGCTAGTGGACAAATCGACATCCATATATGTCAGGATATCCGCCTGACTGCTTTGCCAAACCTGCTTTAATGCTCGCCCGCGACCGCGTTTAGCCAGCCTTACGACACGAACTGATTGATGATTTTGTGCCAAGCTTTTTGCGATTTTTAAAGTGTTATCTTGACTGCCATTATCCGCGATCGTTATTTGATAGCGATATGGCAAATTTTCCATCATGTATTCGTCAAGCGTTTCAATGCTACTTTGAAGAATTTTCTCCTCGTTCAGCACCGGCACGGCTATGTCGACAAATGGATTAGCTATCGCCCGAAACGGCGATGAACTAGAATCGGACGTAACAAGTCGCGACCTAGCTAATGGTTGGGGTGTGGTTATTGCTCTCATGCAAACCACTATAAACAAGCGTTCTGTAAAAATGCTTTAAAAATCAACCAAATTATTTCAAATCAACACTAAACGGCGTAAAGTTAGTCTTATCGTCATAAGCATCAACTTTTTCGACCTGTTTCATCTTATCTATTACGCGATATGTGATAGGCAAGAAAACAATCTCCACTACAGTCTTAAATATCCAACCAATCAAAATATACGTCACCATGTTCATTCCCTGAAGTATTCCACCGAACGCAACAAAGGCGAATACTACAGTATCACATAATTCACCAACGACTGTCGATCCAATTAATCGTAACCATAGTTTTTTGCCCTTAGTTTTAACTTTTAATTTCGCCAATACAAACGAATTTAAAAATGATCCAGTCAAAAATGCGGCTAAGCTAGCTGCAACAATCCTCGGGAAGAATCCTAAAACCGCTTCATACGACGCCTGAGCGGTATATTCTGGGGCTGGTGGCATATAACGCACAATCGTAAAGCACAGCACTGCCAAAAGCATAACGCCTAGCCCAACCCAAATTGCTCGTCGAGCATATTTATAGCCATAAATCTCAGTTAAAACATCGCCAAGAATATAAGATATTGGGAACAAAATCGCTCCACCATCTGTAATAATCGGACCAAAAGCAATTAATTTAGTCCCTGCTAAATTAGAGATTAATAATATAGCAGCAAATACAGCTAAAAATAATGTCGTAATATTTGAAAGTTTTTTTCCCATAAAATATATCCGTTAAATAACCTACATAAAACTGCCCTATTAAGGACAGCTTCATAGAAAAACTAATTTGGCTCCGGCAGCTGGGCTCGAACCAGCGACCTATTGGTTAACAGCCAACCGCTCTACCACTGAGCTATGCCGGAATATGTCTTGTATTATAGCGAGTTTTTGAATAGTTGTAAAGTTACTGACGGACAATTTCCAATGCTTTTTTTAAAATCTCCACTTCCGAGCGTGATTTTTCGTCGTCTTCAGCCTCTCTCTTCTTAATTTCTTTCGCTAAATTCTGCCACCAAACTTCTTTTTTTCTCACTACTCAGCGTCAAAGACCTAACTTCGCCGTCCTGCTTCTCCAAAAAAATCCCGCAGCCACCAAATTATCAACATGTTTTGCTACCGTCGATACCGATTTATAGCCCAAAGCGCGCATAATTTCCCGAAGCGTTGGACTATAGCCATTGCCCTTTATAAACCCATCGATAAAATCCAGCATTATTTTTTGCTTTTTCGTCAGTTTCATATCTAAAGTATACACCATACGCTATACTTAAAATATGGCAAAAAAATACATTAACGACGTTCGATTCTGGCTATTGGCTATTATTGTTTTTGGCGGCGGTTTTGCTCTACATCCCAGCGTCGGATTATCAATTCTGGATTTCCCGTCACTGCGCGTAGGATTATACCAAATCGCTGCCGTAAGCCTATTGTCATTTTTCCTTGCCATTACTACTTAAAAAAACGCCAAGAATTGTTGAAAAAAACCGATGGCTAATCGGCGGATTTTTGGCAATTTTTTTATCGCCATTGTCGTCGGCATATTTTTTTCGCAGAAGCACGCCTGCGCACCGCGTTATATTCGTTATCGCTATTATTCTTACTCGCCGTCGGATTATCCGCTGGCTTAATTTACAGCGAATTATCAAAATCAGAAAAGCGCAAACTCATCAATGTCGGATTATGGAGCGGGCTAGTTTTTGGGATTTTAGCAATCATTCAGCTCATCGTCGCCACTTTTGAGCCAACAGGATTTGGTACACTTTGCGCTGGCTGTAAAGCCGACGTTTTTGGATTTCCACGAATCAATTTATTCGCCGCCGAACCTCAGTTCTTTGCCAATTCTCTACTTCCAGCATTTTTCCTTGCGCTCTTTCAATCAAAATCTCGCTTAGCCAAATTTAGCCTATTTTTTTCACAACTCTCGCCATATCTTTAACATTTTCCCGTGGCGGATTTTTGGCAATTTTTATCGCCATCACAGCCTTATTTATAATCGCTTTCGTAAAACGAATTGACGCATCTTTTGTGCGTAAAAAACTTCCAGTCATCTTCGCTGGATTATTACTCGGATTCATCTTATTGTTCTCGTCAGCCAACATTAGATACGCCAATACGCCCTTCATCGCACACAATACCTTCGTCAGTATGGTCGATCAATTATCTCTCGGGAAAATTAAGATTCCACAAAAATCCATCACCAAAAATCCATCACCAAAATCCGCCGAAAACATTCCACCAAGCAATAATTCTTTCCAGCCTGCCGGTTTCGTTGAAGCTTCCGCCAACGACAGACTCAGCGCCAGCGACTTAGCCATAAAATCTTGGCTGTCATCGCCACGAACATTTCTCTTTGGCGTTGGACTCGGCAACCTCGGAAATTTCATCCAAAAACACCTTCACGTAAACGTCCCAACAGACCAAACAGTCTACGTTTTTTACATATTATTACTCAGCGGCTTAGGAATTGTTGGACTATTTACTCTTCTAATTACCCCATTGATAATCATATTTTTTTCGCCATAAAAAAAATATCCGTAAAATTAAAGCTCAATTTATCTTGTCGCTGACCGTCGCGATATTTATGCATTTTTTTGGTTTTTTTGGCAGTTTCATAAATACGATTCATTGTTTTTGCTATAATCGGCATATTTTTGTATAATTACCCCAGAGATTATGCGGAAAAAGTCTGATTTTTACTTCAAAATTGTTCTGGTCGTTCTTGATATCTTAGCTTTATTGAGCGCATTTACTATTGCCTACATTTTTGCGAATTTCCCTAGACCCTAGACCATTTCATATCAGCATTAATGCCATAGATTTTATCACCTCCATTTTTTTATGACGCTACCGTTATGGATTGTGATGTTCTATTTCTTTGGCTTATACGACCGAGAGATTTACACGCACCCATTGCGAAACTTTGGACGAATACTTTTAGCGTCAATAACTGGAATTATGATTATGATTTCTGTGACGTTCTTCACCAATACTCCGTTATTCCCAGCCAAACTTGTCGCTGGTTATGCCACTGGAATTGGCTTCATCTTACTAATGATTTTTCCGCAGTGCCGCCAATATTGTTCGCCTGAAACTATTAAAGCGCGGTTTGGGTGCGCGCCGTGTTATACTAATTGGCAATTGTGATCTAACTCACGTTTTGGCTGATTTTATAGAAACTAATCCGTTAACTGGCTTTAAGATTAGCGGAATTGTTGCGCAAACCCAATTCATTCCTATTGAATTAAAAAGGCTTCGACGCTCGTCATTAGAATCGGCTCTCACCAGGGATAAAATTGATGTTATCATCCAAACCGACTCAAAAAAACGTTAGCGAACATTATCAAATTGCCCAGAAACATTATCTGGATTTTTTTATCAAGCGCCGGAATTCGACGGAATTATGACCACCAAACACACTATTGATATCATCGACTCCGTGCCGCTAATTCACACTCATCCGACACCGCTAATGGGCTATGGGCGAATTGTGAAGCGAATTATGGATATTGTAGGTGGGACAATTGGGATTATTATCGCCTCACCAATTATGCTTTTGGTGGCAATTGCCGTAAAAATCAGCGACCCAGCGGGACCAATTTTAATGCACGGCAAACAACAGAAACGCCTCACTCGCTACAATCGACCGTTTAAGGTCTACAAATTTCGCTCGCATTACGCAAAGTTTGATGGTAAAACCGACGAAGAAGTGTTTCGAATGGTTGGTAAGCCTGAGCTAATTGAAGAATACCGTAAAAACGGCGACAAACTTGATCATGATTTTCGCGTGACGCCAGTTGGTCGATTTATTCGCCGCTTCAGCCTTGATGAATTGCCACAATTATTCAACGTCGTTAAAGGAGATATCAGCCTAGTTGGACCGCGAGCGCTGGTGCCACACGAATTAAGTGCCTACGACAAAAAAACACGTTTTATTAGCGGTCAAATCAGGACTCACTGGACTGGCTGTAGTGTCCGGCCGACGCAGCATCAGCTTTGAAGAACGGCGACGAATCGACTTATATTACGTCCAGAACTGGAGTCTCTGGCTGGATATTACGATTTTATTAAAAACCTGCTTGGTTATTTTCCAGAAAGATAATTAATGAGCAAGCCAAAAATTGCCATAGTTCACGATTGGATTTACGGCGGCGGAGCTGAAAAAAAGTCGTTTTGGAAATTCACAAATTGTACCCAGATGCGCCAATTTACACTTCTTTTTGTAGCGATGAATGGCGAGAAAGATTAGATAATAAAGTCGTTACTGGCTATTTACAGCGATGGCCGTTTTCAAAAATTCGACGATTATTGCCACTTCTTAGACAATGGTGGTTTGCCAAGCTTGATCTTAGCGAATTTGACATTATCATCTCAAGCTCAGGAAATGGCGAGGCAAAATTCGTCCGTAAATCCAGACCAGATCAACTTCATATCTGCTATTGTCACACACCGACGCATTTTTTTATTGGCGACATTATGACGAATATATCAAACGACCAAGTTTTTCGCCCACAATGGCTGGCGCGCCTAGGCTTAAAAACCTTAGTCCGACCACTGAAAAAAACGAGATTTTTAACGCCGCTCAGCAAGTCGATGTTTTTATCGCCAACTCTACGGGAATTCAGGCTGATATTGAAGAGTTTTACCAGCGAAAAAGTACGGTTATTTTTCCGCCAATTGACGTGTCGAGCTTTTCACCGCTTGCCAAAAATCGCAAGCAAACGTCCATCCCCAAAAAAACCTCGCTGTCTGATTTGGGGGCGAATTGTGCCGATGAAACGACTTGATGTCGCTATTAAGGCTTGTCAGAAACTTGGCTGGCAATTAGATATTATCGGAAAAGGTCCAGACGTTGACAACCCTGAAGAATATCGCCGATAAACATACTAATTTCTTAGGATTTGTCGATAATGCCACGCGAGAAAAATATATTAAAAAAGCAGATTTGTTTATTTTTTGTTCGCACGAAGATTTTGGAATTGCGCCGGTTGAAGCGTTGGCATCTGGTATTCCAGTGGTTGCGTATGAAGCTGGCGGCGCACTTGATTATATAAAACCTGAAAAAAACGGCTGGTTCTTTTTCTGAGCAAACAGATTCTTCATTGATAAAAAAACCTTAGATAAACTTCCTGGTAAAAAAAGTTTCACCAACAAAAATCTCAGCCACAGCAAACGAATTTTCAGCTGCAATTTTCCATAAAGCGATAAAAAATATAGTTGATAAATCATGGAAGGAACATTATCGTGAAAATCGTAATTGACGCCCGAACATTAAGGACTAGCACTGGTCGGTACATCGAGCGGCTGATTCATTATTTGCAGAAAATTGATAATAAAAAAACGATTATGTTATTCTGCTCAAGCCAAAGGATTTTTGATGGTTGGCAGCCTAGCAATCCGCGCTTTAAAAAAGTCATTTGCCCTTATAAAGAGTACACTTTCGCCGAGCAAATCGGCTTTAAAAAACAACTTGAAAGTCTTCATCCAGACTTAGTTCATTTTGCGATGGTTCAGCAGCCTGTTTGGTATAATTCCAGCCCAATTGTTACTACAATGCAAGATTTGACTACTGTTAGATTCAGAAATCCAGATAAAAATCCTGTCATTTTCTGGATTAAGCAACAAATTTACAAATGGGTCAATAAAAAAGTTGCGAAAAAATCTTCGCATATCATCACAATTTCTAATTTCGTAAAAAATGATTTGATTAAATTCACCGGCGTAAACCCAGAGAAAATTACTGTAACTTTGGAGTCTGCAGATGAATTACCAAAAGGTAACGAACCTGTTGACGAGTTGATTGGTAAAAAATTCATTATGTATATCGGTAGACCAACACCACATAAAAACCTTCGACGGCTAATTGACGCTTTTGCCTTGTTGCAGAAAAAATATCCAGATTTAACACTGGCTTTGGCTGGTAAAAAAGACAGTAATTACGCTCGCCACGAGACATATGTAAATGAGCGTGGAATTAAAAACGTCGTGTTTACCGGCTTTATATCAGACGAGCAATTGCGCTGGATGTACGAAAATACGGCAGTTTATTGCTTCCCTTCGCTCAGTGAAGGATTTGGTCTGCCGGGATTAGAGGCAATGCTACACGGAGCGCCAGTCGCTTCGAGCACAGCCACTTGCTTGCCAGAAACCCACGGCGATGCCGCTCACTATTTTGATCCTTTCGGCGTTGAGGATATAGCAAAATCAATTGACGACATCTTATCTGACGACAAATTACGCAATGAACTCATTAAAAAAGGCAAGAAACACGTTAAGACATTTTCATGGCAGCGCATGGCCGAGCAAACTTTGGCTGTGTATGAAAAATATGGTCGGAAAAGTTGAGATTAGCTTTCCTGTCCAGTAGCTTGATTAATTCGAGTAGACGAGTCTGCTTTATTTGAGCCGCCAACTCCATAGACCATTTTGATGTTGTACTTTTCGCAAACATCACGCTCTGGAACAACTTCCGGCGCCGATCTATCGCCACCATTTGCAAACACCAATTGACATCCCGGATATTGCCGAGCGATCATTTCTAAGGTTTCTGTAACCGGAGGATTCTCATCAATAGAAAGCATCACCTGATCCACGCCTTTTAATGCTCGCATTAAACGGAGTCGATTTTCTTCATTAAGGATAATTTTTCCTTTTTTTAGCAATTGTTGTTTGTCGTTATTCACCACTACAATCAAATAATCACCCATTTTTGCAGCTGCTTCAATCATATCTAAATGTCCACCGTGTAATGGATTAAAATAGCCGCTAACAATTACAACTTTCATAATATCCTCCTCTATAACTTCTCTATTATACCTGATATACTATACTTATGACAAAGATGCTAGTCACGGGAGGCGCGGGATTCATTGGCTCGAATTTTGTGCATTATACCGTAAAACATAAGCCAGAATATGAAGTCACTGTTATTGACAAATTAACCTACGCCGGAAATCGTGCTAATTTGGAAGCTGTAGCTGATCAAATTACATTCGTAGAGGGCGATATTTGTGACGCCGAATTAATAGACAAATTAGTCGCTGAAAATGACATAGTTGTACACTTCGCAGCCGAAAGTCACAATGACAATTCTTTACGTAATCCATGGCCATTTGTTGAAACAAATATAATTGGCACATATACCATTCTAGAGGCTATTCGAAAACATAATAAGAGACTACATCACATCTCAACTGATGAGGTTTTTGGTGATCTAGAGCTTGATGACCCAAATCGCTTCACAGAAGACACTCCATACAAGCCTTCCAGTCCCTACTCTAGCACTAAAGCTTCCAGCGACATGCTAGTTCGTGCCTGGATTCGTAGTTTCGGCATTAAAGCGACTATCTCAAACTGCTCTAACAATTACGGGCCATACCAACATATTGAAAAATTTATTCCGCGTCAGATTACCAATATTTTAAGTGATATCAAGCCAAAACTTTATGGTACCGGTGAACAAGTACGCGACTGGATCCATGTTGATGACCATAACTCAGCGGTTCATTTAATCTTAGAAAAAGGCGTTCTAGGAGAAACCTACATCATTGGCGCAGATAATGATCACGTTAATAATAAGATGGTGATTGAATTGATTTGTGAGCTAATGGGTAAAGGTAAAGATTGGTACGAACATGTCAACGATCGTCCAGGTCATGATATGCGCTACGCAATGGATTCCAGTAAGTTACGCCGCGAGTTAGGATGGCAACCACAATATACAGATAATAAAACCGGCATGCACGACGGATTAATGCAAACTATTAACTGGTACCGCGAGCACGAAGACTGGTGGCGCACCCAAAAAGACGCCGTTGAAGCAGCTTATGCGAAACAAGGACAATAATTATGTTTGACCCAACTGACTACAATGAACTTACAGTCACTGAATCGTCAATTCCAGGGTTATTTGTTATTAAATTACCCGTACATGGCGACAATCGCGGCTGGTTCAAAGAGAATTATCAAAAAGAAAAAAATGGAAGCCTTAGGTTTACCGTCGTTCAATATCGTACAAAACAATATCAGCTTCAATGACAAAACTGGCGCCACTCGTGGACTTCATGCTGAGCCTTGGAACAAATTCATTTCAACAGCCAATGGGCGTGTTTTTGGAGCTTGGTGTGACCTTCGTAAAGGAGATAGCTTCGGCCGAGTTTTTCACGCACGAGATTAATCCGGGTACGGCAATTTTCGTTCCTAAGGGCGTAGCTAACGGCTATCAAACGCTTGACGATAATGTCGCCTACACATATCTAGTTGACGCTCATTGGTTCCCGGATGCTAAATATACTTTTGTTAATTTATTTGATCCAGAGCTAAAAATCAACTGGCCAATTGATAAGAATCAAGCAATTATTTCCGAAAAAGATGCCACACATCCACTATTAAGTAATGTAATTCCTATGGAGGTATAAAATTATGGACGATAATAAAATTTTCATTATTGGTGCTAACGGACAACTAGGATTAGCCCTACAAAGACAATACCCTAATGCCAAATCTGCTGACATTGATACTCTTGATATCACAGACTTAGAGTCAGTTGAGTCTTTCGACTGGTCCAACATTGATATTGTACTTAACGCTGCTGCCTTTACTAATGTCGATGGAGCAGAAACCGAAGAAGGTCGCGTAGCGTCTTGGAAGGTTAATGCATCTGCAGTATCTAACCTTACTCGAGTATGCCGAAAATATGATATGACAATGGTTCACATTTCCAGTGATTACGTATTCGACGGAACCCAAAAACCCCACACAGAGAACGAACCACTTAGCCCGCTTAGCGTCTATGGTCAGAGTAAGGCTGCGGGAGATCTATTAGTTGAGCAATTAGACCGCTTCTATCTACTTCGATCCACATGGGTAATCGGTGAAGGCAAAAATTTTGTCCGCACCATGCTAGGACTGGCGGAAAAAAACATCTCGCCAACCGTTGTTAATGACCAAATAGGTCGCTTAACGTTCACTAGTGAGCTAGTGCGTATTATAGATCATTTATTGTCAACTAAAGCTCCATTCGGAACTTACAATGCAACGAATGACGGACCGCTCGCTTCTTGGGCAGACATTACTAGAAAAATATTTGAATTATCTAATCATAAAGACTTAATCGTTTCTAATACAACTACCGCAGAATATTTTGCCAACAAGCCTGGAGTTGCGCCACGACCGCTCAATAGTGATATGAGCCTAGATAAACTACACTCTACAGGATTTCAAAGCCGTAACTGGGAGGAAGACCTAAGGCAATACATCTCAAATAACGCCTAAAAAATACAACCTCCATTAATATCAAAACCGTTTAACCTTGATACTGTCGAATCATAGATATATAATCATACAACACAAAGGAGAATATGATGAAGGGAATAATTTTAGCGGGTGGCTCGGGTACGCGTCTATGGCCAATTACAAAGCCATAAGTAAACAGTTGATGCCCATTTATGATAAACCGATGATTTACTATCCGCTAACCACGTTAATGCAAGCAGGAATTCGTGATATTTTAATAATCACTACTCCAGACGATCAAAACGGCTTCAAGAAACTTCTTGGTGATGGCGCGCAGTGGGGCATAAATTTAGAATACGCTGTTCAACCTACACCAGACGGTCTAGCACAAGCTTTTATTATCGGCGAAAACTTTATCGGCAATGATAAAGTGGCATTAATACTTGGCGACAATATATTCTACGGAGCCGCCCTTGATAATTCACTACAAGAATGCACAGACCCCGACGGCGGCATTGTATTTGCATATAAAGTGCTTGATCCCGAACGCTATGGAGTGGTTGAATTTAACGAGAATAATCAAGCTGTTTCTATCGAGGAAAAACCAGCGCATCCAAAATCCAATTTTGCAGTGGTAGGTTTATATTTTTATGATAACGATGTAATAGATATTGCTAAAAATGTAAAGCCATCCGACCGAGGAGAACTGGAGATAACATCCGTAAACGCTGAATATCTACATCGCAAAAAACTCAAAGTGCAGACTTTAGATAACGGTGACGTATGGCTTGATACTGGCACGATAAATAGCCTAACCGATGCCGAAGATTTTGTACGTGTAATCCAAACAAGGACTGGACAAATAGTCGGATCACCCGAGGCAACCGCCTTTCAAAACGGTTGGATTTCCAGGGAGCAGTTAGAAATACTTGCCGAACCATTAAAAAAATCTGGATACGGCAAATATCTATAAACTCCTACAAGCACTGACGACATCGTTCGTAGACAATCCATCCACATTCACAACCACAGCTCTGTCATAGCCGAGGGTGCTATATACAGTATTCTTAATTAAATCATCCCTGGTTAAAAATAAGCCATTTTTTTATTCCACATTTTTTTATCATTATCCTTTGAAAAAAATAAATAAATTAAAAACCAGAAAATTCCAAATTGCAAATACTGCAGTAACTACAACTTTCGCCCATTGGATATCAAGCACGTTAGAGTTTACTAACGTAGCAATAATTACTGAAGTTGCCACCATATTGAAAATACTAAGTAATGCATAGAGAATAATTTGCGACCTTAAAGAGAATCTATCATATTGACTATGATTAAAAAAACTTTCTTACGATTCACAGGAAAGTTAAAAACAAATCCCGACAAAAAAAGCCGATACCACTAGCCAAAAAAAAGCCGGCAAATGTATATTGTGATATAAAATATACGATATTGACGCGTCTATTAGTAATGTAATGCCACCTACAACAAGAAATAAAAAGATTTTTTTAAAAATATACCATTTTTTTCATATTATCTTTATTAAGAATATCATATTCGTTCATAATGCATATACGATTGTAGTATAATTGATTATATGTACAGAAAACTAGAGACCGCAGTCGTTATACCTTGTTATAACGAAGAGAAAATGATTACTCAAACAATAAAGAAAATACCAGAATATATAGATCATATTATAGCCGTCAATGACGCTAGCACTGACAACACTATTGGAGTTTTGAACAAACTAAAAAAACAATACAGTAAGCTTATTGTTGTTGATAATAAGGTAAATCAAGGTGTCGGAGGAGCTCTTATCACTGGATATAGTCATGCGATAAAAAATACTAAAGCAACAGCTATCGGTATAGTCGCAGGAGATGATCAGTTTGATTCATCATATCTAAAGGCAATGTTAGATGACTTCATAGATCAATCAGCAGACTACGTAAAAGCAAGTAGGTTTTTTCATCGAGAAGCCTTCAAAACTATGCCAAAATATCGCCAATTTGGAAATATATTCATATCTCTACTCACCAAATTTTCTACTGGGTATTATTCTATTACAGACATCACTAACGGGTGCGGTTGGCTGCGTCGTGAAATAATCGAAAAAGTTGATTTTTCTATAGTAGAAAAACGTTATGATTACGAAACTAGTATGCTGACTGCTCTGTCGATAGCTAATGCTAAAGTTATTGACCATGCTGTACCAGCACATTACGGCGACGAAAAATCAACCATCAAACTAATCCCGACAGCCTGGAGAAATCTAAAGGCTGTATGGAAAGGATTCTGGCGCAGGATTTATTACAAATATGTATTATATGGTTTTCATCCTGTAGCACTATTCCTATTCACAGGTATGTTTTTCTTAATAATATCGCTATTATTGGCTATATTTCTGTTATATGTTAAGTTATTCGCCCACCAATCACCAACCGCAGGCAGCGTAATGTTAGCTGTACTGCCGTTTATACTAGGAATACAGTTAACATTGACAGCCCTTACAATCGACGTATCCAACGAAAATAATAACTTTAAGAAATAGATTACCAGATTAAAGATTAATGTTAGCCACGTCACCAATACCGTCAACTAAATAGTCTGGCTCCATTGATTTCAAGAACTCCTTACTACGAATTCCACTCAAAAGAGCAATACTGGTCGCATTGAGCTGCTGAGCCGCAGCAACATCAGCTTCAGTATCTCCAACAATAATAGAGTCTTCGGGATTATCTATTGTTTGCTTAATTATATCTGCCTTTTTAATAATGTGCCTTCTTTTGTGTCACTATGCCCTGATAAAATTTTCTCAAAAAAGCACCCAATTCCCAACTTTTCAATCTGCTTATCTAGAGCGTCTGAATTTCGCCTTAAGCTAAGTAAGTATAGCTTATTACCATTCGAGGATAGCTTTTTTAGCGTAGACAAACTATCTACGAAAAGCTCATCTCTATACAACTCTTCCAATGATTCTATGCGATCGATAAATAATTTGAGATAATCATCCCTATTATTTACCTCAAGTCCACTCATCGGCAATAATTCATTCCAGGAAATATTATCACGTTTCAATTCCCAATATTTCTTCCGATCAAGAGGTGTGCCGCCCATTTTTTCGACACACTTCTTATATACTCTATAATGGCGAGGAGCAATATCGACCAAAGTACCATCAAAATCTATAAATATATTTCTATTTGCAATCTTCATAGAGATCACCCATCTCCTTAATTTTATCTGGAAAGAACATTTTAGGATGATAATCAAGTAGACTCTCTGCCTTTGATATATCAATAACTATATCGCAACCACCGTTATCAGACATAATATTTATACTGCTACTCGATCGCATACTTTTAATAATTGACTCCGCTGTTTCTTTAATAGAGACTCCCCTACCCGTCCCAATATTGACCACTCCAGCGCCCGCCGAATTAACTGCACATATAATACTACTAGCTACATCGTCAATATGCACATAGTCGCGAAGAACTAGTGGACCATTGATAGTCAGATTATCTCCAGACTTAGCCGCTCTAATGAAATTAGGGATAGCTCTAGCAATTGGGTCATATCCGCCATACATTATTGAAAATCGCAGAATAGTAAGCTCTTTGTTATTTTTTTGCGCAAATGATTGAGCAATTACTTCGCTAGCTATCTTAGTGGAACTATAGTATGAACTACCGGACACGACATTATCTTCCGTAATCGGACCACTAATTTTTGTTTTATCATAAGCTTCTACAGTACTGCCGATAACAATCTTTTTTGCCTTTTTACCAAAATACGTTAGAAGATTAATAGTCCCATCTATATTACCTTCTTTGCACTTCTCTAAACTGTCTTCGATAGATTTTTTTGGTACAAAAGCCGCCAAATGAACTATAACGTCAAACTCTTTATCAGCCAATACGTCAGCAGCTATCTTTGAGCTCTCCTTACTAGACAAGTCGCATTCAACCCACTTAACATAATCGTAGTCAATATTAGATCTACCTAAACAAATTATCTCCCAGCTGGCAGGCGCCATTTCCAAAAAACGCCTGCCAACAAAACCAGATGCGCCAGTAACGAGAATCTTCACCTATGATATTTCCTTAAGGATACGATCACGCTGAGCAACACTCTCTTCTATAACTCCCATATCTGACAAAACTGGTCGGAAATCCATTCCTCGAATCCATACTAGACCATCTGGTAGAGGATTGGTATTGTTATCAATCGCGGGAATCTCTTCACCATAGCCAAGCTTAACAAACATTTCAGGCATATTAAGACCCGCTTGTGTAAAGAATTCGTGAGTCGTAAAGAATCGTCCAATATTAATTTCTGTTGGATTTGGTACACCATTTTTGTCGTAAGCCATATCCACACCAAATAGACCATCTGGCCTACTATCAACAGCCAACACAGCCCTACGAGCAATATCATCAAGTTCGGCATCCGAATAAGTTAATCCCGTTCCAGTAGCGCCGGTGACACCTGATGGAGAAATTTTTGACAACTCCCAATATAAGCGCTTGCGTCCTTGAGCAACAACTAACTCGCCATCTTTCCATAACGACATCCAAGTAACCGTCTCTGGCTCAAGCAATTCTGATACTGTAAAATTACCAGACCACGAGCCATTTTTCTCTTGGAAATCTAACCAGTTCTTAGCAGTCTTAACATCGTGAACTGGAAGAGATCCACGACCGCCGGCTCCTGATATTGCGCGAATCCACATAGACCCACCCATCTCCTCTAATAGAGCATCTAAATCAGTATCTTTACCTTCAATTAGTTTAGTTTTAGGAACTTTAATACCGGCCTTTTCCCATAGTTTAAACGACTCAAACTTATCTTGAAGTATCTTAACGGTTTCTTTGGCTGGAAAGAATGTTTTTGGCTTTAATTTTTCTCTCGATTCTCGCTCAAAAAAACCCAACCTCAACATCGTTTTGAGCGTGTACAAACTCAATATTTTCCTTCTCTATAATGTAATTCAAAAAATCAATGTACTTTGGGTCGTTTGCCAACGGTGCTAGATATTTAACATCAACTTCAGCACGCTGTAAATAATATTTATCAGCATCTGTGCCAACAATGTAATATTCTTCATCCGCAGCTCTAAGGGATCGAATAAAGTTTGCAGAAGGCGATCCACCAGCACCTGTTACTAAAATTCTTTTCATATTATCCTCCTATTTAACGTCAAAAGGCGCAACAGCCTCTAATGATATTTTTTTAACGCTTCGCGCGCATCTACCGGATCAACAATTGATGCCGTCCTGCCCATAGATTTAGCCATAAAAGCTTTCAATTCAGCGGCTAAAGGCTCTTCAAAATCAACTTTTATTACGCGCTTTTCTGGATCACCAACCTGCAAAAACAAATTCAGTAAATCCATCTTTCTGAATCTCTTTCATATTATGTTTATAATATGTAAGTTCCTGTGTTATATAATTAGCCTCTAGATAACCTAACGATCCAGTCAGTGCAATGGTACGAATTTTTACTGGAGTCAGCCAATTAGCCTGAATAAATCCTGATGCTCTACCATAATCCATTAATATTTCTGCTGAATCAATTTTTTTACTATGACGGGTACGCGATCCATGGCTATGAATAGCTTTAGGTTTTTGTCCTAATAGATAATTAACTATGTCAACGTCATGAACTGCAAGATCAATAATCACATCCGTTTTTGGCTCAACAGCAGGAAAACCACCAACACGCTTACATACTACCGATGTTATGTCACCTATAGCATTGTCATCGATCATCTGCTTCAGCTTCTTAATGACTGGATTAAACCTCTCTATATGACCAACTGTAAACGTAACTCCATTTTCCTCAGCACAAGCAATTAGCTTATCAGCCTCTTCCACCGAAGATGCAATTGGTTTTTCAAGCATACAATTAATACCTCGAGACATCACCTCAGTTGCAACTTCAAGATGAAATGGAGTAGGCACAACCACAGACACGGCATCTGGATGAACTTTCTCAAGCATTTCCTTGTAATCAGTAAAGAATTTTGTTTTATATTCGTCAGCTAACGATTTTGCGGCTGGATTAACGTCTGCTATTGCCACTAGCTCAGATTCTGGAAGCATGAAATAATTACGCACATGATTGCGCCCCATATTTCCAGTACCAATGACAGCAACCCTTATTTTACCTTCTTTATTATTAGTCATTTACGGCTTCCTTAATTGCGCTAGCAATTACTTCAATATCAGCATCTGTAACTTTTGGATGAACAGGCAAAGACACAACTCTTGCAGCCAAATCTTCGGCAACAGGAAAATCTCCCACTTTATATCCAAGTTTTGAAATATGTGGATATACGTGCAACGGTTTTGGATAATAAACTCCAGCACCAACTCCTTTTTCTCTTAATTTAGCTATAAAATCATCTCTTCGTATACTCTTATCTAGTAAAATAGTATATTGGTGATATACATGATTTCTATTGCTTGCAATCTTCGGTAAGACTATCTTTTCAATTCCAGACAACGCTTCATTTAACATATTAGCGTTATGTTGTCGCCTATTCGTAAAGCCTTCTACTTTCTTTAATTGCTCAACGGCGATAGCACCGTGCAAGTCTGACATACGATAGTTATATCCCAAATCAGCATACTCGTAAGATGAAGTCATTCCGTGCTGCCTGAATGAGCGAATAGCAGCCGCAGCATCATCGCTATTAGTGGTAACAACGCCACCCTCACCACACATAATATTCTTTGTAGCATACAGTGAAAAACATCCAAAATCGCCCAAGGCACCAGTTTTCACACCATCATATTCTGCACCAATCGCCTGACATGCATCTTCAATAATTTTGAGTTCGTGCTTATCTGCAATTTCTCGCAACTCCTTCCAATCGCAAGGTTGACCATACAAATCAACTGGAATTATAGCCTTAGTCTTGTCCGTAATAGCTGCTTCTATTTTTGAAACATCGATATTAAATGTTTCCTCATCTATGTCTACAAGAACTGGTCGAGCACCCAACATTAGTATAGGGTTGATCGTAGCAATAAAGCTATATGGCGTAGTGATGACTTCATCACCTTCACCAACTCCTGCAGCATATAAAGCACAGTGAATAGCAGCCGTGCCGCTATTTACAGCTAAAGCATGTTTCACTCCACAATATTTAGCCCAACTCTCTTCAAGTTCAGCGACTTTCGGACCCTGAGCCAGCATACCTGACTCTATAACTTCATTTACTGCCCGACGCTCTTCTTCCTCTATAACGGGTGATGCAATATTTATCATTACGTAGCCTCCTTATACTCTTACTACCTTCAACAATTATAGCACATTACTCATTTTTTATTTTTCGTTTTTTAGTCTTGTTCTCAAAAAAAACACAATCTTTATACTTGCTATTTTTACTGTATACTAATAAATGTTATGCAAGTTCTACGTTCTATTTTTACAAAATTAAAAGACGATTCGTATAAAAAATGGATTTTCCCGTCTACTATTATCTTTTGTCTAATTTTTGCGACAGGATTTAAGATATCTGGATCTTCATTTGGCTTATATTATGACTCTTTCCTTAATGGCAAATCATCTAATCTAATATCAGGCGAAGCTCGACCTATTCGCAGCGACGAGTGGCTAGTCGTTACACAATTCACAATTGCACAAAAAGAAGCTGGATATCCACTAATAAACAAGAACTTTGGCAATTCTGGCAAGAATATGAGCCTTGTGTCCGATGCTCCATATAAAGAATGGTCAACAGTATTCCGACCTCAAAATCTTGCCTTTTTAATAGTTCCTTTCGAGTTTGCTTTTGCCTTTAAGTGGTGGCTATTATTGGCGTCATTACTATTAAGTATATACTTTCTATCGTTAAAATTTCTTCCCAATAAATACGCGCTGTCAGGATCTATCGCTATCATAGGCTCTTTCACTCCTTTTTATATTCTGGTGGTATCAAACCATTACCATAATGAGTATCGTCTGGGGAATTATCATACTGCTATTAATAATGAAATTAATAGAAAATAAATCTTTGTCTTTTTTTAAAGAGATATAAACATGGTGATATAATATCGAATCTCACACTATCTCTTTTTATTAACCTATTCAATGATAAGCTTCGCCCTACTATTGTATCCAGCCTTTCAGATACTTGTTGTCATCACTGTATTTCTAGTGGCGATTGGCTATTATATAAATACTTGGAAAAAAGCACCCAAAAAAGTGCGAAAAATACTATATGTAAATACGGCATTCATAGTAGGGTCTGCCCTAGCAGCGATCGGCATAGTTGGTATATTTTTAATCACCAGAATAGATGCCGTACAAGCCATTTCTGGTACAGATTATCCCGGGGCACGATTCGTACATTCGGGAGCTCCATCACAGGCTGATCTAATCGGTCTCACTGGCTATAGTCAATACCGACTTATGGATGACGCATCCATCTCATCGATAGATCCAAGTAAAGGATCCATTAATCAAAGTGAAATGTCTGCATTTATCATTATGCCTTTTGCATTTATCATTCCCATACTGTTTATTTTATATAGCAAATGGCGTAAAAATAAAACTATAGATTGGGTTGGAGTTGCTATTTTTGTCTCCTGCTTAATATTCATATCTCATTTATTTATTCCAGGATTCTCTTCAATAGCAAAACCTCTCATGATGCATCTCGTACCGATAACAAGATTGCAGCTTGGATTAGGGTTTTATAGGAATCTTTTCATTAATATACACGCTTGCCAATACTATAAAATTTTTCATCACAATATCGCTATTTACCATATCTATATTCGACAATGGTGATTATTATTTATGTCTGCACCATCGTATACGTCGTAAAGTTCAATCGTAACTTTGCTGGGGATCTTCGCGTATTATTATTAGCCGCAATAAGCCTTTCTGGTGGACTAGCCCTTATATTTATAAAAAAGGAAAAACTCGGACTGTTAGTGCTTTCTTCTTTATGTATAATGTCAACAATAACTATACAGCCGTTATATAGAGGTCTAGGAAGCGGATATAACGATAATATTATAATCAAAAAGATTATCTCCACCTCGTCTAGTGACGACACATGGGGATTGTCTGGCACAAGCGTGCTAGAAAATTTCCCTCAAATGGCAAATAGAAAATCAATTACGGGAGTCAATACTTACCCTGATAAAGATTTCTGGTCAAAAGTATCAAAAGATAGGACAATTTATAACAGGTATGCACATATACTTCTATCTGATACCATAGATAAAGATCTCGTACTTATTCAGCCGGACGTATTTATTGCAAAATTGAGTTGTAGTAATCATATAGGAAAATCTGTTACTCGTGTGTTATCTACGACGCCACTACAGCTACCTTGCTATGAACTAATCGATAAAGTCACTGTACATAATGGAGATATTTTTATTCTATAAAAAGAACTTTTTTAAAAGCTTTTACCGTTTTTATCTATATCTGCTATAGTAGTGTTGATTAGGTAACAATTATGAAAATACAGAAAAAAACAAAATAAAAAAAGAATAAAATATTGATTCTGATAGCTGTTATACTATTGTCTATAACAGGCTATGGCTTAATTTCCTATAAATTTAAGTTCTGGCCTTTTATTCAGAATCAATTTAACACAGCCACCGATGAACAAAAAAACAGCTGGTCAAGACATAAAAAAAAGATCATTAAATGATGCATCCAATAAGTCAGAAAAAGAGTCATCAGGTCAAAAATCTAAAACACTACAAGGAAGCGATCCTTCGCCAAAACCGACTCCATCATCCAACGGAAAAAAACCAACAGTTGGAGTAAGCATAACAACTACAACAGTCGATAAAGATTCAAACACTCTTTATATCCGTAGTTTGATCCAAACTATATCATCAAGCGGAAGATGTACGTTATCAATGCACAATACTAGCGGACAAACATATTCCAATAGTGTAGAGCTGCAGGCTGGGCCAAGTACGTCTAGCTGTAAAGGGTTTAACGTTCCATTGTCTCAATTGTCACCTGGAAAATGGACAATAAACATTCACTATGAAGACAACAACGTGACTGGAGATACTGAAGGAGAAATAACTATATGAAGAAATTAATATTAAAATTAGGCATACTTACGTCAATGTGCTTAGGAACGATACTATCTTCTACGCCAGCATCTGCAGTATTAAATGATTTTGACCCAGGCAATATTATGGATGATGCCGTAGCAACAAATTACGGATCCATGAGTGCAGACCAAATTCAGTCATTTTTAAATAGTAAAGTTCCCCAATGTGATACAAATGGCGCCAAACCAGCCAGTGAATTTGGAAGACCTGATATAACTCGCGCTCAGTATGCCGCATCGAAAGGGTGGCATAATCCTCCATATACCTGTCTCCGTGATTATAAAACAAAAGATGGAAGAAGCGCTGCTCAATTAATCTTTGATATCTCTCAAAAATATCATGTAAACCCACAGCTTTTAATAGTTTTGCTCCAAAAAGAGCAAGCCCTAGTTACTGACACGTGGCCAACTCGTGGGCAGTTCAAAAGCGCAACTGGCTATGGATGTCCAGACACCGCCGCGTGTGATAGTAAATATTTTGGTCTAGAAAACCAGCTAGAATGGGCAGCGAAACACTTTCACTACATAATAACACGTAATCCTAATTGGTTTTCACCATATACAACAGGCATAAATTTCGTTCAATGGAGTCCAAATGCTGCTTGCGGAGGATCTAATGTAAATATTCAGAATTGGACAACCGCCGCTCTTTATAGCTATACACCATATCAACCAAATGCCGCTGCTATGTCATCTGGGTATGGCGTAGGTGATGGGTGTAGCGCCTATGGTAATCGTAACTTTTATAATTACTTTACAGACTGGTTTGGAGATACAAGATCAAGCAGTTCATTCTCTTGTAAAAACGGACAGAATATACCTAACATAGAAACTGGTGCTAGAATTATACCAACTAGGATAAATGGAAATAATGACACCTTAACTATATCCGTCCCTAATAATACCGGCAGTAAATGTGCCGAAATGCATACATGGGCCAATAGTAACTTACAGACATGGTCTCAGCATACAGCGACAAATTCATACACCTTTAATCAGCAGTACAGCAAGGTTATATCAAGGAAGGTTAATAGCAAAAATACCGTATTAACAAAGGTTGACTACAATGGAACTGCAAGTGGTAGAGTAGAGTTTCATACGTGGACTCAAGATGGATTGCGTTGGCTAGCTCACACTGCAACATCTGCCGGACCTATTGATCCGCTATTTTCTGAAGTTATAACAGCAGATACTGATGGCGATGGTAATGACGAATATTATCTGATTAATTATGAGCAGACTAATTCTGGCATGATTGAAGTGCATGGTTGGAATAATAATGGAACTAGTTGGTTTAGACACACAGCAACAAGCCACCCTTCAGCTAGCATGAACACAGGAAGAGTTATTGCGGCAGATCTTGATGGAGATAAAAAAGATGAATTCATATATGTTAAATACGACAATACTACGAGCGGCCTTATCGAATTTCACGTGTGGGATTCTTCATTAAAAAACTGGGTACGTCACACCGCAAGCAATTACCCAGAATCTGGCTACGTAATAGGATCAAATGACATAGTAGCAGCCGACTTGCAAGGAAGAGGAAAAGACACCATCTATTATGTCAAATACAGAGGTACAACCAATAACACTGTCGAAGTACATGGATGGGGCGACGGTCAACAATCATGGGCTAGCCACATATCTACATCATCAGGAATATACTAAGTATAATAACTCGTATATCTTTACACCGTAAATATTATAAATAACCGCGATAGTAAGTTATACTGTCGCGGTTATTTAATAATTAATAGTCAACTTTATTCGGGTAACCTATAGCCCGGACCAAATTGCTCAAAATTATCATTATAGAATGGATCCCTCTTCAAGTATTCACCCCATCTCTTACGCATCTCTTTTTGAGCACTCTCCAGTTCGCTAGTATCTCTCTCGCTCGTGTTTATGCGACCAACACTCTTAGATTCATAATGGAATAACTCCGCGTATGGAGTGTAGACATTATAATAGCCTTCTTTGCGTAATTTAAGGTTAAGATCTACATCGTTATACGTTATACGAAGTTTATTATCAAACCCACCCACCTTGTTGAACTTATCACGACTAATCATACAACAAGCACCAGTTACTGCCGATACATTACGAATATTGGCGGTATAAATATACGTAAATATATCTGTACGCTCATCTTGACCATAAAACGGATGGAATGCGATATCTCTTTCAGATAAGACTATTCCAGCATGCTGTATTGTCTTATCCTCAAATATAAGCTTAGGTCCAACCATCCCTACTTCTGGACGCTGAGCATGCTCAAGCAATGATTGGATCCAGTCGTGAGTAATAACCTCCGTGTCATTATTAAGGAATAGCAGATATTCTCCACTAGAATTATTTACACCATAGTTACATGCATCTGAAAAATTGAATTTCTTCTTGTATTTAATAACATGCACATTGCCATTATTATCTATCAGTTTTTCATAAAAATCATTTACTCGAGAATCCGTAGATCCCGTATCTACAATTATTATTTCAAAAATATGGATACGAAGTATTTTTCAATAATTGAATCTATGCATTTTTTTATATATCTAAAATTATCCTTGGTTGGTATGATAATTGATACCAACGGGTTTGTCGGAATTACATATTTTTTACGCCAAAATCCTAACGCAACATGAGAATCTATATAAGCATTTTCTCCTCTTTGTCTCACACTACTACGAAGGACATTCTTTTGATTTATATAAGCATACGGTTTACTATCAGCATTCATAGCAGTAGATGTCTCAGATTTACGCCAATGATATAAAATTTTCGGAATATGATAAATATTATTAGTTTTAGCAGAAATCTTCAAAAATAAATCCCAATCTTGCGCGCCATGTGTTCCGACAGTAAATCCATTAACACCTCTAATTATACCTGCCTTTATGGTAGCAAAATGCGTTACCATGTTGCATGAATTCATAAAATCAGGACTCCAGTCAGGTTTAAAAAATGGTTCTATATGAATACCGTCACTATCGATCTTGTCTTCATCCGTATAAATAAGATCTACGTCAGGATTTTTATTTATAACATCAACCACTTCAAACAAGGCGTTGGGAGGTAAAATGTCATCATGATCGAGTAATGATATATAATCGCCCTTGGCCATCGAAAGAGCTGTATTAGATGACTTTGATATATGACCATTTTCTTTACGAAATGTAGCCTTAATATTATTATACTTTTCTACATATTCATTTATAACACTCTTTGTTTGATCGCTAGTAGAATTATCATCAGAAATACATAACTCCCAGTTGTCATAACTCTGAGATAGGACAGAGTCAATACAGCTACGCAGATATACTGGATTTGTATTATATGTCGGTAACAAAAATACTAATCAATGGACGTTGCTTAAACTCCTTGGAATATTTTCTTTGTAGCTTAAGTTGCTCATCGGTAACTTTATGCTTATCAAACCATTTAATATAATCTTCATATCGTTTCTTATTAATAGATCTACGATCGCGAAACAACTTTACTTGTTCACTGCCGTACGACGGATGTAATGTTGCTCTAACAACAAATTTAGCACTCTTTATAATCTTATTTTTCATCTGATTTTATCCCCTCTTCTTTACACTCCACTTTCCCATTATTCTCATTGGACCATCACGAAAATCATCCTTACCTGTAATAATAAACGAAAATGCTCGTGGCAAATGTTTAATTATGCCATCATCAACCCTACGGTGTAATGACATATGAATATCATATTTGCCAGGGTTAAAGCCATCCAAACTCTGATTGAAATTAATCCTCCTATTGTTTTGTATAAAGTCACTAGGAGTGTCTCTACAGTTGCGATCAGCAAATACAAACCCTCCGTACACAAAGGATATATTCACAAAAACATCTTCAGTAATACCATCTACAGTCACGCCAATATCAATCGAGTCTTCTTGCGTAAAATTTTTTTTACTAGGTATATCAACAGACATGCTAACTGAATCGTCATGAGATTCTTCTTCTACACTAGTAACCGCATCCATATTAACCTCCGTATATATATCGGCAATTTCCTGAGGTGATCCAATATGTTTTATCGTTCCATTTTCTATATACATGGCTCTCGAGCAAAATCTGCGTACGGCATTCATATCATGCGTCACAAAAACCACAGTCTGATTACTACGTTTAACTTTTTCAAAATAATCAAAACACTTCTGCTGAAAAGCCGCGTCCCCGACAGCCAACACTTCATCAAGCATTAAAATATCGCCACGAGCTTTAATAGCTACAGAGAAAGCTAACCTAACCTGCATCCCTGATGAGTAATTCTTAAGCTTCTCTTCCATAAAATCTGCCAACTCAGAGAATTCAACAATATCATCATACATCAGCTCCATCTCTTTATGGCTAAATCCCAGTAAAGCTCCATTTAAAAATACATTTTCTCTACCTGTTAATTCTGGATTAAAACCAACACCCAGCTCGATAAACGGGACAAGAGATCCATTTACTCGCACTGAGCCCTCCGTCGGAGAATAGATTTGAGCTATAGACTTCAATAGAGTACTCTTACCTGAACCATTCTTACCCACTATTCCAAAAAATTCACCTTTTTTAATATCAAAAGATATATTTTTTAATGGTGTAAATTCTCTGTAGCCTTTTTTTGCCTTTAACGTAATTAATGGTCTTCTGTTTAATCCCGTTGCTAGACTCTGTTGGTATCTTAAAAGTCTTAGTAAGAGAGTTAACTTCTATAACTACATCCTTCATATATCCTAAATCTCCTCTGCAAATGTCTTTGACTGCTTCTTAAAATACCAAACCGCAAACAGAACCACTATAGCTATAGCTAAAAACGGCACAGACATCATTAACGGGCTTAATCTATTCCACATAATCATCGTATCTTTAGTTATAAGCACGTATCTACTATCTTGAATAATTTGTGCAACAGGATTAAGAAATAACAGATCAACAGCAAAATTACTCTTTTGTGAAACCATCTGCATTGGATAAATAACAGGGGTGGCATAAAATGCAGCCTGAGTAAATACCTCCCATAGATATCCAGTATCTCGCGACTTAACATTAAGAGCGGACAAGAAAAAAGCCACCCCTAAAGCAAATATATACAGTTCAATTATTAACGGTACGATTAATAACGACATCCATGATAATTGAACCCCATTTACTAACACAAATAAAAAGCACCACTATCATATTAAATAGTAAATTTATCAATGAGGATACAGTGCCAGAAATTACAACAATATATTTAGGAAAAATTAATCTTTCTAAGTAGGTCACCTCGACCTACTATAGAGTTTAGTCCTTGATTAGTTGCTTCTACGAAGAAGTTCCATAAAATTATCCCCAGCAATAAATACACTGGAAAATGTTCTATATTCCTTCCTACTCCTAAAAATTTATCAAAAAAACTACATACAATATTGAAAAATAGAAAAAAAGTGGCTTAAGAACACTCCATACATATCCGAGAGCAGAACCCTGATATCTCAATTTAAAATCCGTAATAACTAATTCCCTTAAGAGAATCCTGTTTTTCCTATTAAAAACTTCTAGCCACTTCATAATATACATCACCTATTATACAATACAAAAAGAACATTATGAATAGACTTGCAATTATAGCTCTTAACTGGAACGGATCCGACGACGCCATAGAGTGCGTAGATTCATTAATAAAACAAACCTTAAAACCTACTATTGTTATAGTAGATAATAATAGTAGCGACAATTCTGTTGCTGTATTTGAAGAATATATATCATCACATAAAAAAAGAAAAAGATCGTTTTACTCGAAAACTCAGACAATCTAGGATTCGCGGGAGGAATTAATACAGGATTAATCTACGCCCTAAAAAACAACTTTGAATATATTGGAGTACTTAATCCGGATGCGATAGCTGATAAAAACTGGTGCGAAGCTCTCATTTATCAATTATCAAAATACCCAGAATGCGGGATTGCGACTGGAATCTTACAAAGACGTAATAGTAAAACTCTTGACACAACTGGAGATTTTTTTACACAACGTGGGGACTTCCTGGACCAAGAAACCGTGATGAGCCCATAAAAAAACGCACCAACTAAGCCTGGAGAAATATTTGGTGCGACTGGCGGCGGTGCTATTTATCGTGCAAAAATCTTTGATGATATAGATATGTTTGATGAAGATTTCTTCATGTATTATGAAGATGTCGACTTAAGTTTTCGGGCGCAATTAGCCGGCTGGAAAGTTCGCTTCACACCCAAGGCTATCGCTTATCATAAAGTTGGCGCTAGTAGTAAAAAAGTTCCCGGATTAGCTGTTTATAATACTTTCAAAAACTTACCATTAGTCTTCCTTAAAAAAATGTTCCGGGTAAACTATTTTTGGTATATTGGTATACGATTTTTTTACTGACATATTGGTTGATTTTTTTGCCAGCGCAATTCGTCACGGCAACGGTTGGCCCGCATTCAAGGGTGCTTTAGTATCAATTATTCACAAACCAGCAGCTTATAAAAAACGTCTTCATATCCAAAAAAATCGTAAGGTTTCCGTCGACTATATTCGTAATATTGTTCACGATGGACCGCTACCAAATCAAACTGGTTTATTGAAATTTAAGAATTTTTTCAGAATAAAATAATATATTTATACTATGAAAATCATCACCCTTCTCATCCCTGTCTACAATGAAGAATCCGTTTTACCGCAATTATTTAAGCGCTTGGACGAGTTTACAAAAAAACACCCAATTATCAATTCGAATTTCTCTTCATAAACGACGGCAGCATCGATAAATCTTTTTTTCAATCATAGCCGAGCAATCGAAAAAAAGATTCTCGAATTAGCTATATAAATCTATCGCGAAACTTCGGTAAGGAAATCGCGATGATAGCTGGAATTGACCACGTAAAAAGTGATGCCCTGGTGATTATTGATGCAGATTTACAAGACCCGCCAGAGCTCATCCAGGAAATGATTTCGTATTGGGAAGATGGCTATGATGACGTTTATGCTCGCCGCAACAATCGACAAGGCGAAACTTGGCTGAAGAAAAAAACTAGCCAATGGTATTACAGAATATTACAGAAATCGACCAACATTCCCATTCAGGTCGACACTGGAGATTTTCGCTTGCTGGACCGCCGATGTATTGAGGCTTTGCAAAAATTCCGCGAATCTCAGCGCAACACAAAAGCGATTTTCAGCTGGATTGGCTATAAGAAAAAAAGAAATATTTTATAATCGCGATCCCAGGTTAGCTGGTCAAACCAAGTGGAATTACCGAAAACTACTCAACTTAGCAATCGACGGGATCACCAGCTTTACTACCGCACCACTACGCATGGCAACTATTTTTTTGGATTCATTATTTCGTTTATTGCTTTTTGTCTGGATTATTTATCTTTTTAGTTCGTCCTTTGTTCGGAGTTTCCACCGGAGCTGGCTATTCTTCCTTAATGGCAGTCATCCTGTTTCTCGGAGGAGTTCAGTTATTATCCCTAGGTATAATTGGTGAATATGTAGGACGAATATTTATTGAAACAAAAAACAGACCATTATATTTAATAGAGGAGTATCATGCAAGAAATATTAAAAAAAGCACGCCAATAAATTAAGATTTCTTATCGTTGGCGGTACTAATACAATACTAGATTTTGGCATACTTTTTAGTCTAACAATCTTCTTAAATGTCCCAAAAGAGTTTGCTAATTTTATATCAACATTCGTTGCCTTTTTGTTCTCATTTTTTGCAAATAAAAAATATACTTTCAAGTCAACATCCCAAAACTTGAAAAAACAATTTCTTTTATTTGCCGCAGTCACGCTATTCGGTTTATGGGTAATTCAGACAATTATTATCGCTATTATCACACCGATATTTATAAACTTTGGATTAAATAAATCACTAGCTCTATTAATCAGCAAACTAGCCGCCACAGTAGTCAGCCTCGTCTGGAATTACGTTCTATACTCCAGGATAGTCTTTAAAGATGCTAAGAACTCTTCTGACTAATAATCAGCCGTCGTTCGCGGCCTTCACCTTCAGAATGCGTATCAATATCGCTATATTCACCAGCCAAGTGATGCACTGTCCAGCGATCGGCGGCATTCAAGTCTACCACCTTTGATTCACCAGTTCGTCGAACTTCCTCAATCCAGCCGCGCGCCTTTTTCGGCAATTTTTTTCAGCGTGTTGTTTTTTTATAGTCCGCAATATCCAAATTCACCCGAACAGTTGACGCTTCTTTATGGCGAAGTGCCGTCGACAAAAGATTCTGAATACTACGCAACGTTTCCGCATTTCTGCCGATTAAAATGCTACTTCGCTCGCTATGTGGAATTGAAGCTACAACAATTCCATCTTCGATTTTTACTGAAACTTCTAGATTCAAGTCAAAGAATGTTAGCAAATCCTCTAAATATTTTTTTACAAATTCAACCGTTTCAATTTGGTCCATAAATCCTCCTTAATCCTTAGCCTTGATCCGAGTTATCCTAGCCTCTGTAGCCTTTTTTTAACACGTTTATCGATTTTTGTCGATGCTTTAGATTTTTGGGATGATTTTTTATCTGCAATTTCTTGCATTTCTTTAGAGTCTTGCTTGAAAATGATATAGTTCTGAAGATATCCCACGGCACTAGCTGTTGTCAAATAAAGCGCCAAAGCCGCCGGCAAATACACAATCACAAAGAACATCATTACTGGCATAAATTTCATCATTTTTTTCGTGTCATAATAGCATTTACTTCTGCCTGATCTGCCTCTTTTCCATCGCCAGCCTCAGCTAAAATGTCACGCAACTTACGATTGCTATCGGATTGGGGCGACAATTGTTTTGAAGTTAAATATTGCAAATATGCCGCGACTGCCGCCAAAATAACCAAGCCAACAACAATTCCATTCTTTGATATTGCGTGTTGCGTTAAATCTATAATTCCCAGGAAATTCTGATTAAATTGATCCGGATTATTCACCAAATTATTAGCGACCGGCAGATTTTTCATAAAATCATAAACATATTTTCCCAGATCAGCGCGACTAGAGACAAAAATCTGCACCACTCGATACATCGCAATCAAAATTGGCAGCTGAATAATCATAACGCCAATTGAGCCAAAGGCACTGACGTTGTGTTTTTTTATAAAGCTCCACCATCGCTAAGTTGCGCATTTGTGGATTTTTCGCGTACTGTTTTTTAATCTTCACCAACTCTGGCTGCATTTTACGCATCGCCTTTGCCTGATGAAGTTGCTTCTTAATTAACGGCCAAAGCAAGAGTCTTACAATGATTGTAAAGATAATGACACTAACACCAAAATCCGGAATCAGACTATAAATAGCCATTAGTAAATTTAAAATCGGTCGAACAATAAACTCATCAAAAAAACTCATGTCTTAATTATAGCAAAAAGCGCCTATTTATACAGTTGAGCTTGAGAGAAAAGATTCTTTATCGTCTGCTTCAGGTCTTTATATGGCATCGATAAAACTTCCGCCGAAAATATAATAACAGCCACATCTTGGTCATTTTTCATATTAGGAAGTTCCAAGCGAATAATTTCATAAACACGTCGACGTATACGATTCCGACGTACTGCTGATTTTAGAACTTTTTTACTAACAACAACCGCAAACCTGCTGTGATTTCGATACGGATTTTTCACATATTTTATCGTGGCTATAGACGAACGAACCGCTTGTCCATTTTTATAGACAAACTTAAGACTGCCATGACCATGAAACCGATTACATTGTTGTAACATATTTTACAATTATATCAAAAAATCCCGCCTTCATCGACGGGATAATTTTTAGCTATCAATTAAATAGCAATTTTAGCGCGGCCCTTTAGGCGGCGGCGCTTCAAAACCATTCTACCAGCCTTGGTAGAAACTCGTGCCCTAAAACCGTGCGTCTTTGCGCGGTGTCGGGTGTGTGGTTGAAATGTTCGCTTTGGCATATCAATGAATAGTATATATTCTTTCAGTACTTTTTGCAAGTCGACAATAACTTTTCCACTATCGACGTATATTTTTCCACAGTTTTAACAGATGAGAATTTTAATTGTGGAAAACTCCACCCCTGTTTTGAATAGTAACCTTTCTACTCCGTTTATACTTGTGGAAAACTCCCCTTATTTGCTATAGTAAAGATAGTTAACAGGATTTGAGGGAGTAATTTTCGTGGATAGTCATGCGGTTTGGCAGGGTGTTTTAGGTGAGATTGAAGTAACTGTATCGTCTTCGTCGTTTACTGCGTGGTTCAAAAATACCAAATTGGAAATAATCTCCGACAAGGAGGTTCTTATAATTGCGCCGAATATTTTTGCTAGAACTCAACTTGAAAAGCGATTTCATCCGCAAATATTAGAAGCCTTGGCTCACAATGGCATTAATGCACCGTCTATTTCTTATAACGTCGAATCTAGCAATAAAAAACCGCGCGTTAATCGTGAAGTTGATAAAAGTGGACAACAAGAAACAGCGAAGCCGCTGATTCTACCATCGAGGAAATCCCATTCTAGCAATCTTAACCCCAGATATACGTTTGACAACTTCATCGTCGGTTCAAGTAACGATTTGGCCTATGCTGCTTGCCAAGCGGTCGCCGCACATCCGGGAGAAAAATATAATCCGCTCTATCTTTACGGCGGATCTGGACTTGGTAAAACTCACTTAATGCAAGCTGTTGGTAACGAGATAATTAAAAAACAACCTTCGGCACGAGTGCTTTACATCACTACAGAAACGTTTGTTAATGAGTTCCTGGATTCCATTCGTTTCAAGAAAAAAGGTTTTTCTGATAAATATCGCAATGTCGATGTCTTAATTGTCGATGATATGCAATTTATCGCTGGGAAGGAAAAAACTCAGGACGAATTTTTCCATACTTTTAACGATCTTCATCAGAACAATAAGCAAATCATTATTAGCTCAGATAAACCGCCAAAAAGTATTCCTACTCTAACCGATCGTTTGCGTAGTCGATTTGAATGGGGTATGGCGATTGATATTCAGATGCCCGATTATGAAACTCGTTGCGCTATCGTTAAAGCAAAAGCTGAACTCAGCAATACTGAACTAGATTCAGATGTCGTAGAATATTTAGCGACCAACTTTAAGACGAACATTCGTGAACTGGAAGGCGCTTTGAATCGACTACTTGCTTATGCGGAAATGCAGAATTTCACTCCTGATTTAGCGGCGGCTGAAGGAATTTTGGGAGATATTAAACGCAATAGACCGCAACATATAACCGCCAAACAAATAATTGATAAGACAGCGCGCTATTATAATATTGATGTAAAAGATATGTGCTCATCCAGGCGAGATAAATTTATCGCGATGCCAAGACAAATTGCGATGTTCCTTTTGCGTAGTGAACTGAAAATGAGTTTTCCGAAAATTGCCCAAGAACTTGGACGAAAAGACCACACAACCGCTATGCATTCAATTGAAAAAATCACTAAAGAAAGTCTTACTAATGTTAGTATTCGCGAACAAATTAACGATATCAAGGATAAATTATATGTTCATTAATTGTGGAAAAGCTGTGCAGATATTGTGTTTTTGCGGCGACTTACCAACACACAGATCTGTGGAAAGAAAACGACAAGTCAGCAGACAGTGGAATAATATACAAATATCCACTATAAAGTCCACAAATAGCACACAGAGTTTTCCACCTATTTTATCGCCACTCTACCTCTGTTTGAACACATTTTTTACCCAGTTTCCACAGCACCTATTACTATTAAGACTAATTAAAAATTAAGGAAAGTATAATGAAAGTATCAGTCACCCAAGAAAAACTTGCAAAAGCACTTAATCTAATCAAAGATATAGCATCAAGTCGTAATGAATTGCCGATATTGAATAATATTTTACTTCGCACTGATGGAGGAAGATTATTGATTGCTGGAACAAATTTGGAAATTGCTTCTACTCAATACATTGGCGCGAAAATTGAAGATCATGGATCCATTACAATCCCTGCCCGATTGGTATCAGAATTTATTACAAACTTACCAAGCGGCCCAGTGGAACTTGAAACCAAAAACGAACATTTGCATATAACTTCAGGAAAATTCTCATCAGTTATCAATGGCGTGGTGGCTGACGAATATCCTGAGCTGCCTACAATTGACGAAAAGACCGCTATACAATATGAAATTGATGTTGATGATTTAAAGAAAGCTATAGTCCAAACGAAGTTGGCTGTCAGCTCTGACGTCACGCGAGCAGTTCTTACAGGAGTTTATTGGCATAATTATGAAGGATCGCTATACTTAGCCGCTACTGATGGTTATAGGCTGGCGGAAAAGCGTCTAATAAAGTCAGATAATGAAGTATCGGCTATTATTCCCGCTTCTACTCTGGCGGAAGTCAGTAAGAGTGTTGGCGATGAGAAGAAAATTACGGTTCTTTTTGACGATTCTCAAGTTTGTTTTAAGACGGGAGATATGGAAATTGTTAGCCGATTAATTGATGGGAAATTCCCTGATTATCGCCAATTGATTCCAGCGACTGCGGAAACTGAGATTGTTATTAAGAAGTCTGATTTTAGTCGAGTTACGAAAATTGCGGCGTTATTTGCACGTGAATCTGGTGGTGGAATTACAATTACCGCATCAGAGGAAAATTCCCTGCTTTCTATTCATTCGATTGCGTCTGAGCTTGGCGAGAACACTTCAGAGGCAACAGCTAAAATATCCGCAGATGGTCAAGTAACGCTTAATTCACGCTACCTAACGGAGGTTTTGAATATTATTGACGCGGATGAAATCGTATTCTCATTTAATGGCAAATTGTCGCCGTGCGTAATTCGCGAGCAGGTAAAAAATCCTGATTATACGCATATTATTATGCCGCTTAAGAGCTAGTAGAAAACGGAGATAATCTGGAGGCTGTTTCTGATAAAATATCTTCTGGTATATCTTTAGTGTTGTATATAGTATTGATTATTTGTGGCTTAGTTTTAATCACCCATTTGTTATTTTCTTTCTTCAGAATAACAGTGTATATATCGCCAGAATTTCTATCTATAACCCCGCGCTGATAACTAGCTGCATACCAGTCCGCGTCATTTCCTAGAATAATTTCTTTCTGGAGAATGAAAGACGATCTTAACTCTGGATATTTGGCAAATAATACCTCTGAAATATCACTTCTGTATTCATTTATTTTTACTAGACATGAATTTTTGGCTATATTCAGTTTTTTTATAGATATATTTTTCATCCGATCCTTTTTACGGCAAATTCCGTGGAATTCTCATTGATAGAACCAGATTTAGATGATGTTTTTTTATTATGTATTTGCCGTCTGATAACTGTATCTTAGAATTACCGTTTATCGACGTAATTTTTGGAAGTGCTTTTTGCCTGTGTTGCGATATATTTTTCGCTGATAGGTTTTTCCTTGTCGAAAGTTATAGATATAGTATGTGTTGGCTGGATGAACATAATCGCTAGCAATATTAACGTTAATATTGCTAATGTAATGCCGCCGATGATAATATTCCTTCGATTCATAATTACTCCGTAAATGTATTAGCGTAGTTTCTAAATGTAATATTTAGTTTTGATGGATTAAATCCCTGCTCTTTAATCTTATTGATAGCGGCATTTCTATATCCTTCTATAGTATCGATTTCTACGATAACTCCATTCTTACGGTTAGGGTCTGCCTTATATCCAATTGAATAGATTAAGTTTTTTTATTGGTAATTTTTTTAATTATAGGATTGGCGTCTTCTAGCTTTTTTTGTTCATTAGCAAGTCTGTCTGTTGTAGCTCTGTCTATTTCTGACGTTTTAGACGAAGACTGTAATTCTTTAATAGCTTTCTCTGTCGTGGGTGTGAGTGCAAAAATTATCCTTAACGGATTATCCTTCTTTACTTCGACGTTAATATTTTCATCCTTAAAGCCACTTCTTGATGCCTTAAAATCGTATGTTCCTGGTTTTAAATATACAACTTGCGAGCCGATAAATTTTTGATTGCCAGTAGTGATTTCAGCCTTATCGGGTGAGGTTAGCAGGTAAACTGGAGTGGTGTCATGTCTATTTACGTAGGTTATGACGCCATATACTAATGTACTGGCTGATAATAATATTAATATAATGCTGATCACTTTTTTATTCATTACTTTTTCCTAAACCAAGTTACGCTCGGTGATGTTAAACTTTCACTGCCTGCTTTTGGGGCGTATTCACACTGTGAGGCGGATGCTATATTTGAATCAAATCCTTCTATGTTACCAACATAAACAAATGTATGTCCTGGACTATGAGCGACATCTCCAGGTTTAAGGTCGGCTACGTTAATTGAGCTACCATTACCGAGAGTCTGCCAGTTAGCCTCTGCCCATGCTCTCTGTACGCTAGTTGGGCCAGCCTTACCGTTTTCGCCTCCGTAATTGTAATTCTTATCAAATCCGCTGTCGTGTAGTAGTGTAGTCACAAACGCACCACAGTCCACACCGCCTCCAAAACAAGAATCTCCAGTGAATCTGTTCTCACTTTTTGCCTTTTCTATGGCCTCTGCATATTCAGGTTTTTTGTTTGTACGAACCTTTTTTTCTGGCCAAGCATAGCGTTTGACGTAGCTGATAAAGTCACCACCATTTGATGAAGAGCATCCTCCTCCGCTTCCGCCTGTACCATTAAATCTTTCATAGATTTTTTTGAGCGGCGGTACCGCGTATATTTTTTTAACCTGCTCTTTTTGTCATGGCTGATTTTTTTCAAAATCGTCATGCCAAAAAAACAGTGGCGTCATCAACTGTCTTCAGGGTTTTTTTAACAATTCCCATGAGTTCGAAGCTGTACCAAATCCAGAAGCTGTGACCGGTCTTTCCTTTCCCTCTTGCACTAAATACTCTAACTCAAAGATTAATAGCTTGTCGTTGTCTTCTACTGGAATAGAATCGACCATACCCTTATCATTAGGCGCGCCGCCATATTCTTGGCTATAATATTTTTTCAACTCAGATGGTATTTTGTTAGCTATAAGCGTTCGCCTTCCGAACGTCCACTGGGCTAGTCCCCAACCTCCAGACTCCCATCCTTGGCCCACTTCGTGTCTGGTGGGACTAAATCCGGATTCTGCTTGAATATTAGCCATCACGCCAGCTGTTTGTTCGGCGCTTAATCCTGCGTTACGTAGATATCCCCAAATCTTCTCTTGATTATCAGATCCTGACACTCCATTAGAAGACGATCCAGAGCAAGTTGTTGAATCATTTTCGTTATACCAAAGAATATCGTTTGTTACATATGAATCGGGATATCCTGCCGCTAAAGATACTGGTTGCATAGTAATAGCAAAAGATACAGCAAAGCAAAGAACGATAGATAGCTTTTTTTATACATCAGACTGGTTCCTTTTTATATTCGTTTATAATATCTGTGGGAACACCAATATTTTTTAAGGCGTCTGAGGATTTTCTATCATTAACACCCGTTACGACCGAATTATTTCTTAGAATTGCGTATACGTCATAAGTAGATTTAATTTTCTCGCTATAAATTTCTAAAGTAACCAACTTAAATTCGCCCTGTTCTTTTACTATTGAGTATTTTTTTAATTCACGATTACCGTAGGTACTGGAAGTAGAGTTTAGCAATTCGATGATAGCTTTTTGCTCTGAAGATTGCCCGTGAGTATTATTTTGACTATTTGAGCTCTCGTTGGCATTTTGAGATGATGACAGAATAGTTGTGTATTGACTACTGTCAGGGTTTTTAACAATAAGGAAAGTTACCGTAATACTTACTAAAAAAATAATACGGATGATATTAATATGACTTTATTTTCTTTATTCATTAGACCTTCCTTGCATACTCCCAGTGCCACTGTTCGGGATTTCTTCTACCTGGTTCAGCCCAGGCAGGATGTACATATCCGTATTTATGAGCGTTAGCCTTCAGCCAATTGTATGTAGAAGACCCAAACGCGCCAACTTCAATATCTGCAGCAAGACCCCAGCCGTGGTTTGATATACATGGAGGAGCTGGAGCTGCTTTTTCCCCTAGTTCTTTTCTATATCTAATTTGTGTTGCACAATCTCGATACGCTTCATTAATTGTTAAGTCTGACCCGTTATCAGCTTTGTACGCTTTATTCATTTCTTCCATGGCCGCCGCAGCTTTCTTATTCATTTTATTGCCTGGCGAGAAAGATAGAGTTTGCAATTCTGAATCTGGAATTTCTCCGTTACTATGGCCTCCCCATCCGTCTTGTTGTGCTTCCTCTAATTGTGGTTCGCCAATTGCCTCGCCATTGTCTGGGGCTTTAGCTGTGGTTGAAGGAGCATCTTCTTCATCATCTTCGCCATTAATTGATTGAGCGATCTGAAAGTCGATTAGTAATACTGACATTGCGGAAAGTTTTCTGTCATCGTATTGCTTAGCGGAATTTTCAGCTCCGAAAGATTGGTCAGTAATATCTTTATTTTCATTATCTTTATATGTTGGTGCGGTAGATGATGTTGTCTGTGTCGAATCTGTTGGCGCTGTACAGCCGCCGCTATTGAACCAGTATTCACCTTTTTCTGCAGCGCTACAATCTTCAATGAAATCGTAAAGAGGCGTATCCTTAACTATATATCCGCTAGTCATGAGATCGGATATGTCTGCACCATCTGGAATGTCTGTATCCTTCTTTATCCATCCTTCGTCTTCGGCAATTTGAATAGCCTCTTCTACTGACATGTTGGCTTGACTCTTCGTAATGCCACTACATGGCATACCAGCTAAGTTTATTGCTGGATCTTCCGATGATCCACTGCCCATAGAAAAGTCTTTTGCGTATCCGCAATATTTATCAGAATACATACCGCTTGCTGCTTTTGCAGTGGATGAATAAGATAGTGCCATAGAAGGTAGCCTGAGAATATTGGACAGCATTGCTACTGGAGTTTTGCTATAAGTCCCATTAGCCATCATCATATTACCCATATTATGGAATATACTGCCTAAGAATGTATACCTACTTGATGTATCAAATGGACTTAACGAAGCAATGTCCATTTCTTTTTGGAACTCTTCATTTGCTATTTGGATTCCATTGAATTCTGCCAATTGGCTCATTTTAAGTCCTGGTAGCATCTGTCCCATAGAGCCTGCTGAAAAGAATGCTGCAGCACCAACGCCGAGTGCATCTCCCAGGTCTTTGTATTGAGCCTTGTCTGGCGTAAGGAGACTTTTTGCTAATTCTGTGAGGATATTTTTTACCTGCTCGCCAACTGCATATTCGAGTACTTTTTTAATCACTTCAGATAGCGCTGCCTTACCAACCCAGCTAATTATTGCACTTATACCACCAGTAGAGGCTGAGACTGCTGCTTCTATTGCCATAGAGGCATACATGGCAACTGGACTTAATATATAATCACATACACCGTCAGTAGCCTTTTTAACTTCATTGAAGCCTTGGACTATAGGATTCGTAGCTACCGAATATCCTGGAATATAATTTTTGGCGATTCCCGGCTTATTACTATTAACTCCCATTGCTGCTAGAAGATAAGGAGAATCTAGGGCTGATCCTTCGGTATTTTTCAGACCCTTCCATTTTTACCTCTTTCGGTTAGCATTGTACCGATTGTCTCCATCGTTTCTTGAGAGAATCCACTGCCTCCTGTAGATTCGGCAGCTAGAGCTTTTTGCCCGAATAATAACGCCGTAACAGGCTGGTTACCTAGACCAGAGGCCTTAGCTTGTGATCCAGGGGATAGGACAACATCCATAACTAGACCTAATAGTGGAGCTAACTGAATTGCTGCTACGCCTGCCGCAATAAGATTTGGAATTTTTACTGCAGCACAAGCTCCTGCGCTAATAGTATAGGCTAAGCCTCCCTTTTTTAATTTACCTCCTAATTTGTTAACACCTTCTCTAATATTTCCAATAGCACGCCCTTCTTCGAACTTTGGAAGCTTTTCTTTTAATTTCTCTCTTCTTTCTTTTATCCCAAGTTTTTTATCAATTTTTGAAATAGCACTATTTCTTTTAAGGTTGAATTTGCTGTAAAGCCTACTTATATGTTTTCCTGTCCAGGAGCGAAAACGCATATTAAATAAGCCTGCCCTTCCATAGACTTTACTGGCAATTTTACGATTCTCTTTTTTGAGCAGTTCGTCTTTTAATTTCGATGCTTCGATAGGCTTTCCGTCGTTTACTCCTTCTATTTTCCAGTGAGTTGGATTTTTTTCTGGATACCCTCGTCCTTTTACGTCCATTTCTTTACCATTAGCATCAACTGGGATTAATCCAGATTTCTTGAATTTCTTAAGAGCTCTATTGGAAAGTCGCCCTGTTTTGCAGCGTATTTTTTTACTTTTACAAATTCCCGCATCATCGCCGGCGTCAATCATTTTATTCATGACCTTTTTCATGCGAACTTCTTTAACAATTGAGGCGGAGTCGTTTTTTTGAGTAAAGTTTTCCACCATAGTTGGCAACATTGCTGCTGGACTAATGAATGCTCCCATAATTCCACCACCCAGTCCCAGTGTTCCAGCAATAGCTGCAATTGGTCCGCGTTTTTTCAATAAAGATTTGAATGTTACTGGACTTTTCTTTTTTCCCGCAGACGGCTGATAAAAACCGTTGCCTGGAACAGAAGATTCTTGGTTATTAACGGCAGCGCTGGCGGAATCGTTTTGATTAGGATTCAAATCCGAATCTTTATTATCAAACTGAGATTCAAGGTCGTTTATGGCATCTTTTTCGCGATCATTTAACTCTGACCCGCTGTCAGAACCAGCCGAGATTTGATCAAACTTAGCCTGTTCAGCAGGATTTAATCTGCTGTCAGTTTCGGAATCTGTCGTATAATCAACTCGTGCCATATTTTTCTCACTACTTCCCTACACTGCTCCATAGCCGCCGATTGGTGAATCTGACGGTTTTATTTGTTGTGATACGGGATTTGTATTGATCAAATTATATTCGGTATCACTAGCCTGAATCTGGATGTGAACATGATTTTGTCCAGCAAAGAATAATCCTTGCCCAACTGGGAAATTGGCTAGTCGCTTCTGCTCTTCATCTGTCAATTTAAACACTTGCGCCAAAACGTCAACGGCGCTGGCGGACTGTTTCAAAAAGTAGCTGCATTGAGGAGTTGGAAACGATTGCTCGCCCCATTTTACTTCCGACGAAGTCTTCCACATCCTGCGTGATAGTCGTTAAGCCTAATTGATATTTGCGGGCGCGCTTGGCTAATGAGAATAAGAAGTTGGCAGAATCGTCATATTTCATCAGTTGCCAAGCCTCGTCAACAATCAACATACGTTTCCTCTGGTCGGTACGCGTAATATTCCAGATGTGATTCAGAACAATATACATCGCCGTTGGTCGCAGTTCATCTTCCAAGTCGCGAATGTTAAAGACAACCATATTATTATTAATATCAATATTACTCTGTTGCGAGAATATTCCAGCAAACGTTCCAGAGGTAAATTTGCGAAGTCGCTGAGCCAGGCTTGGACCAGTTCCGCCCATGTGAAGCAAGGTGTCGTATAGGTCGGAAATCGTCGGTGGCGTAGAATTGTGCGTCAATGGATCCGAAGTAATGCCGACGCGCGCGTAAGTGTCGATTAATGCTTGATCAATATCAGCTTCTTCCGCTGGTGATAGTCCTGCTACAACTTGTCCACCAGCTCCTGTTCCTGCACCACCCAGCATTTGCCTGAGTAGCCCGTGTAATGTCACTAAATTAGCTCGCAGTGCGTCATCTGCCTCATCAGTATCAATAACACGCGGCAAATCAAACGGATTGATTCTCGTGTCACTACTTAAGCTCAATCGAATATAGCTGCCACCAACTGCGTCGCATAGTTTTTGGTACTCATTTTCTGGGTCAATAATCACAATATCAGCCCCGACCATCATGCTTCTTAAAGCTTCCAACTTAACGGTAAATGATTTACCAGCACCAGATTTAGCAAACACGACCATATTGGCGTTTTCCAGAGAGAATCTGTCAAAAATCACCAATCCATTATTATGCATATTAATTCCGTAAAGCACGCCCTTATTGTCCGTCAAATCGGCTGAAGTGAATGGGAAGCTGGTTGAAATTGCACCAGTATTCATGTTGCGGCGAATCTGTAGTTCATCAGTCAATTGTGGAATAGAACTATTCAATCCCTGCTCCTGCTGGCTGGAAGCCACTTTTGAGAACACCAATTGCTGGCCAAAAATAGTTTCAATTTTATGCTGGATGAAGTTTAGTTCGTCCAAACTGTCGGCGTAAAGCGTAATATATAAGCCATAGCGGAAGAACTTTTCGGCGCCAATCTGCAATTGGTCGCGCAATTCTTCGGCGTCTTGCAAAGCCGCTTCCAAGCCTGGATCGCGCACCTTTCCCTTTTCCATGTTTATATTCATGGTTGCTTCCAACTGAGTAACTTTTTTTGCGCAGGTTATTCAGGACAATTTGCGTATCGACTGGATAAATAAACATACTAATGTCCAGCACTTCATCGATGTTAATTATCGAGCTAAGCCAGCCAGTGTAGATTTGGCGAGGATAGCCATAAACATACATTGTGCGGCCATATTTTGAGCCAAGTCTGAAATGGTCGGAATGAAGCTCAATACTACTTGGCGCGATAAAATCACGCAAAGTTCTAACACCAGTTAAGAAGGCTTGCTCGACTTCGGCTTGCTCTCGTGCTCGTTGTTGAGCAGCAATATCAACGGCATCTAATTTCTTCTTTGCCATTATGACCTTCCTCCTCTCGGTGACGGACCAGTTCCCTTAGTTACGTAAGTGGTCGTAAGCTCGCTTGGGTCAATTTCTTCTAGTGATTCACGTGACGACGTGTCGGGATTATATGAAGTGTAGAACAACTCGCCCAGTTGCCTGGTGTTTAATTGCCAACTTTTTACGCCCATTTGGAATAGTCCGTTCATAACCGAATCGATGCGGTTTTTAATTTCATCTTTGGCTTTGGTGTAAGTAACTTGGTCAATTTTTGTTACGGTCGCCTCTTTTTTTCCGCTAAAGAAGCTATTGAACAATCCCTTAGTTTGCTGCTTGAAGGCATTTTTCCTCGCCAGCTGGATAATATGGAACGACAACATAAAAACTCTTATCCATAATGTTTGCTTCTTGTGCCAGAATATCAATGAAATCCATATAATCGTCCATTAAGACGTTGAGAAGCATATTGTCTTGATTGCGGCGAATTTCAGCTAATCTGTCCAGATACGGACCAATGTCCACGCGGCGTGAACGGATAAGAACTTGAATTGGAAAATATAGAGAGTTGATGAAGTTCTGATAGCTAAACTCAATTCCCTCTCTCTCGCGTGAACTCATCAGGTCGAAGTTGATTGATTCACATTCCACTACCGCCCGAAAACTGCCGTCGCTCATAATGATCATATTTTCGCGCATTTCAGAGAAAAGCAGCGTATTCTGGGTGCTAATTGGTCCTTTTTGTTTCTTATTCTCAGGAGTTTTATCTGGAGCTGGTGTGGTTGGATTTGGTCCCGAACCAATTGTCCCTGATGGCTGCTGAGGGACATTAGGAAGAGCCGCATTGGTTTGCGGAACCTGCTGATAAGATTGTTGATTTTGTAACTCTGGTTGCATAAACCCCACCTAACGTAGTGAAATCACCACTTCCTCGTCTGATAATTTATTTTCTTGCTGAATTCGATTTGCCTCACGCGCAATCGTTTCAATCGAGAGGTCGCGGTTATTTGCCAGTTCTATTATAGCAGGTGACACCTCGTTTACGCTAGTTTGCGGCGTAGTTGTCGGTCGAGTTTGAGCTGGAGAGCTCGCGGCAGGCCGTCCGGACACTGGATTTAATACGGATTGACGCATTGTTGGGTACGGATTCATTTGAAGCGGTGCGGTTGGAGTAGGATTATCTGGTTGAGATGATTGAGGTGGTTGCGCGGGAGGCGGTGTAGCAGATTGTCCTGTTTGCATCTTTTGGATAACTTCTTGTCGCCTACGAACATCTGACTGATTTATCAAGTGATTGATATTTTTGCGCCGTAGTGCTATTTTTCATCTAAAATGTCGTTAGCTGCCTGTCCTTCGTTGAATAAATCGGCACGCATCGAGCTATTCGGATTATTGACGCCACGAATTGACCAACCTTGACTATCTACCAAATTCGCCAAATATGACAATCTTCGCTGGACTTCGGCTTGATCGTAATTATTACCGTAAGTCTTCTCCTCGACTTTTGGCGCGATAACTTCGACTAATCTTTCAATTCCATCAGGCTGCCATAGTCGCTTTTTTGGTTTTAGCATAAAAGAAATAACTGCCGCCAAATAAACTTCCATTGGCTGGTCTTTTTTTAAGAGGTAAAGCCAGCGCTCCAAAGAATAAAAATTATCGGCACAGGAATTATTGCCAAAGGTAGAAAAATTGTACTCAAACCGTATGCAATAGCGATTCCGATAACAGCTATAATTAAGAACACAAACTGTCGGAAACTAAACGGCCCGAGCAGTTTGTCCTCCGCCTCGACATCTTGAGGAACTTTATACACCGACATACTGCTTATATTATATCAAAAATATGATAATTATAGCATGTTGCGGAAAATTTCAAATTGCTCTTTAGTTGCATCAGTTGCATTGGCTGACAACCTCTTATCGGTAAGAATTGTGTTGATAACTTTCTTAAGATCTTGACGTTTTTTATTACTAATCACAGAGGTGGTATTTACAGCTTCCATCAATAACTTAACAGCGTCAGCATCCGTAGTCGCTAAAGTTTCTGGTTTATATTTACCACCCTCTAGCCAATTGGCAAAGTAATTCATGAGGTCACTTCTGTTATTAATATCACCTTTCAGCATATCATCGACAAGTTTACCGCCCAAGAATGACGCTTTATTCTTTACGCCAGATTCTGCTAGTGCTGAGGCTGCAGAAGAGTAGAATTCTGGTGGCAATTCACTAAGAAGCTCGGCAACTTCCGTTGCGGTACCGTATTTAATCTGTTCTTCAATTGCAGCTTCACGTACGAATATACTATCTCCAGATAAATTAACTCCACCAGGAAGGGGTATAGATTTCTTGTTCAGGGCTAATCCCTGCCTCTGTTTTGCATCCAATTTGTAGTGCTTTATAATTTGGCGAGCTTCGTCGACCGACTTAGCGTATTCGCTACGGCTGGTTGCTATGGCTGAAGCTAGAGCGGCATTTGCTCCAATTAGGTTGCCATTCTCGTCTTTGAATACATTGCCGCCAGCCTTCTCTCGAAGTTCCTTGCTGTTTATCAATTGCTCTGCAAATTCACTATGCTGCTGACGTTGAGCATTATTCTTAATCAGACCTGCTGTTGCAATTTCGGTTTCTAGGTCTTTAATGTCTGACATAAATTGAGCTTGTTGCGCGTCTCGCCAATTTGAGTATTTAGTGAACTTAGCTCGTAGAGCACGATCGTACTTTCCATACGTATCAGTTGGTGTGTGACCCAGCGTAGCTTCGGTGTAGCGATTGTCATCTTGTGCGGATAACAGATCTGCACGCCTGGAAGCCTGTCTGGCGTCTAAGTCTGACTTCTTATACCTGGCTGTATCTCTAAATGAATTCTCGGCATTTTTCTGCGAAGTTTCCAGATTTTTTTTACGTAATCTACTGTTATGATCTGCCCAACGGCGTAAACGATTTGGATTGAATCGCGCCATATTGGGGTTAGCCAACTTCTTGTTTTTAATGGTCTCACGGCGATCTTTAGACCAGTTCTTAGTCCTGTCGTACCAGCCCTTATTCTTATCGTTAACAAATCCAGCGAACTTACCTAATACTCCACCGCTGAACTTCATAATTAGAGGAGTTATAGCCAAAGGTATTATTTGAACCAGCATTCCTAGTACGTGCATTATTGCGCCATTTGGACCAGAGGCATTTTGTATAATTATTATTCCCGCCAGTTGAGCTCCACCGAATACTACAGCGAATGCTGGGAAAAATACTAGCATTGTTAAGAATAAATCTCGCCATTTTTTAAACCACTTTTCTGTGCCAGGAAGTAAATAACAAACGAAGGCTAAAGGTGAAATTATGATTAATATAATAATGAGCGCTTGACGAGCGGCCATGATTAGGAGTATGAGGAGTAAAGTTAAGCCAGCTAATGCCGCGGCAGGTACTAGCATTGGTAATAATTCCGTAGTAAGTGCTAGCGATACGGCGTATCCTGCTCCTACCGCCAGCGCTCCATTTGACAGTGCTGTACTGATAACTTCCGACCATGTCCATGTACTTGTATTTTCTCCTACGGTGGATATGGTATTCTTAATTCCCATGAAGGCATCCTGGAAAGCGTAGCCGGCTATGTTTGATAAATCAAGCAAAATAGCACAAATCGTAAATGATAAGTTGACTAACACCGCTGCAATCACTAACCTAGGGAGCATTTTTTTAACGCCGTAATTGCTAATTCCTACAGAGGTCAATTGTGAGTAGATAATCACCAAAAACGCCACGATAAACGCCACGTTGCTAATGTTTCGCATAATGACCCACGCCAGATAAATTCCGCTATTTTTGGTTGGTTGTTTCTAATGGCTTAGTTTTTTTAAGAATTGCTGAAGCGCACTGTACATAAAAATCAATACCATCAGCCAGCCAGTTAGAAACTGGACAGATAAACCAACCTATTCCCTGTACATCACAGGAAGTGCTGGTTGAATTCTCTGAGGGAGGGTCAATTGAAATAGTTGAAGTATCGGTTTGATCATAAGTATCTGGTGGTGTAAAAGAATAAACCGCATAGGTTGCGGAACTTAGTGAAGATATTTCGCCTGATGGGAAGTAAATAACTTTAACTTCTTTTTATTTTTTTATCTTCATTGACATAAACAAGCGAATTATCAGGTAAATTAAACTTCTTGACTTTGTTATTATCTGTTAGCCTGGTATATTTTTTTATTAGAATAGGTTAAATCATGACCATCCCATTTTGCATCTGCGGCATAAACAGAGGTGGAATGTAAGAAAGTGCTGAAAAAAATGCTCACCAGCAATCCTGCTATCAGCAATATAAACCAACGCAACTTCGCACTAAGGAGTTGCCTGTATAAAATTAACCACTCCATTCATGGTTATATTAGCATTTTTGATGGAAAAAGTCAAGAGAAGGTGTCAAGCGCCAACTTTACGGAATGTGCTATCTATTTTTCCGTTTATATTTTTTGCAGTGTTTGGATTAGACCTAGCAGCCTTAGCGGTGCTTATAAAAGTTATTCAGGGCTTTCTTAGCTTGTTTATCCAGATTATTTGTATATGATTTAACCGATGTGTCGACTATCCATTTGGTAGCCGCTGCGTTTTGCACTAGGTGTTCTGGTTGTAAGTTTCCAGATGCGGCATTATCTATCATCATATTCTCTAGATCAGTCATATTTCCAACTTCATCTTTGAGTATAGCATCTCCTAATCCATTTCCTATGATATTATTATCCTTCTTTGCGTATGCAGCTTTAATTGCTCGTTGTTTTATAGAGGTATCTGCACCTTTTAGACTACTCAATACATTCATACGTTCTTCAAAACTACCATTAGCCATAGTATGATCAATAGCCGCCGCGCGCATAGCTTTTGAGGCATTTGTGTTTGTGCCGTTGGCTATATCGGATATCTCTTTCGATGTCTTGCCTTGTAACATTGTGGATGCGTTTTCAACATCACTTTCGAACGCTTTAGCTACAGTTGCGCGGGCGCGTGCTCCACCTTTATCCCAGCCCATGAATCGACCGACTGGACTGTTGTCTCTCCACGTCGCAAATTTACCCGTTCGCATGCTTGCGCGTTTTCTATCCATGAAGTCTGAGTATTTTCTTTTTGTATCACCAATAACAGAATTGTCAACACGTCTTTTCGCTACACCCTTTACATTTCCAGCGAATCGACCGTGTGCATTGGCGCTCATTTTTCCTATCTTTGCGCCAATACTGCCCAATGAATTTAGGGAGCTCTTTAGCACGAAAGGCGTAGCGCCTAATGGAAGTATAGACGCCGCCAAGGCTGCAAACTGCATAGTTATCGCAGTGTCATTTGAGTCACTTGTGGCTGTTGTCGCCAATATTGCCCCTGCTAATTTACCAGCTCCATACAAAAGAGATATTATAGGAAAAACCATCAGTAGTCCCCTAAACATCGATACCCATTTTTTAAATAAACTTTCGGTGTTTGGCAGGAGCCAAGCTGCAAATGCTAGGGGCGCAATTGATATTAGGAGCACTATAGCTGCCTGTCTAACTATTAGTATGACAAGCACGACAAGCAGCACTAACATCAGAGATAGTAGTGTTGGTATACTGACTGCAAGCGCTGCAAATAGCACTGTTCCTGTAAGAACTAGAATACCAGCAACTGCTGCGCCGAGACCACTCAATATTTCTGAATTTGAAGACGATCCACCAACTCCAGATACTGATCCTTCAAGAGCTTCTTTTAGTGTAAAGCCAAGGATGTTGGATAAGTCGACGGCTAATTGACATATATAAAACGATAAGTTTACTAATATAGCTCCCACTATTAATTTTGGTAAGATTTTTTTAATGCCGTAATTACTTATGCCAATACTACTGACTTGTGAGAAAATTACCCATAAAAACAGTAATACAAATATGACGTTTGCTATATCACGAAAGAAGTTCCATGCCTGTTTTGCTCCTACCGCGTCGGATCCTTCACCGAAGATAGCAGGGTTAATATTAAGAAACTGTGATATTACAGAATAAGAAGCATCAGCAATTTCCCCCATAAAAGTCATTAGAGGACAAATAAGCCATCCCATTCCACCGATGCCGCATGAGTTTTTTGCTTCATCAGCTTTACTTTTTTCGGTTGCTTCTGCTTCTTTTTTTGTCTTCTTCCTTTATATAACTATCTATGTCGTTCCAAGCAATAGGTGTTTTATTATTATTTACCGTATCTTTGTCTAGTCCAGAATTTCCAGTTATACAGTCGGTAAAAGCTTTATCTATTTGTTCATTACTTTTATCTTGTCCGTCTGGACGATTTGCAACGGTTGTGCGAGCGCTAGCTATACATGTGCCCACTAATCCTTTTGTCAAAGTAATCTTAGCATGTTCGTCGCAAGTGATTTTACCGCCACCGCTATCCACGCATCCAGAATCTAGCTTATCTTTATCCGATAGCGTCTTAAACCATGGTGTGTCTGTAATTTTCGGAAGTATGACACCCTCTAGTTTTGATTGCCCTGCTGTGTTAGCTAGCGCTATAGCTCTTTTATCTATAGTACTAGTTTTATTAGAGTTTTCTGTTTTTTTGATGCAACGAGTTTTTCTGTATGAGTGAGACCTGTAGTCCTCGGTTTTATCTTCTATATCATATCCTGCGGCGCATAGGATTTCATCTAGTCGAAATCGTTCGCCGCTTGATGATTCGCACCACCACCAACCTTGGTTTCCATGTAAAGTTCTGGTTTCTCTCCATGATTTGCCGCCAGCCCCTTTAGACGCATCCTTACATGAAGCGGTGCCATTTTCTATTTTCTTTCCTATATCCTCAGCAAGCGCAGATTTAGACATAATAGATATAGATGCTGACATAATAAATAAAATACTTATAAACAAATAAGCAATTATTTTTTTAGAATTATATTTGCTACCACACCCACTAATAAACATAAACACCTTCATTTAATCATATATGAAGGTGTTTATGCAAGATCTGTTTTTTTAGTTTACTTTATAGACTTAAAATAGTTTTTCTATCTGAGGAACTTGACTAGCTGGAACCTCTTGTCCCTTTACGAGAGTTGGTATTTTTACTGTCTTGGCTCACATCTCTGATGGCTCCGATTACTCCTGTAATATACATTCCCTCATCTGTCTCATATAGAGTAGCATTTCCCTGTTGTTCTGTTGCGGGAGTATTTAATAATGTAGGGTCATTCTCTTTAGTGGTTCTTGCAAATACAACCACTTCTGTTAATGTATCTCCTGATATTTCTGGGGTAGTACCTTTAGGGAAAAATCCCTGATATGCAAATGTACTAGTCCAGTTTAAGCCATCGCTATGTAGTAGATCTTTTGTTTCGCCCTCTGTAGTATTAAGATTATTGCGTCGAAAGATGACAGAAGAGCCTTTTTCATCCTTTGGTTCAGCTTCGTATATAGGCGTTAGAGCTGCACCTACCTCAAGCTGCTTAAATAGTTTATTTCCTTGATTCATAGGATAACTTGCTATACTAGGTATCAGATCATTTAGGATTTTTCTTCCTGATCCTACCGTAAAGTTTTCAACATATGCATCCATTATTTTTTCGGCATCTTTTTTTTGCAGAGGATAATCATATTGAACACTGCTTCCATATAGTTTTGATATTATAGATAAGCCTTGCACTGTATTCATTCCCACTTTTTTCATAGTTTCAGGAATATTTTCTTTAGAAGTGTAGACTCTTCCATATTCATCTATATCTATTCTTGCGGAATCATCCTTTATGTTCTCATTTATAAACTCAATTAAAGCTTCACGTGTTTTATTGTGATCTTTTTTCGGATCTAAATCGTTTATTGTACTAACTAATTCAGGTAATCCTGTGAACTCTAAATTTTTTTATTTCCTCTGAGTACGACGTGCCGTTGGCGTTGATTCGGTTGAAGTAGGGGTAGGAGTGCTTGCTTCTTCTGAGCTGCTATATGTAGGTTGTGGACTGTCTTGTTGTTCTCCGCAGCCACCCAGCATAAGTGCTGTTGCTGTGGCGATTACGCCTGCTCCTAGCAGGAACCTCCTCCTAGGTATTTCTTTTGATGAACCGCTTGGGTTATTAGGGTTATAAACCATAACGCTTGGGGTCCTTTCTCTGACATTGTCAGGTATTTTATTGTAAAACTCCTTAGACTTTTCAGTCCAATTGGCGATATCATAACATAAATTGTACATAAATGCAATAAATGTGGAATATTTTTTCATAAAAAAACACCCTGCCAGGGGGGTGAATTATCTGTGGCGCGCTCGACCGGATTCGAACCGGCGATCTCCTCCGTGACAGGGAGGCGTGATAGGCCAACTTCACTACGAGCGCATATCAATATCCCTTATATTATCAGATTACTTCTGTCTTTTTCAAGGAAAATGTTTGCTTTTTTTCGCTTGACTATTTTACAATTTAGGTATAAGAGAAAATTTTATGACAAAAAGAAATATTGTAATCAGTATATTCATCGCAACAGTAATCGCAGGAAGTATTTTTATACCCAGAATAGCTTTGGCTATTGAGTGTGGTGGTGCGGAAACCTCTATTATTTCTTGTGAAGGTAAGGGCAGTACAGCAATCATTAATATAATAAAGCAAGTCATTAAGATTTTAACTGCTGGTATTGGAGTTGCGGCGGTTGGTGCTGTTATATATGGGGCATTCTTATATACTACTTCCGAAGGAAGCCCTGATAAGATAAAAAAAGCACGTGAAGTCTGGACGAATACTGTCATTGGGGTAATAATGTTTGCGTTTATGGTGGCAATTACCAACTTTATTATTCCAGGAGGAGTTTTCGATTAATGAAAAAGATTATAATAGCGATGTCTTTAATGATTATGGGGTCGTTTGGGGCGAGTGTAACTTTCCCGGGCATTTCTTTTGCGGAAGATGATGCATGCTCTAATAAGGGAAAGATTTTAACGTTAAAACCATGGTATAGCGGCTTAACTAATAATGACCATAACTGTTCCCTTAAAAGTCCAGGCGCAGATACTAATTCTCAAGCTAACTATATTTGGAAAATCGCGCTTAATATCGTTGATGATTTGCTGCAACTTATTGGCTATGTGACTGTTGGATATATCATGTACGGTGGTTTCTTGATGATGACCAGTAACGGCGCTCCAGATAAGGCTGCTCATGGACGAAAAACTATTATGAGTGCCGCTATTGGCTTGGTTATTGCCCTAGCCTCTGTTGCGCTAGTCAACTTTATATCATCAAAGATAGGGGTATAAAATGAGATATATGGAATTTTTTGCTGGATTATTAGGAGAGGCAGATGCTCTTGGCGTTCCACAGAATAATGGTGTAGATATTATGAGGTTTGTTAATCTGGCGCTTTGGGTGGCTGGTATTATAGCTGTTATTGTGGTGATTATTGCTGGAATAAACTATTCCCTGTCTTCTGGCGACCCATCCAAAACTGCCAGCGCAAAGAATGCCATTTTATATTCAGTCATTGGTCTGGTTATTACTGCTAGTGCGATTGCTATAACAAGTTATATTATAGGAAAGGTTTAAGATGAAGATTTTTACGAAAATTCTGACTGTTGGAATGTTAATGATTGGTCTCTTTGGCGTGTTTGCTCCAGCGGTATCCGCAGCTAACGGTATTAATATTTGCTCAGGGGAAAATGGAGGTGACAAGTCTGTCTATTGTCAAAATAGGGGCAGTGGCGAGACTCAAGTGAACGGTATTATAAAAACTATTGTTGAAGTTCTACTTACGGCCGTTGGTGCTATTTCGATTATTATGATAGTTATTGGCGGTATTATGTTTGCACTTTCCAGTGGTGACGCCCAGAAAGCCGCAAAAGCCAGGAATACCGTTTTATATGCGGTAGTTGGTTTGGCTGTATCGTTATTCGCATCAGCAATTGTTAATTTTGTATTTAATAGGTTTAATTAGGAGAAAATATGAAAAAAATCAATAATATCAATAGCAATTATGACATGTGCGGTGTTTGGAGCGTCAGTTTTGTCTACTGCTTCCCTGCCAGGCAGTGTTTCTGCTCAGGTATCTAAAGGAATTGATACGGCTACAACGTCGGAAATGCAAGGCAAAAGTATTGACGGCAAAGATGGTCTAATAAAAAAACAGTAGTTAATATTTTTACTTTGGGCTGTGGGTATTTTGTCTGTTATTATGATCATCTTTAGTGGTTTTCGTTACATCACCTCATCTGGCGACGCTTCAAAGACGAAATCTGCTCAGAGTACGCTCATTTATTCAGTAGTTGGACTAATTGTGGCTATCATGGCATGGGCGATTGTCAATATGGTTATAAAGCGACTATAATAAATCCATAATTAGTTTTACAAATAACAGATAAAAATATATAATAGTAATATCATTAAACAAGGAGAAAAATAACAATGAATAAATTAAAATTAATCTTGTCGGGACTACTGGTAGTACCAACTGTTGCTTTGGCTGTAGCTCCAGCTGCAAGCGCTGAAGGAGACTTTACTTTAAAGGGTGGTGTTAGTAGCGCGCAAGGAACAGGCGTTGATCAGGTATCCACAGACCCCTGAATCTTTGGTTAAGCAGTTTGTAAACATATTCTTGTTTGCTGTTGGTGCATTGAGTGTTATCATGCTTATCTGGGGCGGTATTCGTTACACCACTTCAGCTGGTGATAGTAATAAGGTTCAGGCTGCTAAGAACACAGTTTTGTACGCAATTGTCGGTTTGGTGGTTGCTATTTTGGCATACGCAATCGTCAATATGGTTATCGGTAAGATTGCATCAGGATCATAATCTTTCCTATTAATAAAAAAGAGCCTCATCAGCGAGGCTCTTTTTTTATGGTTAAAAAAATACCGCCAACTTGTGACGGTATTTTCTGTAAAATGGTTTTTTACAGAACTTGAATCTTCTTTGCTCTTTCTTGCTTTATCTTTTCGAAAGTAATTGTCAAAACGCCATCTTTTAATTCTGCCTTAACGCCTTCTTCATTCACAGCGGTTGGCAATGCTAACGTACGGCTGAATTCGCCCCAGTAGCATTCTTGGATGTGCCATTGGCGAACATCTGCTTCGTCACCGCTAGACAGCGTGCCGCTAATTGTTAAGATTCCGTCAGAAATACTTACGTCGAGGTCGTTTCGATCTACGCCGGCAGTACGAGCTTTGATGACTAGGTTGTTTTCTGTTTCAAAAAAACGTCAACAGCCAATTGACCCATTGCGTCATCAGCCCTCGTCTTCCCAGTTGTCATCGGATCGTGTTGCTGGTGTACTGTTGTTTCTGCTATTGTCCTCGTTAAAACCAGGTAGCAGATCGTCGTTATCATCATCAATAAACGCCGCTGCCAATTCCTGTTCTGTTAGTAATGTATCATCTTGCTTTCGGGCCATAATTTCCTCCACTTTTATAATAGGCTCATTGACAAAGTCTTTATTAGTATAACTGTAATGTGCGTTATAATCAACAGAGAAAGGCTTAAAACGTAAAAATTACAATGTTTGACACGCTATTATCGATAATCGCCCCTCACCACTGTTATAAGTGTGGTAAAACGGGTGGTATTTTTATGCTTAGATTGTAAAAAATACATCATAAGTCGGAAGTACGATATGTGTGTTCTATGTGGTGATTTATTGGAGAATGGCAATTTATGTAAAAAGCATAATCTTCCTTGTGATATGATCTGGTGTTTTTCACAACGTACAGGTGTTGTCGCAAAGATTATTGATGATTATAAATTTAATCGTGTTCAGGCGGCGGCTGATCTACTAAGTGAGTTCTTAGACGAAGCTCTACCTGAATTGCCGCCAGAGACAGTAATTGTACAAATTCCTACAATTTCCAAGAATATTCGGCGTCGTGGATTTGATCATATCCGAAAAAAATTGCTATTAAACTATCTCGACGTAGAAAAAAATAGAGTGCCGTTCCCTGCTCCGACGTAGAAATAATGTCACTCAGCACTTTACGAAGTCTTCCACCCAGAGAAAACGTCAAGCAAAGGAATTTTTTGAAATTGCGGGTAAAGTTGATAAAAATAAGCGATATATCATTATTGATGATATATTTACGACTGGCTCAACTGTATTGGCGGCGGCGGAATGTTTGAAGAAAAAAATGGCGCCAAACACGTGGAAGTTGCGGTTATTGCCAGACATGGGCGTCCGAAGCTATGAATGATGATAATGACTTCCGCGATGAATTTCTTGGGCGCGATACAATTGCTCAGCTAAAATAAGACGAACTAATTGGTGCGGAAATACTAAGTTCGATAACGACCAAACGATGTTGGATTTTTGGCGCAAGTCGCTAGTAACTCCGTAAGCGCCACCGATGATGAAGACAATGTGCTTGTCAATATGTTCGGTTATTAGGTCAGATAATTCTGGCGATGATAGGTTTTTACCGCGCTCATCGAGCAAAATAACGAAGTCATCCGAATTGAGGCGTGAAAAAATACGCTCAGACTCTTCCTGGCGTGCTCTGTCGCCTTCAAAGCTTGAATGCGGTAGAATAATCATTTCCGCAGCAAAAGGTGCTCGTAGACGCTCTAAAAAACGAAAAACGCCTGGTTGAACCCAGGCTTCGTGCTTTTTTCCGATTGTTATAATGGTGATTTTCATAATATCTATGGCGGAGAGAGAGGATTCGAACCCTCGATGAGTTGCCCCATACCGCTTTTCGAGAGCGGCCAGTTCAACCACTCCTGCACCTCTCCGTATCTAACTAATTCGGGAATTATTTTTTATCAGTTTTCTTTGAATCTTTGGCAATTGTGGTGCCGATAGCGATCCAGATAATACTCAATAGTAAACTAATGCCTGCCAGTTCAAAGAATGCAATAATCCATTTACCAGCTTCATTCCAAGTTATCATTTCAATAATTACTGCTGCTAACAAGACTGAAATGGCGGTTACGAGAATCGTGGCAATTGTTAAAAGTGCATATTTTACGTACTTAATAAAATTCATACCCCTCCTTAGGTTAATTGGTACACCCGGCAAGATTCGAACTTACGACCTCTGGCTCCGCAAGCCAGCGCTCTATCCAGCTGAGCTACGGGTGCATACAGCCTTTCAAAAAGGCCGCAACAAAAAATGTAAAGTACTTTCATTGCTATAAAGCACTGAACTTTTTGTATTCTACCACATAAAATATAGTCAATCAAGCTATAGCTTTATCAGCCGAATAAACTTCTCTAAGGCGTCTGGCTTAATTTCTTGCATTGGTAGACGCGCTCCGAGCATATCGACGATTCTCTCGCCTTCTGCTTCGGAAAAGTAAATAGTCAAACCTGGCGAGAATCGCTTTACTGGCAATAATAGAATCGAATGTTGGTTGTTTTCGTGAATTAATCCAAACGCGCGAAATTCGCTAAAATCGTGTAAAACATCGGCGATGTAAATGCCTTTGGGACTAATTGCGTAGTTTATTACTTGTGGGGTTTTGTTTGACAATACAAACAAAGCTACAGCCATAATTGGCAATAAAACTGCGAAAGTCCAGTTCTTAAATACCAAAATCGCCAAAGCCATTAATCCTATCAGCACAATGACAAAAAACACATACCACAATTTACCGCGTTGAACTTGCACGCCTTCTGGCGCGTTCCAGGCTATTGGCTCGGTTAAATCAATCCTGTCGGGTGCTAGCGTTTCAAAGCCTTGGTTTTCTGGACTATCGTTCATGACGTTAGTATATCACGATGAGAATTAGTGAACAATTAAACGTTAGTGGTTGATCCGCCGCTTAAAGCTGCGCCAAGGATGAAGTTGATTATGGCGTAAGCAAAGACTGCGACTAATAGACCGATGATTGCATATAAAATTGTGTTTTTGGCGTTTGTGACAGATTCTTTTTTACCGCCAGATATTACGTAGCGGAAACCGCCGAAGATTAACATAACGACGCTTAAGACGCCGACGCCGAATAGCATAATGTTGATAGCTCGCCTTACGATTGATGAATCGCCATTAGCCAAGTTGGTTGGCGTATTGTCACCGCGTGCCGCGTTAATTCCGGCTGGCGCACCGCCCTCACCTAATGCGGAAACTGGAGCCGTTACTAAAGCTACGCCGAATCCGATTGTAAGTAATCCTGTTATAATTTTAGAAATATATCCTTTTACCATAATTCTATTATACCCTATTTACGATAAAGCTATTAATAATTACACTTCTATGGTACACTAAATAGTGAATTTGGAGGAGTACCCAAGTGGCTGAAGGGGACGGTTTGCTAAATCGTTAGTATGGAGAGATCTGTAGCGGGGGTTCGAATCCCCCCTCCTCCGCCAAAATTCAGAGATAGTACGGAAGGGTGACCGAGTGGTTGAAGGTACCGGTCTTGAAAACCGGCGTGCGGTAAAACGTACCGAGGGTTCGAATCCCTCCCCTTCCGCCAAAATAGTGCTATTGAAGTCGAAAAATAGGAGATTCATGTGAGTCTCCTGTTTTTTTATTGGTTATGATGGAAATTTTTTATTTCTCTTGTTTGACTTGAATCGTACTTTCATAACTTGCGCCAGATAGACGATCAAACATAAAGCGTCGGTTAAATAATGCTACGATAATTGTAATTAATACGAATAATATGAATGCTAAGAACGCAATTGCGAGCAGACAGAGAAACAATAGCGAATCTGCTTCCTTATTAAATTCATTCGCTAGGTAAAACAAGCCTGCGGGAATGATGCGAAAATATATCGTAAGTAAGATTCCTCTGAAAATTGTGCGAATCCATTTTTTATTTTCAAATGTTAGCCCAAACTTTAATAATGCGCTACCAAAAGTTTTACCATTCAGTAGAGGAATTAGGCTAAAAATAGAGGGCTAAAAAAATAGCGAAAACGGAAGTTGGGTTTTTGATAAAGTGTAAGGAATACGGACGATAATAGCGTCGATTATTAGAGACAAACCAACGCGAATTCCAGAAACTCGTGAACCTGCCTCAAGGGATTTTTCATCTATTTCTTCCCTGGACGGAAGTAGCCACGTCGCAAACCAGCCCAGAAAGTAACCGATGCATCCGCCTATCGTGTTCTGGATAATATCATCGACGTCGGCTAATCGGTAAGGTCCTGAATATATGAAATAAAGTCCAGATAATTGAGTTAGTTCAAAGAATAAACTTAAAATAGCTGTCAATAACAACGTCTTTTTTAAGGCTACATTTGAAATAGTAGCGCAGGTAAATTCCGAACGGGATAAGCATTAAAATATTGAAAGCAGGAACGTAAAAAAAGTGGGATGTTTTTATCGCCGTGATCCAAGTTGAGCTATCTGTTAATATAAATGGACTATTCTTTATAAAATCTGCGACGAATGAAAACGGAATTAAATTCAGATTTTCTACGTAAGTCGTGTGAACGGATTCTGGATTTGGTAACGGTAAAATAACTAAGAAATATACGGTTAATAAATACAGAATAAAGGAATAGAAAATCAAAGTCCGCAGCTTATTGACGGAGCCGTATTTTCGATAGTTCGCAATCATATACGGCAACGTGATAAGAAAAGCCAAAATTGGAAAAAGGATTAGTGCGACCTTAATGGAAATTAGATATCCCATAAACTCCATTATACTAAACATTTTCTCTGTAAAATTCAGGATGGCTATTTCTATACTGGGAAACATACTTGACAAAAAAACAAAAGCTTATGCTAACATTGTAATCAGTATTCTAAAAAAATAGATACAAAAAGAAAGAATAAAAATGAATTTAGTACAACAGTTTTTTTCACCGTTACAACTATGTTTGTCAGTTTGAATGTAGCGTTTGGTGTGCTGCTGCACGATACCAACGTCGATAAAGCGTTTTTGTCATCTTGGAAAACATATAGCGTTCAAAGTGACGTTGAGGGTGAAATAAAAATGCCAGAAACAAAGCCCCATACTCATCCAGAACACGCTCAATTGTCAAATGTGTTGAAAGAAGGTTCAACGCGACCGCGAACTACGCCTCGTAACAACGATAAGAAGCGATTGCGCCAAAAAAATATGCTGCTCGTGGTCAACATACTTTTGACGGATATCACCTTGATTTTGAAGGTGTGAGTTAGGCTATTTTAAGCTAATCACTTCCAGTTCCGAAACAAGCCGAGTAATGATTTTTTCTTGCTCGGCTAATTGCTCGCGAGTTTCCTCGACAAGGTGGGCTGGCGCCTTCTCAACGTAAGTCGGATTTTCCAGGCGCTTCTTTAATCCCTGCCAATTTCTGACGTGCTTCGGCTAAGCGCATTTCCAGATTTTTCCTGATGTTGGTACAGAGTTTCACTATCAATATCTAGCCATGCTTCCCTGTTTGCTGCCGCTAATCTCAGTCCACGCGGCTGATCCGTGTGTTCAATTGCCTCAAGCCGCATGAGATGCTTAATTGTGTCTTGATTGTCGGCAATAAGACTGTCGTTGCCGTATAACAATCGATATTTCTTATTCCCTGGCAGTTCAGCAATCACCCAGCGACCTTCAGCAACCAGAAGCTTAAGTTGCTCGAATTGCTCAGCGGCAATCGGATCGAACTTTTCTGGAGTTGGCCAAGCTTCACGCATCAAAATGCCGTCGGTGTAATTGAGTGTTTGCCAAATTGTTTCCGTAACGAACGGCGCAAATGGATGAGCGATTTTCAAAGAAGTTGCCAAAACCCAAGATAGTAACGGACGATTGATCGCGGTCTTAGACGATTCAATGTACCAGTCAGCCACGTCGTCCCAGATGGTGTGATAAACAGTTTCTGACGCCTCTGAGAAGCGATATTGCTCTATTCTAACGGCAATGTTGTTGGCAGCGTCGTTCAGTTGGCGAATAATCCAGTGATCGGCCGGAGTTTGTGGCTCTAAGTCGACAATTTGGTGATTATCGCCAATTTGCGCCTCTACAAATCGGGCAATATTCCATAGCTTATTGCAGAAATTACGTGCTGCAATAACTGATCCCTTGTTGAAAGCTTGGCTTTGAGCTGGCGCTCGCCCAGAAATAACTCCCATGCGCGTTGCGTCAGATCCGAATTCCGCAACCAATTCCATCGGATTGATAACGTTACCCTTAGACTTGGACATTTTTTGGTTGTGCTCGTCATTAACCATTCCGTGTAGATAAACTTCTTTGAACGGCAACTTCCCTGTTCGATATAGGCTAAGCATGATCATTCGAGAAACCCATGCACGCATAATATCCATACCAGTTTCCATCATGTCAGTTGGGAAATAATTAGCTAAATCGCCGCCAGTTAAATAATCTGTTACGATGTATGGCCATTGACCAGATGAGAACCAAGTATCAAAGGTATCCTCTTCCCTGATATATGTTGTGCCATTTACAACAATACTTTGCTCGTTGGTGCGAGTATCGAATATCCAATCCTTAGGGTCGTTTTCATTTACAAACGCAGGAATTGGTATTCCCCATGGAATCTGTCGTGAAATATTCCAGTCTTTCAATTGCTCAAGATATGCGATGAGCTCTTTGCGCTTGGATGCTGGATAAAAAGTAATTTCTTCTTTTTTTAAGCGCGTCAATTGCTGGCTGCGCGAGTGATTGTGTTTTTAATAAACCACTGCTCTTTAATCATTGGCTCAATCACGCTGCCACACTTATAGCAATGTCCAACTGCGTGTTCAATCTCGGTTTCGCCGCGGCGTAGCTCCAGTGCTTCCAGTGCTTCCAAAACTCGAGCGCGAGCTTCTATTGGCGTTAATCCTAAGAACTGCGCTGGCACGTTTATCATCTTCCCTTCTGGACTGATGATTGACTCTATAGGTAAATCGTGGCGTTTTGCAATTTCAAAGTCGTTCGGGTCGTGCGCTGGCGTAATCTTAACCGCACCGGTGCCATAGCTCATGTCGACATATTCGTCTGCGATGATAGGAATTTCCTTATCAACAATTGGCAGTAAAATGCGAGTTCCAATCAATTTTTTGTATCGCTCATCGTCTGGATGAACCGCCACGGCAACGTCGCCGAGCATAGTTTCTGGACGCGTAGTAGCTATGATAATCTCGCCAATTTTATCTAATGTCGGGTAGGCTATTTTCCACAACTTCCCTTTTTCATTCTTATGTTCTACCTCGATGTCAGCAAAGCTGGTTTGGTGTTTGGTGCAATAATTGACAATTCGCTCACCTCTGTAGACCAAATTGTCGTCCCACATTTTCTTAAACGTATCATATACAGTGTTGATAACTTTGTCGTCCAGAGTGAATGTCAAATGCTTCCATGACGCACTAACACCTAACGCGCGCAATTGCAGCTCCATATTGCCACGTTTTTCTTGTACAAAATTCCAAACTTGACTATACAATTGGTCACGTGAAAAATCGAAGCGACTCTTCCCTTGCTTCGTTAATTCTCTTTCATATACAACCCAAGTTTCAAATCCAGCGTGGTCGGCGCCTGGAATAAATACAGCGTCGTCTCCCTTCATTCGGTGATAACGAATCAGGATATCCTTCAAATTCATATCGAGTGCGTGCCCGATGTGCAGATTACCGTTCGCGTTAGGTGGCGGCATAATGATTGAATATGGCTTGCCTACCCCTGTTGGTTCTAAAGCCTCACTAGTTTCCCAGAGGGCGTAAATGTTTGGCTCGTAATCGTTTGGTATGTATTGTTTAGCTAGCTGCATAAGTTATTCCATGGTTTTTTCATGTGAAAAAAGACAAAAGAAAACAAAGTAGCTTTTCACGTGCAAAAGCCCTTATTTACGTAATCCTCTAATTTCTCCACATGTTTATATTACATCTTAATTATACCACAAATTTATGTGGTGCGATGGATGAAATTAAGGTTATTTTCTGATCGTTTGATACGCTCGATATAGCCAATATTGAAGTGGCTTTTAGGGGAGTTCCCAAGTTGACCCAGAATAGATATCTTCGCCGCCGAATGATCGCTTGAATTTCGTAAAGCCAGCCCACGGGTGATTTTTTGGTGCGTTTTCAGGAGCAATTCCGTATAAATCGACTTTCTCCATTTGACGATGTTTTGCATCGATTATCGCTTCGGTGAGCAGGGCAGTTCCAGCGTTGAGCTTGCGATATTCTGGCGTAGAATTTGCTGCTGCATGTGCGTAAATTCGAGTTGTTTTTTTGAGTCGAAAAAAATAGGGCAGTAGCAATTACTTTATTGTCGTATGTCGCGTACCAAAATGAAGCGTCCTTTGATGGTAGCAGGGAGCTAGCTTGCTTATGAAAAATATGAATCTGGGTGCGGCGACATGCCAGTTCGTTTGGCAACTTCGTGTATCAATTCTAGGAAATATTTAATATCGTCTGGGTTTTGAGATTGATGAACCGTTACGCCTTTTTTGTGATAATTCCTATAACAATTCCTTACAGGTTGCGCCATACTTGCTATGATTTCTTCCTCTGGTTGTTGGAGGTTGATAACGTGCGTATGTTCTGGCTGTAAATGGACGTAAGTGGCTTTCTTCCAATGCTCATCAGATAATACCTTAGAAAAGGTGGGTTTAATTGGTCCGACTCTAAGGAAAGTAACGCCAAGTTTTTTGCCGAGCTCTGCTAAGTCTTTTAGTGCTAATCGTAATGTTTCTTCGTTAATAGCGGTTGGACCGAAGGGGCAATATAAGCGGGAATTGCCTGTGCCGCGCTCTAATATTGCGAAATATTCCCATCCTTCACCTATGTTGTGAAAGACTTTTCGACCGAGCGATTGTTGAAATTTTTCCCAAGCTGATGATTGTAGAAAATGTTGATTCATGTTGTAATCCTCACAACGTTATATTGCTGTCATTGATAAACTTGGCTGAACTTCCAGGTCGTATGGATCTGTCGGTTCGTCAATTTGAGATCTGAAATAACCGAGAGTAGCAATCATCGCGGCGTTATCTGTACAGAGTTGGATAGGGGCATATTCGATGTCAATTGGCAAAGCTTCGCGTAATTGACGGCGCAATTCTTGATTAGCTGCGACTCCGCCAGCGATTACGACAGAGGCTGGCTGGAAATTGTCAAACGCCTTCTTTGTTTTATTTACGAGAGTTTTTATGGCTGTATATTGGAAACTCGCCGCCATATTACGTCGTAATTCGTCATCTACGAGCGCTGGAAGCTCATGAGAGGGAAAAGTGAAGTCTTTACCGACTTCGTGCTGAACGGCTCTCAAAACGGCTGTCTTAAGCCCAGAGAAGGAAAAAAATCGTATTCGCCGGATAATTTGGCGATAGGTAAGTGGAACGCGTGCGGATCGCCAAGTTCAGCGACTTTAGCAATGGCTGGGCCGCCAGGATAAGGTAAGCCGATGATTTTTAGCAACTTTATCAAACGCTTCGCCAACCGCGTCGTCTTGAGTTTGTCCAATAAGTTGATAATCACCGTGGTTTTTTTAAATAGGACAAGTTGTGAATGCCCGCCTGAAACGATTAACGAAAGCATAGGGAATGACGGCTGCTGTTTCGGCAATGTTAGAGATAAATTGTCGGCTTGTTTGTTGATAAAATTGGCGTACACGTGAGCTTCTACATGATGAATCTTAAAGAGCGGCTTATTATGGATAATAGCGAGAGTTCTGGCGGCGAGAGTGCCGATTAATAGCGAGCCAATAAGCCCCGGCGCGTAAGTAACGGCGATGGCGTCAATATCATCCCAAGTGCAATTTGCGTCAGACAAAGCTTTTTTTAATGATGGGATTTACAACTTCCAAAATGACTACGCGCGGCAATTTCTGGAATAACTCCGCCGTATTCTGCGTGAATGTCAATTTGAGAATTGACGACATTTGAAAGCAAGCGTTCGCCATCTTCAACTATTGACGCCGCTGTTTCGTCGCAACTGGATTCGATTCCCAAAATCCTCATTTGTTTTTATTATAGCAAATATAAGTGGTAAAATGGGTATTATGAAAAAAACGAGTTGGTAAAAAAATTGCTAGAAAAAAACGCTGCCTCAAGGAGCTTTGGAAAAACCGAAAAACGCCTATAGGGTTGCGCGCACGAAGATGATTAGCCTAAGATATGGTAATCCAGCTCGTGGCTTGAGAATTATCGCAGTAACAGGGACGAACGGAAAAAAACTACGACCGCTTGTTATATCAATGAGATCTTGAAAGAGGCTGGCTTTTAAGACTGCATTATTTACGACGGCGGTGATTGAAATTGCTGGTGAGGAAAAAGATAAATGATTTGAATGCGACAGTTCCGACTGTAGCAAGGCTGTTTAGCTTTTTCCAGACGGCTCAGCGCGAAGGTGTGGAATATGTGATTTTAGAGGCAACAAGTCACGCTCTGTCGCAGCATAAATTTGACGGCGTGCCAATTGAGGCGGCGGTGATGACTAATTTGACTCAAGACCATTTGGACTACCATAAAACGATGGAAGCTTACGCGGCGGCCAAGGCTAAATTATTTGAGAAAAAGCCGAAATATATCGTGCTAAATCGTGATGACGAGTGGTTTGAATATTTTGATAAGTTTACGGCTTCTGGCGAGAAAATGACTTACGGGACGAATCCGGAAGCTGAAGCTCACTTAACTCACGTTAAGTTGTATAAAAAGGGAACAGAGGCGAGTTTACTGATTGATCATCAAACTCATTTTGGAGTTGGCGACTAATTTGCCTGGTGAATTTAACGTGATGAATATGTCGGCTGCGGTGTCGTTGGCGTATTTGTTGGGAATAAAGTTGGAAGATATCCAAGAGGGCGTAGCGAACTTGGAAGCGATTCCTGGAAGATTCGAGCGAGTAGAAAATAAGCTTGGAATTGATATTATTGTGGATTATGCTCACACGCCAGACGCGTTGGAAAAAAATTGCTAAAAACCACTCATAAAAATTACCAAGGGGCGATTAACTTTGGTGTTTGGTGCGTGCGGCGACAGAGATAAGACGAAGCGTCCGATTATGGGCGAACTGGCGGCTAATTTGGCAGATAGGATTTTCCTAACTGACGAGGAAAGTTATAACGAAAATCCAGACGAAATTCGGGCAATGATTCGTCAGGGAATTGAGCGAACGAAAAAGGCTCATAAGATGACGGAAATTGCTGATCGGAAACAGGCGATTTATCAAGCTCTGAGGTCGGCTGTTCGCGGTGATACGGTTCTGATTACGGGCATGGGTCATGAGCAGTACCGAATTGTGAATGGCAAGCGAATTCCATGGAATGACAAGAAGGTCGTTCAGGAAATTATTTCTGAGATTGAGAAAAAGAGTCGTAAAATCTCGCTTTAATCTGTTTCCAGATTTGTGATTGACGAACTAATTTTTCTGCATCGCTTGGATCGAGTAGTAATTCTTTCACGGCGTCTTCAAGGTAAATGCCGCCCTGTGAGCCTTTGAATAGAATTGTCATATCTTTAATGTCGTTATTTTTCAGGAATTCTCCAGCTTCAAGCGCCGTGTCGAAAGAAATTACTTTACAGTCATTTTTCTCAGCAATTGGCGCAAGGTATTTCTTAGCCATTTTACCGACGGTGATGAGCAATTCTAGCTGTTTAGGGTCACAGATTTCACCGATTTTTTTATGCTCTAATTCGGATGTTTCACCCAATTCATTCATATCGCCCAATACGGCAATTTTATGATTGGCAGAGATGGAATAGAGCGTTTTTAGCGAATTTTCCATGGCAATAGGACTGGCGTTATAAGTGTCGTCCAGCAACGTACAGCCGCGTATGCCGCGTAAAATATTCATTCTACCTGAAACTGGTTTGATTTTTTTGTTAAAAGCCGCCGCAACTTCTTCAATATTCATTCCGCAAGCCAATCCCGCCGCCGCCGCGCCAGTGATTGAGCGAATGTTATGCTTACCCAATACAGAAATATTTATATCCTGAGAGGTTTCTTCGGAGTGTTTCAGATTGACAATACAGCCAGTGTCTGTAGTCTTTTTAATTTCCAGGAAAACATCAGCGGATTCGTCGCCGTAACTCACGCGATTTCCAACTATGAGATTATGATATTTTTTTCATCGATATCGTGAAGGTTGAAGATGGTTTTTTTAGCGACTTGACTAATGGACAATTCCTCATGAGCCACCGTATCCATATTTTTGAAAAATTCCATATGCTCAGGAGCAACAGAGGTAATTATGGCAATGTCGGGTTGAATATAGCGCATAAAAGTAGCCATTTCACCAGGGCAATCAATACCGCATTCTTGAATAATTACATCTGGCGATTCGGGGTTTTTTATGCTGGCGTGTGCCGCGAAGAAGACTTTCAGCCAGGCTAGGGGAGATTTGGCGTTTTTTGGTCCGTCCACGCCTAAGATTTCCAACGGTGCACTTAAGGTTGTGTTCAAATTGCCACGACTATGGCGCACGGTGAATTTTTCTGATAAAACAGTGGCGGTTGCTGATTTTACACTAGTTTTACCAACGCTACCGACAACAGCGATTAGCTTAACATTGGGATGAGATTTAAGATATTTTTTTACATAAGAACCGAGAATTTTTTTCTAAGAGATGTTTGAATAATTGCATGGAGTTATTATAACAGATTGAGAGATAGTAGGGAGAAGGGTGCGAGGTTGCTTTTACGGGAAGAATCTCTGCATCGGGAAAAGGTGATGATGGTGATGATAATTTCCCTGAGCTACTAATCGTATAATACTGAATAGTATCTAGATAATTAGCACTCACACTTGACGAGTGCTAAATTTGTGCGTTACAATAGATACGTTGTTAACGAAATGGAGGATAACGTGAGTACACCTATTAAGCCTCTTGGCGATCGTGTTGTAGCGGTGCGTGAAGAAGCAAAGACTCAGACAGCGAGCGGAATTTACTTGCCTGATAACGCTAAAGAAAAGCCAGTAGTCGCGGAAGTTAAAGCAGTTGGAGGTGACGTGAAAAACGTCAAAGTCGGTGATCGGATTGTCTATAAGGAATATTCGACTACGGATTTGAAAATTGACGGCACAGAATATTTGGTTGTTCGCGAAGAAGATATTTTAGCAACGGTTGTTGGATAAAAAGGGGAGTTTAATTATGGCAAAAAAAGTTTTTTATGATGACGATGCGCGAAATCGCGTGCTTGGCGGTGCTAAGTCACTATACGACGCAGTTAAGGTGACTTACGGTCCGAAGGGTCGCAATGTTGTGATTGCGAAAGGTTTTGGCGGTCCAACGGTTACTCATGACGGAGTAACTGTGGCTGAAGGAATTGAATTGCCAGAAAACGATGACGAAACGCTGGGTTATAAAGTTGGTGCTGATTTAATCAAGCAGGCCGCTAAGAACTTGAATAAGCAAGCAGGCGACGGTACGACGACTGTAACGGTGTTGACGTACTCGATTTTGAAAGAGGCAAATCGATTGATTGCGGCTGGACATAATCCGATGGAACTTAGGAGAGGCATCGAGCAAGCTGGCGCGGAAATTGTTAAAGAATTGAACAAATTGGCTGAGCCGATTGAAGGCAAATCTGACCGCGTGGCTGAAGTTGCTACGATTTCGGCGGGAGATGCGGAAATTGGTAAATTGATTGCTGGCGTGATTGAGAAAGTTGGCAAAGACGGCGTGGTTACTGTTGAGGCTGGCCAAGGTTTGAGCTGGAAGCTGAAGTTGTTGAAGGTTTTAGCTTGGACAAGGGTTGGGTGAGTCCGTTCTTTGTTACTGACGCAGGTCGCCAGGAAGCCGTGTACGAAAAAGCCGGCAATTCTAATTACCGATAAGAAGATTTCTAGTGTACAAGAATTCTTGCCAATGTTGGAAAAATTGGCACAAAGCGGCAAGAAAGACGTTGTTCTGATTGCCGATGAAGTTGAAGGCGAGGCATTGAGTATTTTGGTCTTGAACAAATTGAAGGGCGTATTCAACACCGTAGCCGTTAAGGCGCCAAGTTTCGGTGATCGTCGTAAAGATGTACTTCGTGATATCGCTGTGCTGACTGGTGCGACTGTGATTTCTGAAGATCACGGATTGACATTCGAAAACGCAGGCTTGGAAGTTTTGGGCTCGGCGCGCAAGGTGATTGTCGGAAAAGACGAAACGACAATTATCGAAGGCGCGGGCAAGCCTTCAGGTGTGAAGGAGCGAATTGCTGAGATTAAGTCGCTTTCAGAAAATGCTTCTAGTGAGTATGAAAAAGAACAATTCGACAAGCGTGCTGCGGCATTGTCTGGCAAGGTTGCGGTTATTAAAGTTGGTGGCGCGACTGAGACTGAAATTGACGAGAAGAAATTCCGCGTCGATGATGCAGTGGCGGCTACTAAGGCGGCTTTGGCTGAGGGAATTGTTGCTGGTGGTGGCGTAACTTTGGTCAATTTGGCTGGCAATTTAAAAAGTTAGCGGCGCGGATAGTTTGTCAGTTGGTCGACAAATCTTGAAGGACGCTCTGAAGCAACCGTTCTTGCAGATTATGAAAAAAATGCTGGGTTGAATGCCGACGCGTTGCTTGCTCAAGTTGAATCTGGCAAACCTGGATTCGGCGTTAATGTTATGAAGCCAGAAGATGGTCTGATTGACGTGAAGAAGGCTGGCGTTATTGATCCGGCTCGTGTGACTAAAGAAGCTGTTCAAAATGCAGTGTCAATTGCGTCAACTGCGGCAACTATGGGTGCTTTGGTGGTTGATATTCCAGAGGCTGAAGTTGCAGCTGCTCCTGGTGGTATGCCGGGAATGGGTATGATGTAAATCTGCCCCGAGCAATAAAAATCCCGCCGAAAATGGCGGGTTTTTTTATTTTGGAGAAATGGCTTAACGAGGATTTGAGAAATAGTCGATTTCTTTAATGATATCCAGTAGAGCCTGAGCGCGGCGAGCTTCGTCAACAATAGCTACGGCAGCGTCGTGTGCTGGTGCGATCAGAGTTTTATCGTCCGTAGAACGAAGAAGCAATAGGTAAGTATCAAACTTTTCTTCTGGAGAAACGTCTAGCTTGTCGACTAATGGACGTAACTCGTTCAAGGCAGTTTGCTTAATTGTATCAAGCGCAGGATCTGCGGCTGCAGCTGGAGCTGGTGTGCTGACTGTTGGAGTTGGCATAACTGGCTCTGGAGCGGCAGGCTTCGCTATATCAGTAGCAGGCTCATCGTTCTGATCTGTAGCGACAGGATCCGGTGAGATGGTTGCAGGATTAATTACAGGTGAAGCTGTAGCATTTGTTTCTTCGAATTGTAAATTATTGTCTGTATCTTGTGATACACCAGCTAATACCTTAGCCAGTTCTTGGTCGTCACTGAATGATTGATTAGCTTGAGAATCCATTATAACCCACCTTATATATTAAATTGTTTAAGCTTATATATGTTACACTATAACATGAGTTAATCAAGGAGCGCAAGATGTTAGATGATATGAATGTGATAAAACAATACGATCCAGGCGACGTTTTAAGCGGCGTTTTGAATATTCCAGAACAAGCTCGATATGAAGTGTCGATTCACGAAGGTGCGAATCAGCGTCGAGATTTTAAGAATATTGTGATCGCGGGAATGGGCGGTTCGGCTTTAGCGGCTGATATGGTTCGAGTTTTGACCGCGGGCTGGTTGCATATTCCGCTTGAAGTGGTGAAGGGCTATGATTTACCTGGATTTGTGGGCGAGGAAACATTGGTTATTGCGGTTAGCCATTCGGGCAATACTGAGGAGACTCTGAGTTGCTATCAGCAAGCATTGGAGAAGAAGGCGTGTTTGGCGGCTATGTCGACTGGCGGAGCGTTGATTGAGCGAGCGAAAAATGACAATGTAACTTACGCCCAAGTTCCAGCTGGCGCGCAGCCACGAATGTCGACGGTTTACCATCTGCGAGGATTATTGAAATTATTACAACATTTTTTTGGATTATCGATAATGATTTGTACGATCAGGTGAAAAAAATAGTGCCGATTGGTTGGCGGGCGAAATATCTAATTGGACAGCCAAAACGCCAGAAGCTGATAATTTGGCGAAGCAGATTGCGAAATTAACAATTGGCAAGACGTTGGTTATTTTTTTGGCGGTGAATTGACTTGGCCGCTGGCGTATAAGTGGAAAATTAGCTGGAATGAATCGGCGAAGAATTTGGCGTTTTCGAATCAATATCCAGAATTTAATCATAATGAGTTCATTGGTTGGTCGTCGCATCCTGTAGAGAAGCCATTTACGGTTTTTGATATTCGTAGCAATTTGGAGCGGGACAGAATCCGCGAGCGAATGGAACTGAGCGATCGTTTGTTGAGTGGTAAGCGACCAAAGGCGCACGTACTGGAACTTCGAGGAAAGACGCTTATGGAGCAATTGCTGTGGGGTTTGGTGCTGGCTGACGCGGCTAGTATTTACACAGCTATTCTTAATGGAGTCAATCCTGGTCCAGTTCAGTTGGTTGAAAAATTGAAAGCGGAACTTAGTTAATTTAATATCGTAGAGATTCGATTGGGTCGCGTCTGGTGGCGCGGGCTGCTGGATATACGCCAGAAATTACGCCGATGATTATCGATAATCCAATTGACAAGACGGCTGTTTGCCAATAAATATAAGGTGTGAGAGGTAAGTATAAGCTGGCAATATAAGCTCCTGCCAAGCCTAACCCGTAGCCCAATATTCCGCCGAGGAATCCGATAATTGCTGCCTCGATTAAGAACTGATTGATGATGTCCCAGCCTGTGGCGCCGACGGATCGTCTGACGCCGACTTCACGCTGTCGCTCGGCGACATTGACAAGCATCACGTTCATAACGCCTATTCCACCAATTAACAGAGAAATAATGCCGATAACAGTTAAGATTATCGAGAGAAACCTCGCGACATTAGACTTCTTTTCGTTTATCTCTTCGCCAGAAACGATTCGATAATTCTTATCGCTATCATGATTCTTCTTCAAAAATATCATCAGCCGATTTTTATGACTGAATTGAGATTTTTTTATGATCTTTAGTAGTTACGATGATTTGCTGAATTTGCGGCGTGCCTTGGGTGAATTTTTTTAATCACGGACAATGGAATAATGGCGGCGTTATTAAAAATTCACGTCCAAATAACTGGCTGGATTTTTCAATATTTTTTTAACACGCCAACAACGGTCAATGGCTGATTTCGGATGTAAATAACATTTCCGATGGATCTTTCGGTGCCGAACAAATCGACCGATAATTGCTGACCGACGACAACTCCGCCGATGTCGTTAATAAATTGACCAGTAGCAATTTGCAAATTGGCGACGCCTTTTTAGCGATTCCGTACTGCCGATTAAAGCGGCGTTTTGGATATCGACTTTACCTTCGCGGGCGCGCAGCTCGGCGTGTAGGAAAGCAATTGGCGCGGCTTTCGTATTGGCAATTTTTTTCCTATATCCCTGGCGTCCCGTTTCAGTCAATGTGTTGACCGTCGTCGTGTTGTCAGATTCGGTCAGCAGATTCGGGATGGCTTTTTGATTGCCGGACTTAACAATAGCGACGGGAGTGGATGATTGGTTGGAGTTGTCGCCGAATAAGTGATTAAATCCGCCAGTTAGAGATAGAACCATGGTGATGCTGGCGATGCCGATAGCTACGCCTACAATTGTCAAGAATGTTCGTCCACGATTAGCTCGTAGCGCCTGAGTAGCGTTCTCAAAATGATTTTTTACTAATATTTTTCACGATTTTTTTCACCCTCGATTTCTTTTGAAGATTTTTTTGCTTCTTAGGTTTTTTTCTTCTTTTTCGTCGTCGACAATTAACTTCTTAGTGAACTTGCGCTTTTTCCTTATGCTCGTCAGTGTCGATTTTTTTCCGTCTAGCATAGTGATGACACGACTGGCGTAATGAGTCAATTCTGGGTTGTGAGTAACCATAATTATAGTGTTGCCGCGACGGTGTAGGTCGGACAATTCTTCCATAATGAGATGACTTGATTTGCTATCCAAGTTTCCTGTTGGCTCGTCGGCTAATATAATTGACGGACTATTAACCAACGCTCTGGCAATTGCTACGCGCTGAACCTGACCACCAGACAATTGATGTGGCATGTAATATTCGCGCTGTCCCAGATGAAAAGTTTTTCAGAATACGGCTAGCTTCTTGAAGTCGTTTGACTTTCCCGAGTCCTTTATACGTTAGCGGCAGCGCCACGTTTTCAATTACAGTCAGGCGAGGAATAAGATTGAAATTCTGGAAAACGAAGCCGATGTGTTTGGAGCGAATTTTGGCGCGTCGTCGCGAACTGAGATTATCGACAGCGACATCGTCCAGGTAATATTCGCCCTCTGATGGCTGGTCTAATAGTCCAAGAGTGTTTAATAAAGTGGTTTTTCCGCAACCGCTTGGGCCCATAATAGCGATAAACTCACCCTTTTTAACGGTTAAATCGACGTTATCTAAGGCGCGAATCTCAGCATCACCAAAGCCAAATTTTTTGGTGACATTAACAAGCCTAATGCGTGGTGGAATAGTTTCTTTCATCTTTGACTTATTATAGAGAATGAACGTCAGTAAGTGCAACCATAAGGGGCAATAAAGTTGTGGTATAATTATCAACAAGGAAGGGTGCAGGAGTGGTTGAACTGGCACGCCTGGAACGCGTGTAACGGAGCAATCTGTTCGAGGGTTCGAATCCCTCTCCTTCCGCCAAGAAGATTATTTACCGACAGTATTTAAGTATTGTCGGTATTTTTTTGTTAAAAAATCGTAGACAGGGGCGGCTCATCTGGTCGTGAAATAAATAGGTTGTAATTTTTACTAAATAGCTTGCAAAACACTAGATATAGCGGCTATAGTTATTATTGTACGCTATATATATAGCGAGCCCATAAATAAACAAAAACACAAGCTACGAAGATAAGCCACCAGATGAGGTGTTGGTGGCTTATCTTTAAGAGGGGAAATTAAGGAGGGTATGTGAAAGAAATTAACGTAGTCAAACGCGACGGAACAAAAGAACCGTTTGATGCTAATAAAATTAACACGGCTATTTTTAAAGGCGTGCGAAGGTTTGCCGGACCAAATTTCTAAGGTCGTTCAGGTGGCGACTGAATTGCAATTGACATTATTTGATGGAATTACGACCGAACAACTAGACGAGGCTGTCATTCAAACGGTTCTCCAAAACGTTAAGGACGACCCAGACTATGATAAAATCGCGGCACGATTATTATTGAAAACTGTCTATAAGCAGATTTTGGGCGATTATGAGACGGCGGAAGAATTGAAAAAGCTTCATGCGCGCGAATTTCCGAAGTTCGTTAAGGCGGCGGTAAAAGAAGGATTGTTGGATAAGCGTATGGCCGACGGTCGATTTGATCTGAAAAAGTTGGCGGCGGAACTTGATCCAGCGCGTGATGATTTGAGTAAATATTTGGGTGTGGTGACTAATAAAAATCGCTATGCTCTTCGCAAGCAAAACGGCTCACCAATTGAAACACCTCAGTTTACGCACATGCGAATTGCTATGGGGCTTAGTTATAACGAATCTGACCCAACGACTGCAGCGATTGAGTTTTATAATCACATGAGTAATTTGGAGTATGTTCCTGGCGGCTCAACGCGAGTTAATGCTGGCGGTTCCTTCCCACAACTCAGTAACTGCTTCTTGCTTAATGTCGATGATGATATGGAGTCAATTGCTAAGGCTGTTCGCGACACAATGTGGATCGCTAAAGGCACAGGCGGAATTGGTATTGGTTTTACAAAGTTACGTGCGGCAGGTAGCCCAGTTAAAACCACCAATACTGAATCGACTGGCCCAATTCCATTCATGAAGATGATTGATACAGCGCTTTTTGCGGTTTCTCGTAAGGGTAAAAAAAGGCTGGTGCGGCTGCAATTTACATGGAAAAACTGGCACCTTAATTTTTGATCAATTTGTTGATCTTCGTCAAAACTCTGGCGACCCATATCTAAGAACCAGATTTGCGAATACGGCGGTCTTTATTTCTGATGAATTCATGAAGCGAGTAGAAAAAGATCAAGATTGGTATTTGTTTGATCCAGCGGAAACTCCAGATTTGACGGAATTATATGGCGAAGAATTTTCGGCGCGATATAAAGAATATATCAAGATGGCGGAAGCTGGGAAATTGCGAACATTTGATAAAGTTCCAGCTCGTCAGCAGTTTAAGCGCATTTTGACTAGCTTACAAGCAACTTCGCATCCGTGGCTAACTTGGAAAGATACGATTAACGTGCGAGCATTAAATAACAATACGGGTACGATTCACCTCAGTAACTTGTGCACGGAAATTACATTGCCGCAGGATAAAAAAATAATATTGCGACGTGTAATTTAGTGAGTATTAATTTGTCGGCATTTCTTAGCGAGGATAAGACTTGGGGTTGGGATAGATTGAAAGAAGCGGCTCGTGCGGCAGTGCGACAATTGGACAATTTGTGCGACATCACTCAAACGCCAATTCCAGAAGCGATGCATTCGAATCAGCAAACTCGAGCAATTGGCCTGGGAATTATGGGTCTTTCTGACGTGTTGGAGAAGTTGGGCTATTGCTACGAATCTAAAGAAGCGTATGATTTAGTTGATCAATTGACAGAGTTCATTAGCTATCACGCCATTGATCAATCGGCTGACTTGGCAGAAAAATTGGGCAGCTATCCAACATTCGCGGGCAGTGGTTGGAGCAAGGGAATCCTTCCGATCGATACGGTTGATAAATTGTCGAAAGATCGCGGCGTAAAGGTGAAAATAGACCAAAAGACGCGACTGGACTGGGATAGCTTGCGAAAGAAAGTGAAGAAGGGAATGCGAAATGCGACTCTTATGGCAATTGCGCCGACGGCTAACATTGGTCACGTGGCAGGGACGACTCCTGGAATTGATCCGCAATTTGCGCAGATTTTCAGTCGCTCGACTCTGAATGGTAAGTTCTTGGAAGTGAACCATAATTTAGTTCGCGATTTGAAGAAACTTGGATTGTGGGATGATTTGAAAGATGAGATTTTTGCGGCTCAGGGCGATATTCAAGATATTGACGGCATTCCGCAAAACATCAAGGATGTTTATAAAACAAGCTTCCAGCTTAGCCCGTATGCGTTTATTGAAGTGGCAGCCAGGGCTCAGAAGTGGGTCGATCAGGCGATTTCTCGAAATATGTATCTGGAGACGCGAGATATTGATGAATATGTGAAGATTTATTCGGAAGCGTGGAAACGTGGATTAAAGACGACATATTATCTGCACGTTAAGCCACGTCATCAGTCGGAGCAGACGACAGTTTCAGTTGATAAAATTGCAGAACAAAAAGTCCGCACAAATAGCAAAGTGCGCGGATTTGGATTTGCGAAAATTAATAAATAAGGAGGAAATTAAGATGGGAATTTTAGGTTCAGGATTACGCGATGGATTGTCGCTTCACCCAATTCGTTACCCTTGGGCGTATGATCTTTATAATCAAGCAGTGGCTAACACGTGGTTTCCAAATGAAGTTCAATTGGTGCAGGATTTGGCGGATTTTGAAAAATTGTCAGACGACGAAAAACACGCATTGAAAACAGTTATTAGCTATTTGAATCCAAACGAGTTATTGATCAATAAATCATTGGCGTTTGGCATTTATCCATATGTGAACGCGGCGGAAGCTCAACTATATTTGTCAAAACAGATGTGGGAAGAAGCCAACCACTTCATGACGTTTGAATACATTATTGAGACATTTCCATTTGATCGCGAGGAAATTTATGCTGCGGGATTTGGTAAAAAATCATTGGCGGATAAGGCTGACTTCCAGAATAAACATTTGGACGTGATGCTTGATCCGAATTTGGATATTTATTCGCTGGAAGGCAAGAAGGACTTCGTTAGATCTTTGGTGGCGTATAACATTGTGCTTGAGGGAATTTGGTTCTATTCAGGCTTTATGGTTGGCATGAGCTTCCGCCAGCGTAATTTGTTGCGTAATGTTGGCTCACTGCTGGACTGGATTACTCGCGATGAAAATCTTCACTTGACGTTTGGTATCAATTTGCTTTTGACAATTTTGGACGAAAATCCAGAATTGCAAACGCAGGAATTCGCAGAAGAAATCCGTGGCTTGATTCTGCAGGCGGTGGAGCTTGAGAAGGCTTACAATAAGGATATGTTACCAAAGGGAATTTTGGGATTGAATGCTGATTATGTTAACCAGTACGTTATGCATATGACCGACCGACGCTTGCAGGAGTTGGGTTTTGAGCCTGAATATAACGTGCCAAATCCAGCCAAATGGATGGCAGCCGCCAACGATACGCTGGAATTGGTGAATTTCTTCGAAAGTACAAACACTAGTTACGAGGTTAATACCACGAAGTAATGGGAGTTGATGATATGAACGAATTAGCGAAAGAAATATTAGATACAGTCGAAGTTGGCGCGTTGGCAACGGTGAATGTTGATAGAACTCCTTTGGTAACACCGCTACACTTTGCATGTTTTGGTAATTCTATAATTTGGATATCAGAGCCGACTGCGCGCCATTCAGAAAATGCGTTTCGAAACGGTAAGGCGGAATTTGTGGTTTGGGACGACAAAAAGCGAGCAGTTTTCTTAAAAACTAACGTGACTGAACTTCCAGAATCTGAGAAAGAGGCGGCAATGGCGGCTTATAAAGAGAAGCTGGCTGATTTTTATGCCGCGTTGCCAAAATCCGCAAATATACGTTGCGCCAATTGGTGAACTTGATGAAAAAACTACAACGGGCAATTGGCTACATTTTATTGCATAAGCACTATATCTAGCGTAAAATTAGTTAAGTAACTACTAAATATAGGGGAAAATGAAAATGAACGCAAATCAGATTATTACTGATGACATGACTTTGGAAGAAAAAAATTGAGTGCCATTGACGCAGCTCTTAAAGCGGCGCAGGAAGCGGCTGATGATCAAGCAAAGTCGAACGGCACTGTTGCGGCACCAGTTGACCCAGCAAGTTTGACTATTTGTGACGGTTGCGAATAATATGTCGTCACCGCGCAAATATATATTTGTTACGGGTGGTGTATTGTCTGGTGTAGGCAAGGGAATTACTGCTGCTAGTATTGGCGCTGTCCTTCAAGCTAAGGGTGTTTCTGTTTCTGTTCAAAAATGTGATCCATATTTGAATGTTGATGCTGGACTATTGAACCCAAAAGAGCATGGCGAATGTTTTGTGACAAAAGACGGTGCTGAAACTGACTTAGATTTGGGTCATTATGAGCGTTTTTTGGATTTGGAATTGACGCAAAAAAATGCAACATTATCCGGCCGATTATTGCGTGATTTGATTGCGGACGAGAGAGCTGGTAAATTTGGCGGTCAAACAGTACAAATGGTCCCTCATTTAACCAATTCTATTAAGAAAGCCATTCATCTGGCTGCTGAGGGTGATGTTCATATCGTAGAGATCGGCGGCACGGTCGGCGATTATGAAGGGCTCAGTTTTATTGAGGCTATTCGAGGATTCGCCCTAGACGTTGGTCGCGAAAATTGTCTATTTGTTCATGTCGTATATGTACCGTTCTTAGAGGCGTCGCATGAATATAAGACAAAACCCGCTCAAAACGCCTTGGCTGATTTGCGTGGTTTTGGAATTATGCCCGATGTCGTGGCAGTTCGTACGGAAGGTCACGATAAACCGCCGCGTAGTATTGGTGAGAAAATTTCTATTTCGTCTGGTATTCGCAGCGAAGGAATCGTAATGATGCCAAATGTCGATACTGTATATGAAGTTCCACTAACAGTGTACCGCGACTTAGGCAAGTTACTCGGCGAATTTACTAATAATTCGGTTGAGCCAGATTTACGACGTTGGCAACATTTAGCCAAACGAGATACATCAGAGTATGCTAAGCGTGTTACGGTAGGTTTGGTTGCTAAATATATAGACAATTCCGACACATATTTATCTGTAACAGAGGCACTTAAGTCTGCGGCTTGGGCAAATAAAGTGAAATATCTATAAAATGGATTAATGCTGAGACTGCAAATGAAGCAGATTTTGACAGTGTTGATGCTATTGTTGTTCCGGGTGGATTTGGGTCTCGAGGTATAGAAGGTAAGATTGCTGCTGTAAAGTATTGCTTAATGAAAAATAAACCATATTTGGGTATTTGTTTGGGAATGCAGGTTGCAGTTATTGCTGCGGCGCGTTTGGGAGGTTTGACAGACGCTAATAGCGAAGAATTCGGCGCTGATTCTGATAACAACGTAGTGTATATTATGGATGGGCAGCAAGGCAAAGAGTCTACAGGAGGGACTATGCGTCTTGGAGATTATGTAGCCAACCTAAAGCCAGGCTCCGTTATTTCCAAGACATACGATGCAACTGAAGTAGTTGAACGTCATCGTCATCGATATGAAGTGAATCAAAAAGTTTATTCAAGAAATTGAACGAGGAGGTTTGGTTGTCTCTGGAACTTCACCAGACGGTAAGTTAGTAGAATTTGTTGAGGCGCCAGACCATCGATATTTTGTCGCAACGCAAGCACATCCAGAATTTAAGTCACGACCGTTTCGTTCACATCCGTTGTTCTTTGGTTTGATTAGATCTATATTGACAAAATAGGGTTTTATATTGTATAATCAAGAGCATCGTGAAAAAAATTGAGACTTTTTCAGGATCTGAGGATATAGAAGAGATTAAACAGTGCGCTAAAAAGGGCGCATCTGAAGGTCTGTATGATCCGAGCCCAAGAAGACTGCGCGTTCCTCTTGAGTTGGTTACTGATTTGCTTCTTGGTAATGTGGGTGTTGACGTTGAGGGGGTTGGTAATCTTCTGAAGGCAACTGAGAAAACCGAGGAAAACAAGGGTGTTATATTTGCTACGAGTCACCTAACGGACGTTGATGTTTCGACTGTTGCTAGCGTAGCTTCTAGGCTTAGACATATAGGCGTGACAGTAGCCTCCACTAATATGAGTCTTTGGCATCAGAGGATACCATATAAACTTGTTGGGATGGATAACTTTTTTCAGGTTCCGTATGGAAGAGATCCGTCTGCGGAAAAAGGTGCTATTGATAATAAGTACGCGTTGCCGTTTAATGGTGACGATTACTTAGGTCTGCAAGAAAAAATAACAGATAGTGGACTTTCTATTATTACTGCAGCACATAACCCGATGAGCAATATTGGGATAAAAAATGACGGTGAACTGCCAGAAAAGGCGGGTAAATTAGCTCCTCATCTAAGCCTGGCGACGGGTGCCACCATAATTCCTGTACTTATGCAGGTTGAGGGTCAGAAGAGAAATCCTAATCAACTGAATGACAATGCGATACATCTAAAGTGGCTTTTGGGTAAAAAAGTTGTGCGAGTGGTATTTGGTGAGACTATTAAGCCTAGTCCTGATGAAGTTGAAGCTTATGCCAATGTTTCGCATGAAGCGTCTTACTCAAAGGCGGCTCGTGAAGAGCAGTGTCGCATATTGGAGGCGTTTGGTGGGAAGGCGATATTGGGGTATATGCGTGATAAATATGATCCGGTATTGGCTGCGTAATAAGGATAGATAGTTAAAATGACTGCAGGAATAGATAAATTTACTCCAACCCCAGAAGAACAAAAATTGTTCGATGAAGCCTTCCATCCAGGCATCGCTGAAGAGCCTGATGCTGGCGTAAAAGAAACTGAGCCACAGAGAGGAGGTTTTTCTCTGTCGGTTGCGCTTGGTTCTCTTAAGAAATGGGTGCGTGGTAGACGAGAAAAGCACAGCAAACCTTTTGGACTAACTAACAATTCGGCGGTAGAAAAACTTGCGGCAGCTGGAGAAGAGTTGGGCTTGCCAGAAACAGACGTTCGGCTTTCCTCTGGACTTAAGCTGTTGATGGGCTTAATGCATGGCAAAAAGGAAGTTGAAATAATTGGCGAAGATATCTTAATTGAAGCCGCCAAAAAGGCCAAAGAAGAAGGCAAAGGAAGTGTTATAGCGCCAACACATTTCAATGGAGAGGATGTTCCTACGGCTAGTTATTTGGCGTCTTTGTTGAATAAAATTAATATTGGCGTAGCGTCGACTAATAGAGATTGGATTAAGAAGGGCGTTGGCGGAATCAACCTAGAAGCTATACAGTATCTTGCGTTTGGCGCTAAAAACTTTTTTGGTGTGCCATATGAATGGGTAGATAAAAAGAGTAAAAAACCGGTTCACTTTTCAACAGACCATTACGAAGAAGCGGTTAAATTTGTTGAGGATGGTGGATCTTTGGTTTTGGCTGGATATTCAGCGGATGACTCAGTAGGCTCAAAGCCTCGCAGTGAAATGGGCTCTGCAGCGATTCATACGGCATTGAAATCTGACGCAGACTTGATATTCGTTTATGTGTCGTCAGAGGACAAAAAGCTTACTATTAGAATCATGAAAGATGAAGACGGTATGTTTGCGGCGTTTAGCAATTCATATAGGAAGGCGCTAAAGATGAAGGACTCTGATGTATCCGAGCGTTTATTATCGTCATGCAAAGAGTACTTAAAAGACAGCGAAATAGGTAGGGTTATAGCAGAAGAATATAAGCGTCGATCAGATAAAAATAAAGCCAAGTAAATGGTTGCAAGGCTCTAGTTATTGACAAAATAAAAATAATGTGATATCATTTTACTGTATAAAAAATTAAAACAAAAAGGAATAAAATGGCTGAAGAAAAAGATATTCACGGACTTACCGAAGGCGTATTGAGTCGAGACGATATGTCGGCGTTGACTTACGTATTGCAACACGTGAAAGGGTCTAGCCCAAGTTCGGCGACGAAATTAAGTCTGGAACTGGAAGAGCTTGACGAAACAGCGTAGGGATTTAGCTAGATAATAATCCACCTCTGTTGTATACTGGACAGTATGGAACAGATTATTTCTCAAGTAGTGAAGCAACTTTTTGATCAAGATATATCGGTACAATTGACGCGTCCTGATCCGAAGTTTGGTGACTTTGCTACAAATGTGGCGTTGCAATTGGCTAAGCCGCTAGGGAAGAATCCGCGTGAAATTGCGGAGATGATTGCTGGAAATCTGCGCAAGGAAGAGGAGTTTAGCGAAGTAAGCGTGGCTGGTCCAGGTTTTATCAATGTAAAACTGAGCGATCAATCCGTTCTAAATTCTTTGAAAAAAGAGCCAACGACGAAGCGCGCCGGTCAGACGGTTGTAATTGAAACTAATTGCCCGAATCCATTTAAGGCTATGCATATCGGACACGCTTTGAACGCGATTTTAGCGGACACGATGGCTAATTTGTTGGCGGTTGATGGCGCAATTGTGCATCGAGTGAGTTATCACGGTGATGTCGGAACGCATGTTGGTAAAAAGTATGTGGGCGATTTTGCGTGAGATTGACGGCGATGTGAATAAATTGAACGAAATCCCAGCCGATAAGCGAAATGAATTTATGAGTCGCATGTACGTTGAAGGTGCGCGTGCAGCGAAAGAATCTCCAGAGGCGAAGGCAGAAATTGATGAACTAGCTAAGCAATCATTCGTTCTGGATGATCCGCTATATAAACAAGTTTACGAAATCTGTAAAAGTTGGAGTTTTGACGAAATTGACTCTAATGTTGGGCGACTTGGAAACGTGCCGATTGAGCGACGTTACGTTGAGAGCGAAACTGAAGAATTAGGAAAATCTTTGATTAAAGAGAAAACTCCAGAGGTGTTTACCAAATCTGATGGTGCGTACGTTTTTAAGGGCAGCAAATACGGCGCGTTCGATAACGTGTTTATTGGATCTCACGGCAATGGTCTTTATGGGGCGCATGATATGGGATTGATTCAGTTGAAGTATAAGGACTACCCGAATTTGGACTTGTCGATTACGGTAAATGGCGAGGAGCAAGCAGCATACTTCCGCGGCGTGATCGCGGCTAGTGAATTGTCGATCCCGGCTTTGAAGGGAAAATTATTCAATTACGCGACTGGATTGGTTAAATTGACAACTGGAAAAATGAGTTCACGAACAGGTGAGGTTATTACAATTGGTTGGCTGTTCGATGAGTTTAAGAAGGCAATTGAAAATGCTGGCGGTGAACCAACTGACGACGTGATTGCTGGCGCGCTTCGTTATCAATTCTTGAAAGTGAAGATCGGCGGCGACGTCATATTTGATATTAACGACGCGGTAAGTTTGACGGGAAATACGGGAAGTTACTTGCAATACGCTCACGCTCGAGCGCGAGGTATTTTAGCTAAATCCGACAAGGAAATTGCTTTCCAACAGAGTTGTTTGACGAAGATAAGATGCTGGTCAGAAAGTTGAGTGAGTATGTGGACGTGGTTGATCGTGCTAAGGAAAGTCTGGAACCTCATCACATCTGTACATATTTGTTTGAATTGGCACAGGAATTTAATCGATATTACGAGAAAAATCAGGTTATTGGTAGCGACAAAGAGGCGCATCGCGTAGGAATCGTGGCAATTTACGCCGACATTCTTAAGGCTGGACTGGCTATTTTGGGAATCGTGGCGCCAGATCGCTTGTAAAATATACTGTATTAGTATATAATATGAATTCGTGAATGAACGACCGAGTAAACAATTAGACGAGCAACCATATACATCATTTTATGATCGATATTTATCTACTCAGCTATTAACTCCGAGAAGTGATATAGCGGAGAAAAGAGGCATTAAGCGAGAACTCTTGTTAGAGTCAGAGAAGCTTTGTAGCATAAAAAATGCGTACGAAGAGTCAGATAAGACGTTTGATGATATAGCGGAGGCTGCTAAATCTGTTGCAGAACTTGTTCGTGAAACACTTTATTTTAGGTCTACAGATAGTAGCTCGCGAGAATTTAACGCAGAGAATATCGCTAAATATGAAGTTGCTAACTGTTACGGACATACAATTGTTGCATCTGAGTGTTTGGAAGAGTTAAATATTGAGCACTTTATTAGTTATGCTAATCAACACTCGTTCATTACTTTATTTGATCGTGAGAGTGATAGGTCGTTTATGATAGACGTCCTGACAAAGGAATTATGTTGTGATATGACTACGGCCGTTGGGTTTACGTCGAGCCATCCGCTTGATAAATTTTCCTGCGGCGAATTGAAATCTCAAGATAGTTTGAAAACTGATGAGTTATTAAAACAATTACCAGTGACTGTTAACTGGGCTGAATTTATAGATAAGCGTCCATGGTTTATGTTTCCTGACAGAAGAGATTATAGAGATGGTTATGGAAAGTTTGCTCGTTTACAAATGTTAACGTTTCCATCTATTCCAGGTAGATTACTTTTACTGGATGATTATAGTGCCAGAATTAATCTATTAAATGGTCAATATGAGGTGGCTGCGGGAAAAATAGAAGATTTGTCAGGAATATATCTAGATACTGACCCTCGGAATAACTTGGAAGAGGCGGGTAAATTATGTAGAGAATTAATAAAACAAGACAGTGGGGATTTGGCTATTCAAGTAGCGTCTGCGGTAAATGATAGTTTGCTGTCGGGAGATTCTTCAAAGAACAGACTGTTTCTTCCTGATGTTATGCGTAAAGTAGCTAAACATGATAGGGATATTAACTTATTGAATGAGGCGATTAGGTTGTACAAAGAAATTATTAATAGCAAATTATTAAATGAGGCGATTAGGTTGCACAAGGAAAATATTAATAGTAAACCTAAGTATGATAGTTTGGCTGTAGGGAAGTTAAGGGCTGCCGAAAAGCTACTGAGATCTATGAAGACTGCTGGTGAGATTGCGTGCGATGCCGCGTGTGGTAAAATTAGTGAATAAATATCTAATAAAAAGGAGTTTTATGGTAGCGAAATCTACTGAGTCAAAAAAATCAACAAATAAGGGCGTAAAAAGCAGCGAAAGTATCAGCTAAAAAAACTAGCTCCTAAGAGCATTAAAGCTGCTAAAAAAATTGCTGCCATCAAAGAGAAGAAAATTGTAAGTGCAGCTATAAAAGACACTCATATGGGTGGGTTTGTAAACTTTATCCGCGAGCAGGGTGTTGTCGGTTTGGCTGTAGGTTTGGCAATCGGTACCGCAGCTGGCGATACGGTTAAAAAAAGTTGGTGACGGCATTTATTGACCCGTTAGTGCAGTTGATCGTTGGTTCTCAACAAGGATTGCAATCAGCTTCATTTACGGTTGAAATTGCTGGACGTAGGGGTGAGTTTTTTTATACGGCGCGTTCGTTAGCTCGTTAATTACGTTGATAGCCGTTGCGTTTGTTGTATATGCAATCGTTCACTTCTTGAAACTTGATAAATTAGACAAGAAAAAGGACTAATCGCTTAACTAATAAGCGTGCCTACTGATTCTCCGCGGGTTGCGCGGAGAATATTTCCGTCTGTGAGTAAATCACAAATTACAACTGGGATGTGTTCGTCCATTGCTAATCCAATTGCCGCCTTATCCATAACGGCAATATTAGGATTTGTCAGGGCTTCTTGGTAAGATAAATGGTCAATTTTTTTACAGCGTCAGGGAATTTCATAGGATCTTTGTCGTAAACTCCGTCGACTTTCGTTGTTTTAACCACGGTGTCACACTGCATTTCTAGTGCTAGATTTAACGCTGCAGTATCAGTAGTCAGAAACGGTCTGCCGGTGCCGCACGCCACGATTACGATGCGGTTTTTCTTAATATGGCTAATGGCGCGTCGGAAAGTATAGTGATCAATAAATTGATTCACTTCGACTGTAGATAATGCGCGAGTTGGTAGTCCTGCGTCATTTAATACGTCAGACAGGGCAATTGCATTCATCAACGTAGAAAGCATGCCGATATTATGTGCGGAAACAGGTTGAATTCCGTGACCGATGATTTGATTACCGCGAACGTAATTGCCACCGCCAACCATAATTACAATTTCAGCCCCGTCGTCCAGCGCTGGTCGAATTTGTTCAGCAATCCAGCGAGCGCGTTTTGGGTCAAAGCCGCTGGCGAATTCGCCTTGAAGTTGTTCACCTGATAATTTGAGTAGGATGCGTTTTGTCATGATTTTAGTTTAGCACGCCTTATGGAAGTGGTAAAATAGAGATATGAAAGCAAGTTTTTAAGCCAAAAAAAAGATTTTTGTGGGTGGATTTGGAGATGACTGGATTAGAT